>Ga0209515_10008622_pt1 | contig 11836 bp, 12 predicted proteins | sample Subgroupgradi54m_FD_187454 | JGI IMG/M metagenome (GOLD analysis project Ga0209515, IMG submission 187454) | Subsurface groundwater microbial communities from S. Glens Falls, New York, USA - GMW60B uncontaminated upgradient, 5.4 m (SPAdes)... ... | reverse complement strand
GAGAGGCAATAGCTGAAAAAGCTTTGGCAAAAAAGATAAAAAGCGTAGTGTTTGATAGGGGAGGTTTTATTTACACGGGATGCGTAAAAGCACTGGCCGATGGGGCCAGAGCCGGTGGACTGAAATTTTAAACATATGGAATCAGAAGAAATCCAAAAAGAAATAAAAAAAGAAGAGGCACCAAGAGAGTTCAAGAAAAACACTCGCAAGCCGGCTCCGCGAAGAGAAGCTAGAGTCAAACCAGAATTTGACCAAAAAATAATAAGTATTCGCCGTGTGACCAGAGTTGTGACAGGCGGACGAAGATTTAGTTTCTCCGTGGCGGTGGTTATTGGCGATAGAAAAGGCCGAGTAGGTGTAGGCCAAGGCAAAGCCACGGATACGCCTGTGGCTATTGATAAGGCGGTCAGAGATGCCAGAAAAAATATGATTAGAGTTAACATGACAAAAAATGCTTCTATTCCACACGAAGTTTCGGCAAAGTATTCTAGTTCTCGTGTTCTCATAATGCGCGCTCCGGGCAAGGGAATCTTGGCTGGATCATCTGTTCGATTGGTGTTAGAGTTTGCCGGCCTGAAGGAAGTAAGTAGCAAGATATTTTCTAGAAGCAAGAACAAACTGAATAATGCCAAGGCGGCAGTGAAAGCACTTTCCTTACTAAAAGTAAGGAAATAATTTTCAATTATCAATTTACAATTTCCAATCAATGTCACAATTTCCAATTTTAAAAATTAAATCATTGAAAATTCAATGAAAATTGAAAATTGAAAATTTAATTATTATGCAATCACACAATCTAAAAAGAAATCACCCAAACAAGAAATCAAAAACAGTTGGTCGTGGAGGCACTCGTGGCAAAACTGCCGGTCGAGGAACAAAGGGCCAGAATGCCCGCGCTGGTCACAAGAAGCGACCAGAGATTCGCGATTTTATTAAGAGAATTCCAAAACTCCGAGGTCGCGGCAAAAACATAAATACCAGTATTCAACTGAAACCTTTGGTCGTGAATGTAGGCGATTTGAACAAGTTTTTCAAAAACGGCGATACAATTTCTCCGAAGACACTTGTTAAAGCGGGGCTAATAAAAAATATAGCCAAGAATCTTCCGCGAGTGAAAATTCTTGGAACAGGTGTTCTGGATAAAAAACTTATAGTTAAAGAATCAAAGGTTTCAGCCAATGCAAAAGCGGCCATAGAAAAAGCTGGGGGAAATGTCATAATGTAATTATATGTCGAACTTTTTTAACAAACTAAGACTGATTTTCCAAGATAATATATTGCGAAAAAGGATATTGTTTACACTTTGCGCACTGGTTATTTTCCGTGTCCTTGCCGCTATCCCTATATCTGGTGTTGACCATGGGCGGCTGGCTCAGTTTTTCTCTGGCAACGAATTTTTCGGTCTTCTAAACATTTTCTCCGGTGGCGGTCTATCCCAGCTCTCCATCGTTATGCTCGGTGTTGGCCCATATGTTACTGGTTCCATCATTATGCAGCTTATGACTATCATGTCCCCTAAACTTAAGCAGATGTATCAGGAAGAAGGCGAAGCCGGCAGACGCAAATTTGCTCAATACAGCCGAATGGTCACTGTGCCTTTGGCTATTGTTCAGGCCTTCAGTTTTATAAAGCTTTTGCAAAACCAGCAAGTATTAGCTCACCTTTCGCCTTTTGCTTTGACCACAGACCTTTTAGTTATCACAGCCGGCTCGGTTCTTCTGATGTGGATTGGAGAGCTTATTTCTGAATATGGCATAGGCAATGGCGTCTCTCTTATTATATTCGCTGGTATTGTGGCCGTTCTACCAACAGAAATAAGCCAACTTGCTTTCTCTTTTGATATTTCACAAATTCCGCTTTATCTTGTTTTCGCTCTGGTTTCTTTAATTATTATTGTCGGGGTGGTTATAATCACAGAAGCAGAAAGGCCTATTCCTGTAACATACGCCAAACAAGTTCGTGGAAACAAAGTCTACGGCGGTACCAGTACATACTTGCCTTTGCGTATAAACCAAGCCGGAGTTATCCCAATAATTTTTGCTCTGTCCATACTTCTTTTTCCACAGATGATTTTGAGATTCTTGCAGAGCGCTAGTAATCTGACAATCCAGCAAGTTTCCAGCGCTATCCTCGGAGTTTTGGCCAACTCTTGGTTCTACGCTATCACATATTTCCTTTTGGTTTTTGTTTTCACATATTTCTATACAGCTGTCACATTTGATCCAGATCAAATCTCTACAAACCTGCAAAAAAACGGCGCTTTCATACCCGGAGTTCGTCCCGGTAAATCTACCTCTGACCATATTTCTAAAATACTAACTCGACTGACTCTAGTCGGTGCCGTTTTCCTCGGCTTCATCGCAGTACTTCCTCTGGCTATGAAGGGTATCACTGGTATCACAGCAATATCTGTTGGTGGAACTTCGCTTCTCATTGTCGTTTCAGTAGTCATAGACCTTATTAAAAAAATTGAAGCCCAAGTTTCTATAAGAGAATACTAGAAGAATTATTGTGGTACAATAATTCCATGTCTCCTCAAACTTTTATATTCATTGGTCGTTCTGGTTGCGGCAAGGGTACTCAAGCGGAGCTTTTGCAAAAACTTTTGAAAGAAAAAGAATCCCAGAATGGTACACAGCGAGAGATTTTTTATTTGGAAACAGGAGAGAATTTCCGAGAGTTTATAAAAGGCCAAAAATATTCTAATAAACTGGCAGACGAAATATACAAGAAAGGCGACAGACAACCTGATTTTCTGGCTGTCTGGATGTGGTCACACGTTCTTCTGGACAATTTCAAAGGTACGGAACATTTATTTTTGGACGGCATTTGCCGGTCTCTATCGGAAGCAATGGCTTTCACAACGGCTTTGGAGTTTTATAATCGAGATGTGACAGTTATACATATTGATGTTTCAAGACAGTGGTCAGAAGATCGGCTCTTGGCTCGAGGAAGGATGGATGATATGACAAAAGAAGATATAGATAAACGGCTTGATTGGTTTGACAAAGACTCTGCTCCCGCCATAGATTACTTCAGCTCACATAAGAGATATAACTTGCTGAATATAAATGGTCAGCAGAGTATAGAAGATGTTCATAAGGAAATTGTTCAGAAACTAAATTGGTAGCAATTAAAAAACCAGAAGAAATAGAAATTTTGAAAGAGGGCGGAAAACGCCACGCTTTTATTTTGTCTGAAATTGCAAAAAAAGTGGTGGTGGGGATTTCAACAAGTGATTTAGAAACTTTTGCGCGAGAATTAATAGCCGAAGGAGGAGACTCATCAGCTTTTCTAGGTTACAAACCAAAAGGTGCAAAAAGAAATTACCCTGCTAGTTTGTGTGTTTCTGTGAACAACGAAATAGTCCACGGTATTCCAAACGAAGAGCCATTTATTTTGCAAGAGGGTGATATTGTTTCTCTGGACCTCGGCTTGAAACATAAAGGACTTATCACAGATAGTGCTATAACTATTGGAGTAGGAAAATTAGATGAGAAAAACAGAAAGCTTATAGAACATTGCAAAGAAGCATTATCCTTTGGCATAAAAGCGGCAAAAGGAGGCAATCATGTCGGCGATATAGGATATGCCATAGAAGCTTTCATAAGACCTTTGGGCTATGGGCTCTGCTCCGGTCTGGCTGGGCATGGAGTAGGTTATAGTGTTCACGAAGATCCATTCGTGCCAAACGAGGGGCGTAGGGGCGAGGGCGAGCTCTTGCGCGCTGGCATGGTCCTAGCCATAGAACCGATGATAACTTTGGGCACGGATAAAATAGTTTTGGACAAAGACGGCTACACATATAAAACGGCAGACGGTTCCAACGCCGCCCACTTTGAACACACGGTTGTTATTACAGACAGTGAACCTATTGTGTTAACAAAATAATTAAGCTATTATATTTTTTTAACTTTTAATATTTATGCATCCAAAAGAAGAAAAAACATTTGTGATGATAAAACCCGATGGGGTCAGGAAGGGTCTTATTGGTGAGGTCATAAAGCGTTTTGAACAAAGAGATTTGAAAGTAGTTGCTTTGGAAATGTTTCAGCCAACAGCTGATCAGATAGATAATCATTATCCGAAAAATGAAGAATGGATTACTCGTCTCGGCAGTAACACGACCTCAACTTATAATAAATACGGTTTTGATTTGATAGCTGACTTTGGTACAGATGATCCAGCTAAAATTGGTCCGGAAGTAAGAAAATGGCTCATAAGATTTATGACAACCGCCCCTTTGGTAAAAATGATTATACAAGGTGTTCATGCTGTTGATATCGTGCGTAAGGTTGCAGGAGAGACTATGCCATATAAAGCCGCCGTTGGAACTATCAGAGGTGATTTTTCTATGGATTCTCCTGCCTTTGCCAATAAAGATAAGAGAGCTATTATGAATATAGTGCACTGCTCTGAGACACCAGATGAAGCAGTACATGAGATAAAACATTGGTTTGGGACTGCCCCTGTTTTTGAATACAAGCGTTTTGGGGTGGATGAATAGGCATTTCCTTTATACAGCACGACTGTGGTCTGTGCGCAAGTTGCAAGAGCTTTTGCCGGAGTTATAATTCAAACAGGGTTACGTTTGATATTTTCTACCTAGTAATTTTTTAGGGAGTCCAATATTTTTACATAACGATGAGTGAAATTTATTTTTCGTTCTGACTAATGTATGTGAGGGCACCCACCTACTTTTTTTAGTAGGGGAGTATCGACCGTAATCCCATTAAGTCGCTCACGAGGCGCTCGTCGCGTGGGCGTTTTAATTTTGTTACAATTAACTGAAGTGAAACGAGAATTATTTAGAACTTCTTTTGTTTTATTGGTTGTAGTAGCTTTTCTGTTTTTTGTTGGGGAGGCATTTTATTTACGATGGACGTTCTGGTGGTTTGATGTGGTTTTGCATTTTCTTGGAGGTCTATGTGTTGCTATGGGTGGTCTTTCAACTTGGTTATATTTATCTTCATCAACAAATATCAGTAACACAAAATTAACACTAGTAGGTCTTCTGTGGGCTCTTGCTATCGGCATAATTTGGGAAATATTTGAAGTGCATTTTGGCATTACATTTTTATCTGATGGTATTGCCTATGTCAGGGACACAGCTTCTGATTTAATCATGGATATTTGCGGTGGAATCTTTGGTGTTTTATACGCTGTTAGATTAAACAAACAAAATGAGCAATAACACAAAAAATAATCTGCAAATAACATTTTGGGGCGGGGTGGAGACTGTTACCGGCGCCAACTTCCTTTTGGAAAGTGAAAAAACTAAAATATTGGTTGATTGCGGCCTGCTTCAAGGCACACCAGAATCGGATCAAATAAACAGAGAACCATGGCCGTACGATGTTGCTTCTATTGATTTTCTCTTCGTTACTCATGCACACCTGGATCACATAGGCAGAGTTTGCAAACTTGTGCGTGACGGGTTTAAGGGAGTAATTTACTCTACGCCAGAAACGCGAGAACTGGCCAATGTCATGTTGCTCGATACCTTGAAGGTGATGACCATGAAATCAACCCCACCCCTATACGAAATGGCGGATTTCGAAAAAACTTTTTCTCTTTGGAAAACTATTCCATATCATGTTCAGACAAAAATCAGTAAGGACCTACCAGCGCAGGCAGGTTTTTCTGTCTATCTCAAAGACGCTGGACACATACTCGGCTCATCCATGTACGAGTTTACATTCAGCCCTAGGTCTCACCTAGGGCAAACGAGGAGGGTTGTTTTTACAGGAGACTCTGGTAATTCGCCGGCGCCTCTTTTGAAAGATACAGAAAAAATCACAGATGCAGACTACCTAGTTTGCGACAGTGTTTATGGTGACAGAAATCACGAGCCAAAAGATGAAAGGGATGCCAAGTTTAGACAAATAGTGACAGAGACAATACAAAAGGGTGGAGCTTTGGTTATACCTGCTTTTTCCATAGAGCGTACACAGGTCATACTTTACGAGTTAAACAACTTAATAGAAGAAAAAAAGATTCCATCCGTGCCAGTATATCTCGACTCACCTCTGGGTTTGAAAATGACAGAAATATATTCTCGCCATTCAGCAGATTTCAATCAAGCTGTTCAGAAAGAAATAAAAGACGGAGACAATATTTTTAATTTTCCGAAACTAAGCATTACTCATGGCTCGCGCGACTCAATGGAAATTGTAAACACTGCCAACCCAAAAATTATTATAGCTGGTTCCGGTATGTCGTCCGGCGGGCGAGTGGTCTGGCACGAGATGAACTTCCTGCCTGACCCAAACGCCACGATTCTCCTCATGGGTTATCAAGCAATAGGTACTCTCGGCAGGAAAATACAGGATAAGCCATCACAAATAGAGATAAATGGTCAAATGATAAAGGTAAAAGCTAGGATAGAAATGATTTCAGGCTACTCGTCCCACAAAGACTCTGATGAAATAGTAACTATGGTTTCTGATACAGCAAAAACAGTCAAAAAAGTTTTCGTAGTCATGGGCGAACCAAAAGCTAGTACCTATTTAGCACAAAGACTACATGAGGAATTGGGTGTGGAGGCTATTTACCCTGAAAGAGGCAAGGTGTATGAATTGGAATAACGACTATCTTAATTGATTTCTCAACCATCAAATGATATACTATAAGTATGAGTAAATCTGAAAAGGAAATCATAAAAGTTGTGAGGAGAACCATTCTTGAATCTGTTCAAGGTATTTTTGCCGACCCTGACCGTGGTCTAGAACTGAAAGAATCCGTTAAAAAACGTCTTAAAAAAGTATATACATCTCGAAAAGGGTTTATCTCTCTAGCAACTGCCAGAAGGAAATTTGCCTAATCCTAATTATTGTGGATGTTGCGGGTCATAGGTCTAATATTTATAAGTAATTATTTCGCCAACTCAACTATTTTTTTAAATACTTCTGGATTTTCTTCAACTAAACCAGCTAGGATTTTTCGATCTAACATAACTCCTTTCTTTTTCAAACCACCCATTAGTTTGCTGTATGAAGTTCCAAGTTCTTTTGCTCCGTATGAAATTTTTACGTTCCACATGTTTCGAACATCACCCTTTTTGTCTCTCCTGTGAGCAAATGCCGAAGCACCGGCGTGGAAAATAGCTTCTTGTGCCTGTCTCTCTTTCGTACTTCTTCCATGACGAAAGCCCTTTGTTCTCCGAAGAACATTTTTTCTAGCTTTTAGCGCATTAACCCCTTTCTTTACTCTTGTCATTGTCGTTATTGATTATTTTATTTTTTTATATAAAAAGCTCTATCTTTATTACTTATATTAAAATTAACAGCTCTGTTTTTTGCCAGCTGTGATCTGCGAGACTCTTTAGCGTTGAAATGATTCCGACCAGTTTTTCTAGCAGTTATTTTGCCGTTTTTAGAAACTTTCAGTCTCTTTGTGAATGATTTGTTTGTTTTTGTACTCATCTTTTTGTTTTTATGCTTTCTCAATAACGATACTTAGTCCCTTTGGCGACTTTTTTACTTCATCGGCCACTTTATATTCCTCGGTAATAAGTTTCAAAACTCTTCCCATCCTCTCTTTCAGGAACTTTATATCCATGTATTTTGTCCTTCCGGGAAGAAATAAGTCTATTTTTATGCGATTTCCTTCTTTCAGCCAAGCGCTTGCTTTCTTGGCTTTGAGCTCTAGGTCGTGGTCTCCCGTGCCTACTTTGACCTGTATATTTTTGACTTCTACCGTGTGGGCCTTGGTTTTTGCTACCTTCTGCTTTTTGTTTTCAGCATACTGAAACTTACCATAATCCATGATTTTTGCAACCGGTGGAACGGCGTTTGGTGATATCTCTATCAGGTCCAGCCCCACCTCGCGGGCTTTATCCAGAGCCTCTTTGAACGAGATAACTCCGAGGTTTGAGCCGTCCTCCATTATCACTCGTAGCTCCAGTGCTTGTATTTGATTATTTATTCTTACGTATGAAATATATAAAGAATATATCATACAAAAGATAGTCTGCAAAGTGGTGGAGACGGGGAGAATTGGACTCCCGTGCAAATAAGATTTGATAATGGGTCTACACGACATATCAGATTTTGTTTTTCTTAACTTCTATTCTCGAAACCTGAAAAATAAATAGAAGTCCAGTTTTCTTTTTCTCAAACCTGTCTCGAAACTAAGACGGATTCCAGTCCGATGATATATCAATCGTCTCCCGTAACAGACTTAGGGGAGAGACCGCTGACTTAGACTAATCTCAATTTAAAAAACTGAGATTAGACGTAAGCCAGAGCGAACCCGTTGATTCCCAAAAAGGGAGAACGAACTGCTTTTGCAAAGGTGTTTTTAGCATCTATGCTTTCTGGCGGATTAAAGAGTCACCAGAGCTCTGTCGTGCGCATTGTCAAAGAATTTACTTGTCTATACCTGTCATCCCCCATTATAAATTTTTAGAGGTTCGACCTCAAGAATTCCAGAGGTCGAACCTCGGGAATTTAAAAATTTGTAATGGGGAACTTCTGGTTACTTGTCTTTCAAGTCCCTCCTTATTTCTTTCTCTGTATCGCGTTTTTTGATTGACTCTCTTTTATCATATTTCTTTCTGCCCTTTCCGACTCCGAGATCAATCTTCAAAACCCTGCCTTTATTGTACACCGACAAAGGGACAATTGTCAATCCTTTGGTTTTTTCTACATCGGCCAACTCTTTTATTTCTTTTTTAGTCAGAAGAAGTTTACGATTCCTGTGTGGGTCATAGTCGGCTGGCGTATTTTTTGGTTGGAATGGTGGCACGAAAGAACCGACTAAAAATGCTTCATTCCCGCGAACCGTAACATAAGAACCTTCAAGTGACCCTTGTCCCTTTCGCAGAGATTTTACTTCAAAACCAAAAAGCTCCATACCAGCCGAGTATGTATCCGTAATTTCATAATTAAAATAGGCTTTTTTGTTTGTTATTAGGCTCATAACTTTGAAATTATAGCATAGCTCAATCGGCTTTTGTTTTGTTCGTATTTATGTATACTGTACCAATATGAGTGACCAAAAATCGTCAGAAAACAAGAAAATCATCATAAAGAAAAGAAATAATAACAAAGGGCCTGAAACTGGTTCTGTTATAAGTTACATTGTTTCTGTACTTGTTATTTTTGTTATTCTCTCTGCACTTTATTCTTTTGTTTCTAACTCTGTTTCAAAAAAAGCCGAGCAGGTTTCTATATCCCAGATCTCCACGGATATTAAAGCCAAATTAATTAAGGATATTGTTGTTCGTGGTGATTCTTTGGATTTGGATTATGTTGACGGTACAAAAAAGATATCAAAAAAAGAATCGGGCGAAGCCCTATCACAGACTCTGGTGAACTATGGCGTGACAAATGCTGAAATTTCTGGAATTAAAATTGATATTCAAGACGAAACAGGTTGGAGTTATTGGTTTCTGAATCTTTCACCAATACTTTTTCCCATTTTATTTATTTTAATTTTTATTTGGTTCATAAGCCGACAAATGAAGGGGGCGGGTATGCAGGCTCTAACATTTGGTCAGTCCAAAGCGCGGATGATTGATCCAAATGATAAAAGTCAGCGCGTAACTTTCAAAGATGTAGCCGGATGTATAGAGGCAAAAGAAGAGCTTTTAGAAATTGTTGATTTTCTGAAAAATCCGAAAAAGTTTCTAGACATCGGAGCACGAATTCCAAAAGGGGTTTTGCTTATGGGCGCTCCCGGAACAGGCAAGTGTGTCACTGGTGATACACTTCTACATACCTCAAAAGGATTGGTGGCGATTGAAGATGTTCCTAAATACTTCTCAGTCAATAATGATAATACTGTAGATGGACTTAATATAATAACACTAGATTCAAAAACAGGTTTGCTCAAATCTTCCCTCGCTTCCCGCTGGTATAATTTAGGTGAACAGGAGACGGTTTCTATCGTTTCTGATTCAGGTTTGTCTATCGAGGGTACTATCGAACATCCTGTGATAACAGTAGATAAAGAAACCGGACATTTTGTTTTCAAAAAGCTTTCTGAAATAAATAAGGATGATTGGCTCGCAGTTGGCTCTGATACACAAGTTTTTGGGTCCTACACAAAAATTCCAAGTCCTGATACAGCCTATTTTTTAGGTGTGCTTACAGGTGATGGTTGCCTGACCGTAAAAGATAAAATAATATTTTCTACCGCTGATCCAGAAGTTCTCAGTCGAATGCAAAAAATTTCAGAGTCTGTATTTAACTCTGAATTTTCTAAAAGTCTATCTCGACCATATGATTATAGTCTCAATAATTTTGAAGCTAAGGCAAAAATACTTTCGTGGGGAATAAAAGAAACATATGCTCGTCATAAAGAAGTTCCAGAGTGGATACGCTTTGCCCCGAAGGAATATATTTGTCAATTTTTGCAAGGACTATTTGATACTGATGGATGTGTGGAGAAAAGTGGCAGTGTGACATTTTCAAGTTCCAGCAAGTCTTTGGTTAATCAGGTCCAGATAATGCTTTTGAATCTTGGTGTCGTCGTAAGAAGTTACGAGCGAAGAAAGAAATATAATAATCAACTTCAATCCTACGTTGTTATTTATGGAGATTTTGTGGGAAGATTCCAAGAACAAGTTGGCTTTTCAATTGAAAGTAAAAAGGCTAAATTGTCTGCTGTTTGTGCAAAGCAAAGAAACACAAACATCAATCTCATACCATCTCAAGGTGTTTTGGTTGAAAAGATATGGAGAGAAGCTCTTGTGACTACCAGTGTTACTCTTAACAGGGAGTTCTATAACCAGTCGCTTTATAAGAATACTGTTAGATATATTTCTGGAGAAAGAACACCGTCCCAAAATGGAATGAATACATTTATTAATGGAATTCTGGGTCTCTCTCCAAAACTTGTCAGGATGCCAGAGGTGGCCCACTTGAAAAGTTTATCTTCCGGTAAGTTCTTCTTTACCAAGGTCAATACAATCAAAAAAAATAGGGCAGTGGTATATGATCTTACAGTTCCTGTTACACACAACTTTATTGCTAATGGATTTATTAATCATAATACTTATTTAGCAAGGGCTGTGGCAGGGGAAGCAGGTGTGCCTTTTTTCTCCATATCCGGTTCGGAGTTTGTGGAAATGTTTGTTGGTGTCGGAGCTTCTCGAGTGAGGGATTTGTTCATGACAGCCAAGAAAAATGCTCCGGCCATTATTTTCATTGATGAAATAGATGCCGTAGGCCGTGTGCGTGGGGTTGGCGCCGGAGGAGGAAATGACGAGAGGGAGCAGACTTTGAATCAAGTGTTGGTAGAGATGGATGGTTTTGAACAAAACGAAAAAGTCATAGTCATGGCAGCTAGTGTAACAGGTGATACTCCGGTTTTGATTAAAAAAGAAGGTAAAGTTTCCCTCTTGCCAATTGCAGAGGTTATAGATAGTTACTATCAGCAAGGAGAAGAAGGTATTGAAAAAAATTCATCTGATATGGAGGTTTTAGGTTTTGATAAAAAAATTAGTCCATATACTTATAAAAAAAGAACATATTTTGGCAATAGCAATTTTAAAAGTGTTCGTTCTGTGTTTCGCCATAAAATCAATGATGTATATGAGGTAAATTACCTTGGAGGAACAATTCGTACAACTGGTAATCACTCAATTTTTGTCAGAACTCAAGGTGGTGTTAAACCAAAAATGGTAAGTAGGTTGGTGCCTGGGGACTGTTTGATTGATATACCATATGTTGCTAACCGCACCAATAATCTAAGAGAGATTCGAGCACATAATTTTGATAACGAATTTAATTTGGAATTATCTGTGTATGACCCAGTATTTGCTAACTCTGAAGTCAGTCAAAGGGCCTATGACTATGCTATTGCAAATCAATATACGATGTCTCAATCT
>Ga0209515_10008621_pt1 | contig 11837 bp, 14 predicted proteins | sample Subgroupgradi54m_FD_187454 | JGI IMG/M metagenome (GOLD analysis project Ga0209515, IMG submission 187454) | Subsurface groundwater microbial communities from S. Glens Falls, New York, USA - GMW60B uncontaminated upgradient, 5.4 m (SPAdes)... ... | reverse complement strand
GCACCATCGCCCCGGACGCTCGTGTCCGGATCCCCAGCACGTAGCGGTAGTGGTACTGCCGGGGGCAGCGCAGAAACATATTGAGCTGCGTGAAGCTCAGGCGACCTTTCTCCGGACGATGCTGGAGCGGCGCAGTGGTCGGCATGGGTCACGCCCTCCTGAGTGAGCGGAGGAACTCCTCGATAGCCGGATGGGGCTTGAGGTTCGGCCGCTTGAATGGCGGTTTGTCCACGTCGGCCGGGACCTTGTCCTCGAGGCGCCGGAGGATCTTCCCGCGGATCACGTCGAGGTTCTTGACGAGCCGCCAGACCAGGTCGTCGTCCATCTCGTAGACCGCCACCAGTCCGCCAATGACGAGAGCCTCCTCTTCGAAGAGGTCGTTGATCAGTGCTTTGGCTTCGGCCTTGCTGATCATGGCGTCCTCGCCTCTTTCGTCCATCACTTCATTCCCCTTCGACCACCAAAGGGGGGCACAGGCCTCCGCGTGGGGACAGGCCGACTCGGGGCCCTTTGCCCTAGAAGCGGCCGATGACGGCCTCGGCCCGCTGGCGGCGCTTCTTGGCGACCTGGTAGTCCAGACCCGCCTCGCGGGCGTAGTCGGCGACGGACTTTCCGTAGACCCGCGTGCCAACCAGCAGGAGAAAGTCAGCCTCGCTGATCCGGCCCGCGTCCATGTGCTCGCGGAGGCGCTGGATCTCGATCTCCTGCGCCTCGCGGAGCTCGATGCCGGTAAAGTCGATCCCCTCAACGCCGCCGGCCAGCGCGTCGATCTCCTCGGGGTCCGCCGTGAACTCGCGGTTTGTGCGGTTCCAGGTGCGCCGGTACTTGTCGTAGAGGTGGTGGACGGTGTCGTTGAAGACTTTCTGGACCAGCCGGTCGGGGCGCCGCTTCACGTCCACACGGCAGAGGACTTGGAGGAAGGTCCAACTAATGTTTTGCCAGCGCTCGTGCGGATCCACGTCCCAGCCGCGCTTCTGGAAGTGGATCGATGTGAGGCCGGGCCAGAAGATCGCCAGGAGGATCGCGCGCCAGCGCGGGTCCTCGTCTTCGGCGTGGGCTTCGAAGATCGGGCGCAGGATCTCGTCCTTGCGCGGGTCGGTTGATGTACCGCTCCGCATAAAGGCGATGACGTCCGCCCATGTCCTGAACTGCCGAAGGAAGGGCTCGTTCCTCTGAAGTCTCCCAAGTAGGCACTGGTAATCGTCAGCCCGCAGTTCCTGCTCGAGCCGTTCACGATCTCGATCCCTTGAGACGCCTGCCATAACGCCCGCCTTTACTGGCCGGGCGTCTGGCGCCTCGATTGGTCAGCTAGGGCGTCATGCGCCTCATGGTTTCTGAATTTGTTCCTGCGCTACTTTTGCGTTTGTTCCACTCCCTCCACACGCCACACGTTCAGAGTCCCGCATCCAGGACGGCGACACACCCGCGTCACTTGGTAATCGTGCCCCTCCACGAGAATCTGCACGTCCTCGCGGTAGCGGATGTGGAGGTTCGATCCCTGCTCTTGCCCCAGCAGGGCGTGGCACTTGATGCAGAGCCACCTGCGATTCACTGTTATGCCTCCTTTCTCAAAACCGGTCTTCGTGTTGCGCGACGCCAGGGCAACCGTCACGCGTTTCTGGAGTCCATTGTGCTTAATCGCGAGACTCCATCGAAGCGTGTGAAATGAGGGTTGGGCCCCGTCGGAAGTGCTTGGCAATCAAGCCCTATCCGGGCAGAGGGGGTGTGAAGTTTTCACACCCGATGGCGGGCAAAACAAAAAACCCGCCAGGGTTGGCGGGTTTTCGATTCCTGTGAGGTAAGAGTGGGTTAGCTAGGTGGCTTTTGGAAGAGCGCGGGAATGTTCGGAACTAGGATTTGCTTCTCATTGGGCTGAAGGCGAAGCCCGTAGAGTTTGTTCCCTTTGTTATCCTTGTGGTCGTCAGTGAAGATGTTCTTTAGCTTCTTCTCCTTCTCGATTTGGCGGACGAATTCTCCCCACATCTTCTGAACACGGTACGCCGGCTTGTCCTGGTCCGCTCCTGAGAACTGAAGATAACCAGCCTTGCTCCATTTCAAGAGCTCCTGCACGGCTTCCTCCTCGGTTACCACGGTCATGTGTTCTCCATCGACGTAGTGAGTGCGCGTCGACCCAAACAACTGACAGATGAAGAATAATTGCCGCGAACCGATCTTCTTATTGACACCATTGAAGCGTCCGCTACCCACAATCCGTGCCGGTAGGTTTTGGTTGGTCTCGCCATCTCGGATCTCCTCGAGGACGAGTACGGGCGATGGAGGCGTAGTCTCATAGGTAGTCGGCCTCTTGTATTCCTCGGGGAGGGCCAGGATCAGAAGGCAGGAAGCTGGGACCCTCCCATCGCTAATATCCTTGGCGCTATCTTGGATCCCCTTGGCGATGACATCGCAGACCTGCGAGGCGTGGCGCTTGTACATGTCCAGGATTCCGGAGGCAGCCTGGTCGACGGTCATGCCCTTGAGGTGCTGGGTGACTCGATGCACCTCTCCGAACTCTGAGAAGAATGCAGCCTCTGACATGTCCTTCACGCGCTTGGCTGTCCGAACGTAGGACTCCAGTATCGTCCGGCTCTCCCCGGGCTGTCGTGCCCCTCGGAGGAGATCCACGTCGTACATCTCCGCCGGGTCCTCCTGGTCCGAGCAGCCAGCCGAGAGGATCCCAAAGCGGCGGTCGATGCACTGAGAGCACGCGCCGCAGTGGGTCTTGAGCGTCGTCATCTCCCAGACGTGCGTGCAGCTCACAGAGTGCTTGATCAGTTCGCCGCAACCCGCATCACGGATCGATTGCACGACTTGCGCCTTGGTCTTCCACAAGAACGGGTTCTCCACTGCAAATTCTTTCTGAAAGAGGGTGCTGAACAATTGGGCGAAGCCGTTGAGCACCTGGGGATGGGTCGTTCGAGTGGCGCGGCTGCCGACGACCTGTGGCGAGATTGGAAGGTTAATGCTCACGACCCCGTTCTCGTAGAATCGGATCCTCCATAGGTCGAAGATGCGCGCCACCACAGTCGCCAGCGCCGCGTAGAGGAATGATCGGGTCCGCTGGGTGTACTCCCTCCCGAGGGCTTTCTCCTTATTGACCCACACGGGCACATGGAAGGGCTGCGTCGCACAGTGCTTGTTGAGATCTTCCAGGAGATCTTTCTGGCGCTTGGCGATTTTTGGTGAAGATCGATGGCTGACGAGTGCGACCTTTCTCTTCTCAACGACGGCCTCCTGCACGGCTCCTCCCAGTGAGTCGATGCCCCCCGAGACTAGGATCACCTCCTCCGCCTTGAATCCGGTTGCCCCTCCAGAGCCAAATTCCAGGTACTGCGAAACCGGCGGCGGATCGGTGAGCTTCTTGAAGGTAAACTCATACTCATCATCCGAGAGGAATCCTAGTGTATCGCGCAGTATGGCGAGAACTGGCTTCGAGGACCACAGCTTCGGCTCCCTCACTGGGATGTGGAACTGAAAGTGTCGCCGCCAGTTGGCTCCGTAGTTTCGAGCTCCGCCTCCACCACGAGTGGTTGCCTGATCAGCACAGTAGACATAGGTTGCGACTTCCAGGAGATCCACAAGCATAGGCGGCATGTTGGCCGCCATCTTGTCGGTGATGTCGGTGATCCTGAGGTTGATATTGTCGCGGTTACGCCCAAGGCGAAGATGAAGTGTCTTTTTTCCGCTGCCGGGCAGGCCTCCGCAAAGGACGACACGCTCATTGCTCATGGGCGTGCCCCCCTAGCGAACTCCTCGCGGAGCTTCTTCAGGGCGATGTGAACGAACCCAGCTGCTTTATCCTGGGTGATGCCACCTTCAAAGTTGGTCTTTGAGAACCAACCGCCTGAGAATTCCCCGATGATACGGGTCGCTTGCCGGCAGTGCAGATCAAGGGCTTCGTTGAACTCGGCGTGCTTGTCGATGCTCGTAAAGTGCCCGTCGCCACTGACGTAGTTCGAGAGCTTTCGACTCAGGAAATATGTCAGATATCTCTTGGTGAGGCGGGCGAAGAATTCCCTGGCCAGTGAGCTGAATTGCTTCGTGGTGGAAAAGCTCTTGAATGCCCGCTGAACGTCCGCCGTCGTAGTTCCGAACAAGCTCTCTGTCTGCAGTCTCCCCAGTGCGGTAAGAGTTTCTGCCGCCGCCAGCTGGGCCATCTCGCCGAGGTCGGTGCGTCCACCGCTGCGGCGAAGATGCGCATCCACAGCGCCCGTGAAGGCTCCAACAACCTCTAGTAGGCTCGGGGAATTCGAGACCTCGAGTCCAAGCTTCCGAAGACCAGATACAAAATCCTCGCTCCGAGCGGCCAGAGGCACTTGGGTCAGGAGCCAAACGGTATGGGCGAGCGCGGGGTCCTTGGCGGCCTCGATGAGACCTCCCTGGGACGCCTCCATCGTCGCGGCCGCTACCTCAGGCGTACCCGCGCTGCCGACGATCAGGTCAAGGACCTCAATCCACTTACGTGTTCGCGGAAGAGTCCCGAGACGAATGTGCCCCATTCTCTACCCTACGATTTCCAAGAGCGGCGGTCGGAGCCAGCCGATGTCACCCTCTTCTGGAACCTGCGATTGAGGATGACAATAGACCGTGCCTTGCGTGGCTCGCGCTTGATGCAGCCCTTTCGTTCCAGTGCCTTGAACAGGTCAAAGACACTGGAGCTCTTGATGCCGAATGCGTGTCCGATCTCGCGCACGGTCGGTGGCATCTCACGTTCATGGATGAACTCCTTCACCCACTCGAAGACCTGTCTCTGGCGCGTGGTGAGTTTCGTTGTTCCGGATCCGGCCATAATCACTCCTCTCAGTCGGCGAATCACTGCCCTCCACCCGGCTGCGATTCACTCTTCAAGGCTCAGAAACGAGGCATTCAGTTTACCTAACACCTGTTAGGCATACAACATTTCGTTCAGCGTTCAGCGTTCCGACGTCCGTCCCCCTGCGGCCGTATAGGCGGCCTTTCCCTGTTAGGAAAAACCACGGTTGCCGACCGTGGCAACGACGGGGAATTGCCTTGATTCAGGCTGCAGCCTACGCTAGGGTCTCAGGACTTTATCAGCGTAACGTTTATTGCATCAATAGCTTAAGTCGACTGACCAGAAGGCTCTCGAGCCATGACCGACGAAATTCCGCCCGATTATACTTGGCCGGGTTTTGAGGCGTTACCCACGCCGCTTCAAGACTACCACCGCCGGTTCTTCCAGGCGATGGCCCAGCGCCGCCCGTTGACCCTTCGGGAATATCGCCGGGCCTTTCGGACCCTGTATGCGTTCATGCAGGAGGAGGGCGTCGGCGACTTGAAGGCGATGACGACCCAGCACCTGGAAGCGTTCCAACAGTGGGCCTACCGCCGCTATCATTGGGCCCCGGGGAACATGGCGGCCTGTCTGCGCACCCTGCGGCGGATCGGAGAATCCCTCAAGGGCCAGGGCCTGCTGATCACCAATCCGTTTGGGCAGGTGCTCCTACTGACGTCCCACGTCCCACCGTCCGCGGATGCTCAACCGCTCTCCTGGTTCCGTGCGATTCGCCGTTTCGTGGGCTGGCTCAAGGCGCAGCGGATGACGCCGTACACGCAGGGCTCGTATCTTCAGGCCTTTCGACATTTTCATGCTTACCTCTCAATTGCCGGGACGTGTCTGCCCGCCGAGCTCACCGCACCACACCTGGAGCAATTTCGGGCGTTTCTCATCAGGCATCCAGGCAGGAGCCGTCGTCCGCTCTCGCCGCTGATGCAACGCATCACCGTGGAGCGTCTCGAGCGGTTCGTTCACTGGCTGACCCAGGAAGGGTTTCTCCAATCCACGGCGTTTGCTGAGTCTCGTCGGCGCACCGCCCGGTTTAAGACGGTCCTGGCCGAATTCCTGGCCTATGGCCGAATGCGGATGGCCGGTGGGACCCAGAGGCAGTATTTCCGCAACCTGCAATACTTCCAAGACTGGCTGGCCAGGCGTCCGAAGGGCCAGCGCGTCCATAACATTGATGACGTCACGGTGGATGTCCTGACCGACTATCAGCGCTGGCTCAACACCCATGCGACCCAGGCCGACGGTACCCCGCTGACCCAGCCGGAAAAGGAAGCGCGCCTCTATTCGCTGAAGGCTTTCCTGCACTTTTGCCACCGCAAGGGCTTCCTCGCCCAAGATCTGCGCCCGTTCCTCATGGTGCCCCGGCGAGAGCACAAAGTCCCCAAACGGCTGCTGTCGGCGGAGGAAATGGCGCAGTTGTTGGAGGCCCCGAGCGAGACTACCACGGTGGGGATCCGGGATCGGGCTCTGCTGGAGCTCGCGTACTCCGGGCTACGGTCTGCTGAACTCCTCACACTGAAGACCACGGAGATCCAGCTCGAGGAGAACCGGGTGTTCATCCGGCAGGCCAAAGGGGATAAGGATCGCGTCGTGCCGATGACCAGCGCCGCGCGGTATTGGCTGGGCCGCTGGTTTCGTCGGCGGCACGAATTCTGCAAAGGGACTGATCCCGAGACGTGTTTTATCTCCAAACACGCGCGTGCGCTCAGTCAACGGCATTTTGCCGTCACCCTGATGCGGCATGCTCGGCGCGCCCATTTGCCCATGGCCGTGGCCCCGCACGACCTCCGGCGGATTACCGCGACCCATCTCGCCGAACGGGGAGCACCACTGCGCTTTATCCAGGCGCTGTTGGGCCATACGTCGTTGAAAGTCACGACACGGTATCTGCGGCTGACTGATGCCACCATCAAGCGAGAATACACCCGAAGTCACCCCAGCAACCGCCGGGACCACCACGTCGCCGTCGCTTGAGGAAGGCCGGGATCAGTACCTGGACTTTCTCTTGACGGTGAGGGGCGTCTCGCACGGGCGGGCCAACCTCTGCAAGTCGTACCTCAACCGTGTGATCAGGTTCCTGCAGGCGCAGGGCGTGACCCGGCTGGATCACGTAGAGCGCGCCCATCTGGACGCCTACCAGACGACCGTGATGGCGGAGGCGCTCAAGCCAGGCACCCAGCTCGAAATCCTCCGCGTGGCGATCCTGTGGTTTAGCTACCTGCACGACTACCGGTATTGCCCCACGAACCTGGCGCTCGTCATCGATCTGCCGCGCAAAGAGCAGGTCCTCCCGCGCACGATCTTGACCACCGACGAGCTCACCAACCTCTCGAGCCTGACCCATCCCACTACCTTACTGGGCCTGCGGGACCGGTGCATCTTTCAGTTGCTGTACGCCTCGGCGATGCGGCCGGATGAGCTGTGTCGGCTGACGCTGACTCAGGTCGATCTGTCCAACCAGCAACTCCTCATCCAGCGTCCGAAGAACCGGAGAGATCGGATCGTTCATATGGATCGGTACACCGCCCAGGACATGCGGCAGTACCTCCACCGCGTCCAGGCCTGGCTGGGAGCCCGGGCGTCCACCGATGGCTTCTTCGTCAACGCGTACGGCCGTCCGCTGACTCGCAATGCCCTCTCGTCGTACTTCCTCAAAGCCTACGCGCCTCGCTTCACCAAGCGCTGGCGGAAACCGATCACCCTGTACTCCCTCCGGCACACTTCGGCCACCGATTGGTTGGACCACGCGGCCCGACAACGCCGGGACGTCCTGCCCTATGTCCAGCGCCAGTTGGGCCATGAGAGCCTGGAGTCCACGGCCATCTACACCCACGTCGCCATCGAGCCGCTGCGGCGGATGTTCAAGGACTACCATCCACGGGAGCAACAGTGGGCGGCGTTGGCGAAAATCCCGGCGTCCCCTGACGATCTCCGAGCGCAGTGGGATGCGCAACGCAAGCCGCCTCCGCCTGAGTCTCCGCTCCCTTAAGCACCCCGCAGAAATCTCACCTCGTCCACCCGCACCCAGACTATAATCGGCACGAGAGCCTTGCTCTTTGACAACGCCCGTGGTCTGGATGGGGACGGCGTTCCAGAGATGTATCCAGTTGGAACCCTGCGGACCTATTTGGCTGCAACAACTCCGTCAGGTTCCAATCGGATACGCCTCGCTCTAACCCGCGTGAAGGTGCCACGTTAGGAAGGTGCCCATCCTTCGTTTTGTACAACGGGCTACACATTGTCGATCCCTCCGGGCATGGGTGGAGGGAGATCTTCGGCTGGGTTTCCACCGCGCTCTCCTTTCTGATACCTCCGCTGGCTCCCCTCCTCATGCTGGCCAACCTGGGCCTGGGGATCTACGACGCGGCCAAGACCGGCAACTGGGGAAGTTTCGTTGGAAGTACCGTGGGCAGCTTCGTGGGAGGCGCTGTCTTTGGCTCGCTTGGCCAGCAGATGGCTGGGGGGCTGGCCAAGGCGATGGGTGAGACCGCCTGGGGGTTTGCCGGGGGTGCGCTCATGGGAGCCGTCGAGTTCGGGATGGCGGGTTTCGGCGCAGGCTTCGGGGGAGCCTTAGGAGGTGGAGCCAGCCTAAAAGAATCCTTCAAGGCCGGAGGGCTCTCCGCCGCCGTTAGTGGCGGCATCGGCGCGAGCATCCAAGGCTCCTACATGGCCGGCTGGCAGGGGAGCCTGCATGGGATGTCGTATGAGCAAGTAGCGACTGTTCAAGGCAACGCCGCCCTCCAAGCCGGCCGGCCCCAGGACCTCGCTGGTATCGATTCAGCTGTCAGAAGTAGGACGCGGGGCGCGTTGGGTTTATACTTACATGGGACAAACGCCGAAGGGGCAGCGGGAATAAGTATTACGAGAAGACTTAAGGACTGGTCTTGGGTTACAGTACCACATGCGATTGATGCAATGACAGGTAAACCAGCAATCATGTTAAATCCCGCCCAGTACAGAGCTTTTACCGGTATCCCTAGTTACGATAAAGGCGAATTCTTCGCTCTTATTGTTGCTCCTAGTACTTCGGTGCATTGGCGAGGTCTTTCAGAGGGAGCAGCTCCGCAAGCGCAGATTTACGGAGAGCACGAAGTTTTACCCGGTTCACCATACCGGAATCCAAATCGTTAGCTTAGGTGAGGAGAAGATGCGACCGGGAAAGTATACGAATCAGATTTTAGAGATTATCAAACGAGGTAGGTCAGTCCCTCATTGGTCGATCTCAGACTATCTAACTCCCATCCGACAACTCTATTCGAAGCTATCCCCTACGCTTAGAAAAGAATTCCGGCTGTCGCTATTAGAGTTGCTTAAAGGGAAGGACTACCTCGACAATCTACTTGACGTATGTGAAACAATACAGCTGGAGGACGCGTGCCCGGCATTGGTACGGTTATTCATGCACCCCCCGAAATACAGTGAAGGTTACCCCATTTGGATAGACGGGTTTCGTAGACGTGTTGTGGCAGCGTTGGGAAAATTAAGATGCCGAACCGCGAAGCCCCTGTTAATTCGATTGCTGAGGGTGATGACAACGTCGAAAACAGACCCTAATCTTCCGCGTCTGGATTTAGAGAGCTACGGTGTTGTTTTATATGCTCTAATTGAAATTGCACCAGAAGAGGCTGCGGAGTACTTTGGGTGGTGGATCGAAAAGGCACAACAGGTAGGCCGCAGACTAACAAAGTTGGTCCAGCAAGCAGAAGGTTGGCAAGAGCTTAAAGCCGCAGGAATAAACCTCCCCATGGATGAAAAGGATTCTCCCTCAATCCAATTTTGTCTATTAGCTGTAGCCCGGAAAGAGAAACTTGGTGGCCTCCGAGAATGGCTCAAATCCGTTACGCTGATGAAAAATGGGGATCGAGATTATTTGAAATATCAGCTAGTGCATATGTTAACGGGGAAAGATCCCCTATCTAATCTAAGAACTGTTGTGAGAGTTACGGGGGACCCACAAGTCTTAGCAGAAGAGCTCGCTTCTCTGCCTTCGGTTAAAAAGGAAAGCCGTATAAAATAGGGGACAGTTCTTAATTTCGAGATGACCCATGCCGCGCCTCGCCCGTCAACTCGCCGATGATCACGGCTACCATGTGCTGACCCGCGGCAATAACCGGGCCGCGGTGTTTCATGAACCCGCCGATTACCAGCGCTATGGGCAGTTGGTCCTGGAGTTCCGGGCGGGAGTTCCGGGGACACACGACCTAATTCGTAAACGATGAGGACCACGGATGGCTCGCATGGCGCGTATTGCCGTTCCCGGCGTCCCCTATCATGTCACCCAGCGGGGGAATCGCCGCCAGCCCGTCTTTGAGCTAGCCCTGTTTTGATGGACACCTGGTTTCAGAGACACCGTGACGCCGCTCAAACGCTTCCGGGGTCCGCCCTCCACCTCCGTCAGCTGGCTCCCGCAAGCGGCACTCGATTGCCCTTGAAGCGGCGGGGACGGCCTCGTAAGATAGCCTCACCGGTGACGCCGTGAAAAATAAGAACTGAGCTACCAAACTTAGGAGGGAACAAGTATTAATGCGATCCTCGACCCGATTACTACTGCTCACAGGCATCCTAGCACTCTGCTCAGGATGCGCGAGCCTCGGCAGTAACGTACCTTTCCAATACCAGCCAGCTCTCATTGCTTCTGGGAAACAGATTCCAAAGACGGTGGGCTTTGAAATGTTAGTGGATGCAAGGCCAGAAAAAGATAAGAAGTATACAGCGCATATTCACGACATCCCCGGCAAGATTACTTCGAAAGTAATAGATGATTTTAATACCTCTCATCTCTTTTCTGACGTGCATTATCCTGTTAAGGAAACTGATGACATTATGGTCGGGGGGACGATCAAACGTTTTAAATGGAAGTTTTACGATAAACTGTTTGCCTACATCCCATATGTAGGACTTGCGTTAGTAGTCCTTGGGGTGCCCCTCTCGGAGGCATATGGGATTACGGAACTACAACTTGAATTCAAAGAACGGGCCAGCGGAAAAATACTTGGAACGTTCTCAGCGGAGTCGAAAGTGACCAGCTCCTATAGCATCTACAATTTTAAGGCAGGAGAATCTGGCTCAGAGTTAGCTGAGAGTTTTCGGGATGTGGTAAGGAAGCTCAAGGAAGAAATTGCGCTCAAGTTATCAGGAAAACCGGAGCCGTCCTAAATAGTGTCAACCTCACCCAATGCCGCATGGCTCGCCCACCCCGTCACTTGCTGGATGGCGGTTGTTACCACGTGATTGCCCGTGGCAACAACCGCCAGTTTCTCCTGAGCGAGGAGCCGGCCTTCCGCTACTTCCTCGATCTGCTGGCCCGTGCCAAGACCCGTTACCCCGCGAAGCTCTACCACTACTGCCTGATGTCGAACCACATCCACCTGTTGCTGGAGATCGGCGCGGGAATTCCATGGACACGATGAGCTACCCCCGGTTTGACGGACCTAACTCCTGATCCTAGCCACGGAACGGAATTCCCCATGTATGTTGTTCGCCGGATAGCCTACGGCTTTCTGGTAGCCTGGATTGTCGGGCTGAGTCTGCCGTTATGCTCACATGCGACGGAAAAGTCCTCAGACAAGCATTTTCTGTGGCAAGTGGACTCCTCTACCGCACGGGTATACCTGCTGGGTTCGATTCATGTGCTGCGTGAAGACGCATACCCTCTAGCTCCTGTTATTGAGGAGGCCTTTGCATCTTCGGACGTGCTGGTTCTCGAAGCGGACGTCTCTAGCGAATCACGAGGCGAACTCATGCAGTCTCTTACGGACTATGCGACCTATCCGACGGGACGGACGCTAAAAAGTGAACTTTCCGAGCCAGACTACTTGAAGCTGATCAGCATGCTATTGGAGCTAGGCATCCCAAGCCAGAGCGTGCAACAATTTCGTCCATGGTTCATCTCACTTATGGCTGAGCAGGTCGTTTGCAATCGTTTAGGGTGGCGGCCCGAATACGGCATAGACGTTTACTTTCAGACGAAAGCGCAGGGACAGAGAGACATCGAGGAGCTGGAATCGACCGAAGCGCAGCTTGAGATGCTCTC
>Ga0209515_10008619_pt1 | contig 11838 bp, 5 predicted proteins | sample Subgroupgradi54m_FD_187454 | JGI IMG/M metagenome (GOLD analysis project Ga0209515, IMG submission 187454) | Subsurface groundwater microbial communities from S. Glens Falls, New York, USA - GMW60B uncontaminated upgradient, 5.4 m (SPAdes)... ... | reverse complement strand
GCGGCCTTTCTGCATGGCCTTCTTATAAAACCATCGAGCCAGAAGACTGCATAAATCATCGTTACCCACATAAAAGCCAACGCCCTGCTGGGTGACGAAGGATCGTAAGAAGATTTTGATGAGGGGGGTGACGCCAATGCCAAGGACCTGGCATTTGTTTTTAACCTGATCGTAAAGTTCACCGCGCAGCCGAATGGTTAATCTTTTTTCTTTCAACATAGATGAGGGGGTTAGTAGTCTGCCACCATATCAAAAAAGGCGTCAAAAAGACAGCAAAAATGAGATGATTCTGAAATGGGTGCCATGGAGACGTCTTAGGACCCCATCATTTTTTCTATCTGATCCCGAGCAAGCTGAAAAGAAAAAACGACGTCAGTCACTGCTACATCGGCCCTCTGATGAGTGTCCGCTTCTCTTCCCTCTTTGCTAAAAAGGTCAATCAGGCGATCGCGGACCAAAATCTTGAGATTATCCCGATCAATCCCATATTGATAAACCAGCCAAGCGGCGGAAAATAAAAGGCCTTTTCTTTTTAAATCCTGTTCCGAATGAGCTGTGAGTAAATCCTCACGGGTTAAACTGAGTCGGTCATTGACTTGCCATTTTTTTGCCATAAATTTGAAATGATTGGGGAAAAATCTACATCAAAAATGGATCGAATGCAAATATAATCACCTTAAGCGCGGGAAAGTTTATAGGCCTTCCACGCAAGCACCATCAGAAAGGTTGCAATCAGCGCGATTCCAGCGACGTCGGCGGGGCCGGAGTCGGGAGTGCCTTTGACGCCTTTCAGATTGGCCCGGTAAGCGGAAACGGCGGCGGAAGACCCGCGGCGGACGGAACTCTTTAAGGGAACCGCGCGATACCCGCCGGCTAAATTCTGCTGAAGGACCACCTGCGGAGAAGCCGGGGCACGATGCGAATTCAGTCGATAGCCTTCCGGTGAGGTTTGGCCGAGAATGGCCGTAGTCGTCGCGGCGTCGGTGGAAGCGGCGGCATGTAAATCAGCGGGAGCCGGAGCGGCAGCCATTTGCTGTTGTTGGGCTTTCAAATCTTCGACTTGTTTCTTCAATTCTTTGATCAGGCGCGCGTTCGCGTCTTGCTCAACCGAAGCCTGGGGAGCCTGGACAGCAGAAACCAGCGGCGTCACTTGAACGTCCACGGGAGTCGTCTCCGGCTGAACCACCACCTGATTGGGATTGGCAGGAGGAGCGGCGGGAGCCTCAGGGGCGGCCGGAGCTGAAGCCGGAGCGCCTGAAGGCAAAACGCCCAAAGCGCTGACGGTTTGGCTGAGCGTGGGGGGCGTAACGCCGGGGGCATCGAATAGATTTCCCTGAACGATTTTATTGAATTGGTCGGGAGCCAGCATGGCCGAGCTGACCAGGATCACCGCCACAAAACCCACGCCCCAGAAAAATTTGTTTTTCACGGGGGCGGAAGCCATTGATTTGAGACCCTCGGACTTTTTCGCAGGGGTTGATACCGGCGTGTGCAGGGTGTCTTCGGGAATGGTGATCCAGCGGGTGTCTTTTTTCATATTTAGAATTGAGATTGTTTCTTGTTCCTAAAAAGAAGCGTGCCACTCAGTCCCACCGCGGAGGCCAAAAGCCACCAGGTCAAAGGCCCGTTCTGCGGCTGATTGGGCAAGCGGCCCAAAGTGGCCTGCAGGAGCCCGGGGAAAGGAGCGGTGGAAGAGAGGGGCTGACCCACGATCACACCGACTTCATCGGAATAATCGCTTTCGGCGCCAGTCGAATCAGTCGACGTCACGGCGAAGAAATAGGTTTCGCCATCCGGAAGATTTTTAATGCGGGTGGTTGTGCCGGAAACCGCATGGCGGCGCGAGTACTGGCCGCTGGTTTTGCCGTAATACACATTAAAACCCGAGCGATGGGAATCGGACGGAGCCTGCCAGGTCAAATCCACCATGCCTGAACCGGTATTCAATTTAAGGTCTGTGGGAACTAAAAGGGAAACAGGTGCAGAGCCTCCGATGGGCGGTAACAAGGCCGTTCCGCCGCCAACCGATTCTCCGGGCGCACCCGAATTCAGGGTTAAATCAAGCGCTTTCGGTTCACGTGCAAGCACATTAACCGGAAATCCTTGATCGATGATGTTGACGCTGACATGCCCCAGTTCCGACACCTGATAATCATAGGGCTTCAGCGAGGTGGTAACGCCGCTTGCCGTTTTGACTTTGAATTTAATCGTAGCGACCACGGCTTCCGCGTCGGAAACGCCGCCGGAGATATTCGAGCGCCCCACTTTGACCCAACCGCTTTCCGCGTCAAAACCGTCTTCGCCGGGAGCGGCCAAGGTGAAAAGGGAATCTTTGGTGTCGACCGCCAGCCCTTCCAGATGCGCAGGATTGTATTCCAGCCAGGAGCGGACGGAGATGATTTTTTGATGGTCGGGATTTTTGAGCACGATCTGAATATCGGCTTCATCGCCGATTCTGAGCGCCGTACCCGTCCCGGGAGCGAGCCTGAATTCCAGCGTCACATCCTGCGACTGGGCCTGCACCCACGCCAGGTTCAGCGTAACCGCTGTGACGAAAACCGCCGAAAGAAGGATGAGGAATTTTTTCATATTACTGAATGACCAAAAGGGGGTTCAGAGGTTTTTTTAAAACATTGTACGGCTGGCCATTGATCACCACATTGGCCGAGGCATGACCTCTTAAATTTGATCGGTAATCATACGCGTCCATCATGGTGGTTCCGGCGGACACGACTTTAAATGTTAAGGTCGCCACCGTGAGGAAGCCGTCGGAAAGGGGCTTGTCGCTCCCCCGTCCCAGGCGAACCAGACCGTCCTGGTTATCAAAGGTATTTTCAAAAGGCGCCGTTAGACTGAAGGGGGATTTTGAAATGTCGACGCCCGTGCCCTGCAATTTTTTAGGATCGAAGGTGAGCCAGCTCTGCACCGAAGTGATGGGTTTATGGGTGGGATTTTGGAGCGTCACTTTCACGGTCAGCGTGTCGCTTTGATGTTCGCCGGAAAGGGAAAGTTCAGCGTCGTGCGCCAAATGCGCGGCCTCGCGAAGCCCCTGGACGGCGTTGGACACGGAATCAGAGGTCTTGCAGCCCGTGAGCAGGCTCCCGACCAGAATAATGACACCGGTGGCGATGAGGATTTTGAAAGTATTCATAAAGCAAATTAATCAGCGGAAGGGTGAGCGCCCGTAGCAGCCCCGGCCGGAGACGTCACGGGAACCGTGGCATCGGGATGAGGCGTAAGAGGTTGCCCGCCCGTCGTCGGCGCAGGAGCAGGAGGCGTGGCGGGCGCTGCCGGAGCGCCAAGCGCGGTGCCATACACCGCCGAGAACATGGTGAAGTCGATGAAGTCCACCTTACCATCGCCGTTCAGGTCGGCCGAGGAGTGGAGGCCCTGGGCCGCCACGGCGCTACCCTTAAACCCTTTGATGAGCTTATTCAGGCTCACCGCGGATTTCACCCCGCTCGCGCTCGCGAAATCCCTGAGGGTCACGCGGTAGCGCTGGTCGGGTTTTTGGGTTTCGGTCGTGATTTCAAGCGAACTGGTCGAATCGGTGAAGTGAACACCGAGCACCTTGAGCGTAGCGCTGGCTCCCCCGCTTTCTTTGATTTCGACGTTTTCAGCCTTTACGCTGGAAGGCTGTAACGACTCGCGGAATTCCACGTTGATGGTGGTGGGGCTGTCGGCCGCGATGTACTCCACCACGGGAGGTTTGTCGCTGGCCTGGAATCCTTTGAACGTGGCGCGGCTGCCCGGACCCGACAAAAGCGGAGTTCCAAGAGAATCTTTGATGGAGTTGGCGGCCGTCAGCACGTAATCTTTGCCGGCCGTCTGAGCTTCAGTGGTCAGTGTGACCACGGAGCCTTCGGCATTGATCGTAGCGCTGAGCACGCCGAGCGTTTCGCTGATATTAGCGCTCGACACCACCGTGAAGGCACGGCCGGTACCCACCACGCTGCTGGAATCCAGAGGTTTGGAAAAGAGTAATTCCATCGTGCTGGCACTGGTGGCGACCACCGCGGTGATGCTGGCGGGAGTATTGCTTGTGGCTAAATCAGTCGAACTGCCCACAATCACCGGAATGGATTGATGAGTGGTTTTGCCCGTGGTATCCGTGGCAATCACTTCAACAGTATACGGCTGGGAACTTGTGGGAATCGTGGGATTGATGGTGATGTCGGGCAAGACAAACCACTGGCCTTCATTGCCTTCTTTTACGCTGGGCTGAAGACAGACCAGAGTATTGGAATTGCTGGGGCAATTGCGGGCGCCAGCGGCGGCAGAAGCCGAGGACGCGGAGGAAGCCGACGCAGCCGCAGCGCTACTGACTGGGGCGCTTCCCGCGGCCGGACGGAAATCCGCCGGATGAGTTGGGCCGACTTGCCCGATATTTCCCAAATTCACGAGAACGGAATCGATGTTATTGTCGTCGTCCCGCACAAACACGTGCAGGGTAATAGGAGTCGCACCGTCGTTGAGCGCCACGCGGGGCGTGGTGTACGCGCGGTCGGCCAGAATCCGGGGAGGTTCCCCCGCATTATTGTGCTCAGTCACATCGATTTGAAGAGTGATATTGGCGGTAGAACCGGCGGCATCAGTGGCGGTCACCACAATTTGCCGCACTCCCGTGCTCGTGGTAGTGGGAACCGTGAGTCCTTCCAAAGTATAGTAACCACCCTTGGCTGTGTCGGGGGTTCCGGCGCTGCGCGTGAGCGAACGCGGGGTCAGCCCCAGGTTGCCAAAGTTCGCGACCACACTGGTCACATCTTTCAGGCCGTCGGGATCTTTCACAAACACGCTGAGCGCGAAAGTAGTGACGCCGTCGTGAGGAATAGACGTGTTCGGGGAAATATAGCTCTGGGTTTGGTCAATCGAAGGTCCGGAAAGCACCGAAGAAACGGTCAGATTGGCGATCAAAGTCCCCGATCCGCCTGTGGCGTCCTGCGCCGTAATGGTGATGGGGTAAACCGCGGTCGGCGTAGTGGTCGGGATTTTAAAGACAGCGGATTCAAAGTAGCGGCTCACGGTTTCAGTGCCGGAACCCACGCCCTGCACCGCCGTGAGCGGCACAAAACCAACGCCCACCGGGCCAAGATTGGCCACCACCGAGGTGATGGTATCGGCGCCGTCGGGATCGGTGACCTGGGCGGAAATTTTAACCGTGGTGGTGGCATCCGGCGCCACCGAAGGGGGCGCAAAGAACGCCTGACTGATGGCGGGAGGCACACTGCTTTGGGTCTGGCGGGTCACATGCACCTGCGCCGTTCCATTGGCCACTTGGGTACCTTTATGCGCCTGCACCGGCAGAAGCGTGGGCGTGGTGCTGGTGGCAATCGTGCGGGGAATAGTCGTTTGATAGGTGTACCACTGGCTATGCGGAGGCTGAGTGGCCGTGGTATCTTTAGTCATTGTTACCGACGGAGCTCCGCCAATCAGGGTCAAATCAATGGTTACGCTGTTCACGTGGGCCAGATCTGTCTGATCTTCCACCAGCGCCCAAAGGGTGGTGGGCGTGGTGCCGTCATTCGGCACATTGAACGGCCTGGCGAGTGACTGGTCGGAAACGACGCGAAAAGGCTGAACGGCGGGCCCATTCACCACCAAAGCGTTCGCATGCGTGTCGGCTACCCCGGCATTGCTCACCAAGGTAACGCCGTAAGCTCCGGCCGCAAAACCCGCAGGAACGCGGAAAGAAAGCGTAAGGCCATCCGCTGGATGCTCGGTGATAGTCACCGACGTGGTACCCACCCGAACGGACGCGATAGCATCCAAATGAGTGCCACTCACCACAACGGTGTGTTCAGCTTCATTGGTAAAGGTCGGCGGCGTGAATCCGCTCACCGTGCTCGCAGGGACAATAAACCCGAAAAAGTTAAGCACGCGCTGAATGTTGAGGAAATGGCCCGTCGTGTCTTTAACTCCGGCTGTCCCGGTTCCGAGCGGAACCACAAAATAATTGGTATCCGGGGTTTGGGCCGCCGTGGTCAGTACAAAAGAATGTGGCGCGCTTCCCGGGGCAATCCCGGTCACCGTCAGCGGCGTCGCGAGCGTTTGGCCCGAAAGCACCGCCAGATTCACCGGCGTCACGGTCAAAGGATCCACATCGCCCGAAAAGGTCACTTGGAGTTGGGTGGTGGAAAGGCTTTGAACTTGATCCACGCGCACCGTACCGACATCGGCGGAAGTTTGGTAGCCCGTGAAAACAGCGGTATTCAAAACCAATGGTTTGCCGCCATTGAACGAGCGGATATCATGCACAAAAACGTTATAAACTCCGGGCATGATTTGCGGATTGGTGCCGGTCGTCACCGGAACGCGCACCGACCTGAAATCAGGACTGACGGTCACGGGTCGGCTAGGATCCGCATTGAGAACGGCGTTGCCGGCGAAGCTGAACCGATCCGAGGCAAAATTCCCCAGTGTGGTGGAGTCCACATTTTCCGAAAAATGGACGGTCACTTCATGCGCACCTGTGGCTTCCGCCCCTGTGACCGCAAAATCCTGGGCCACCGCAAATTCCGCGGTTCGGAGAATGTTGGCCCCATTCGTCAGCAGAATAATATAATGGCGCCCGACTCTAAAAGGTTCAGTAGCGTTAATGCGCAATCGTCTGTTGGTCACAGTAAAGGATTCAAAAACATCGTCCAGTGTCACTGGATTATTGTCATACGAATAAAGCTGAACATCCGACGGCGCCGGAACCAGGGAAGCAAAATTCAGCGGATTGTCGGTTTCAGGCTGGATTTCAACGACATTATTCTGAATAATTGTCACTGACCCGATAGCTGTATTTGGAGTGTCTACGTGTCCGGTGCCCCAAAAAGTAATGCTGTTATGAGCCGAATCAACGCCGATGCCATCGACGGACGTGACCGCCGGATTGGCGACAAAGGTGAAATTCAGGGTTGGATCATTCATAAAATCGGTCATGGTCACTGTGGAGCCGCTCAAGGTCACGTTAGGCCCAACGGTCACCGCGGAGCCGGTGGCATGGCCTGTTTCATAAAGCGTTCCCACATTCCCTAACGTAGGAGGAGTGATGGGCGAATCGAAAGTAATGCTGAGGGTAGTACCCGCAACCGAAGCGCCGGTGACGGCAGGTCCATTGCTGAATCCGGTAAAGACAGCTTCATTGATACCCAAATGAGCCTGATCGCTGGCCCGAAGAGGCCGGCTCGTTTCTTCCGGATTTGGAACCGCCACAATATACGTGGTTCGGCGGATCAGATTCTGGGTAACCGTTAAATTCACCGTACTACCGCTGGCGACCGCATTGGTGATGCCTAAAGCGGCACCCCCTACCCCGGCCTCATTCAGTTCAAAACCAATTCCCGTGGCCACCACCGAAGCCGGTTTTACCGGAGCGGAAAAGGTGACCTGCACCGTGTGGGGGCCAGTCGCCTGGGCGCTGGCCATGCGGAAGTCGCTGAGGCCCGCGGTTGAAACCCCGGGCCCGTAAAACAAAGCGCGGTTGTAATTGGCATCGATCCCTCCCTGGGAATTGCTGGCCACAGTGGTTCCGGCCAGGGTGACCAAGTAACGCGTACCGGAATCGAGAGGATTGGCGGCCGTCAAAAGCACGGTGTCCTGCCCATGCCCCTGCGCGTCTCCCCGCTCGGCGTGGGCGATCCCAAAGGCGGGAGACAACGTGTAACCCGTCACGGCGCCCACATTCGTCAAAAGATCCGAAAAATGCAAAAGCACATGGGTGCTATCCAGCGATTCGCCGTAAAGCAGGCGCAAGTTATCCTGGGTGGCCAGCGTAATGGAACCAGCGTCAATGCTGGTCAGCGTGGGACTGGACGCATAGGTTGAAGCGGCATCCGGAATCACTACATCCACATCCGTCGCGCGAAGCGCAATGACAGTTCCGGCAGGGGTGGCCGGATTGATCCGGGTGGCGATTTTGACCAGAGGACCCACAGCGGGAAGGGTCGTCGGGTTGACGGTAACCGCATTGGAGGAGAAAAAGGAAAAACTGACTTGTCCCGGAGTGGTCGTGTTCACATTCTGTAAATCCGCGCTGTGAAACTGGGTGGTACTGTCAAAAACCAGCGCGTTCTGGTCAAACGTGAGTGCATTCACCGGTGTGTAATGCAGGGTGAATTGAACGCTGTGAATAGGAGCCGCTTGGCCGCGGGCCGACAAGGCGATGGTGCCGGTATCCCCCGCTGCCGCCTGATAATTAGGAAGGAAAAGAAGGCTAGAACCGGAAGGGGCGCCGGTTTCTGTAATAGCCGCGCGTAAAAGGGCGCGATTCTGGAATCCCCAATAACCCAATCCCAAGGCCAGAAGAAGCGCGAAAATTCCCGCCATCAGGCGATGGCGTTTTTTGCGTTGCAGATCCAGATACGCCTGAAGCGCCTGAGCCTGATTTGTTTCCGGTGTTGGGACTGTGTTTTGGTTTTCCATAAAGTTTAAAAATTAAGTTTGGCCGCTATTCACCTGCATAAAAAGGAGAATGACATCGAGCATCGTCACATTGCCGAACCCATCCAGATTGGCGGCCTGGGTCTGGGCGTCCGTGGGAGTTAAACTGCCGTTCGCGATCCGGAAAGCCAGGATCACGTCGATCATGTTCACACGGCCGTCCCCGTTCACATCGCCCAGGGCCACAGGGCCGAGGCGGAAGTTCGGGAGGACAAAATGGGCGTCATGGCCGGCCCGGTCAGAGATCGTAAAGACCAACCGGTATGTGCCATCCGTCAGATTCGTATCTTGAGGAATCTGGACAGGAATGATGTAATTGCGGTACAGCGGAGCGGCGGCCGGGGCAGAGCCAGAGCCAGTCCCAGTCCCAGTGCCGGTACCACTGCCTGTTCCCGTTCCGCCAGCGGCCCCTCCCACAGGAGGCGCCACAGGAGCGGGAGGCGGAGTTGCTACGGTTGTATCCGGGTAATGGTAAGCGGTAAACCACGTGGCTGCCGCATCGGCATTGATTCCTTCATAAGTCGTCGCTGAACTGCGGACAATTGAAACCGTGATGTCCTGAATATCAGCCACCGTGTCGATGTCCCTCACGCGAAGATCAAGGTCTGCATGAGTGCCTTTTTCGATGGCGCCCGAACCCACGCGCCGCACAAAATCGATGACCGGCCCCTGTTCAATGTGAACCGGAATGGTGTTGCTGGTTTTCACGGTGTGGTCGGGGTTTTCAAATTTCGCGGATACATTCGCCGTACCCCCGGCGGATTCACCGCGCTTCAGGAGTCCGGTCTCGAGGCCCGTGTCATCCAGTACATTCACCGGCGTGGCCGTCCACGTCACGTTCGCAGGATTGAGCAGCCGTGTGCGGCCGCTGTCATATTCGGCGCTCACGATCATCCGGTACGTGTCCGACGGAGGCAGCGTGAGTCCGCCTGTGAACGCGGGCAAAATGGAAAGTTCTTCGGGTAAGGCAGTCGTGGAAATGTCGATGACTTGGTTGGTTCCGGTGGCCGCAAGAATCAGCACACCCGGTAAAGTGGAATCGGCCGTCACTCCGATGCCGGGAACGGCGGCCAAAGCCGTATTCAAAGCGGAGGCGATTCCCCGGATCTGATCCAGTTCACTGGTATAAGGCACGGAAGGAATCGGCAAAGTCACCGGGATGGTCTGGCCTTCCAGCGTGATGGAACGACCCGCCGCGTGAGGACTTTGCACCACCACCGCCACACTGTGATAAGCCGCGTTACGTTCTGCAGCCGGCAAACGATTCAAACTGGCGGAATCCAAAGAAATCGTAAGACCATGGATTTGATCCACATGGATCCTCAAATGCCCTTCGGAAGTCAGCGTGCCGGTTTCGGGAGCGGTGGCGGTGGTACTGAGCGTCGCCGTTATATTCGCCACGCCCGGCGCCAAAGCCGTCACGCGGCCGCTGGGGCTCACCGTGAGCACCGCCGAATTGTCGCTCACCCACGTGGCGCGGTTCGTCACATCGTTATCCGCGTTCACCGATCCGCGGGAACCCGTCCACGCACGGAGCTGGATGGAATCGCCCTGTTCAATGAACTGGCCCTGGGTGGGATTTTCATAATCGATGAAGAGTTTTTGCCCCAGCACCTGGATGTCCAGCGGCGCCGTACAACCCAGCGTGTCAGTGACAAAAAGCTGCGCGCGCCCGGGCCGTTTGGCCGTAAGTACGGCAAAGTTGGTGACTGTGGCGGTACTGTCGGCGGAAGGATTGGGATTGGTGGGAAGCAGGCTGACTTTAGAAAGCGCACCCGTCGCCGCCAACGTCCAGTGGCTGTTGATCGTACCCGCAACGTCAAACGGAGAAATAGTCAGGGAAAGATTCATCGTGAGCTGAATGGTTCCGCTGGCATCCCCGCTCACGGGCAACGTCAGCTGGCCGGTAAGCGGTATAATACCTCCCCCGTGGGCATCGATGGGGCCAGATGCGTTCAGGATGGTCGATACCGGCCTTCCCTGTACGGTTCCGGAAATGAGCGAACCATGATGGGGCGCTATGCTGATCGGATAGCCCGCCGGATCGGGGTTGAAGGTCACCGGAACCGCCGCGGTCACCGTGCAGGAGGTTAAAGCAGGGGGAGTGGCCGTATCATAAACACAATTAGAAGTAGTCAGAATCGTGGTTCCAGGCGCAGGAAGCGCAAAGTTGGCGGGATTTGCCGTGCCGGCATTCAGGGTCACGCTTTCATTCCCAAGCGGAGTTTCCGAAGCAGCCGCCTGCGAAAGCGGAGCCACGCTCATGATCGAAGTATCGGAACTGCGCCAAGTCAGGCTGCTGATCCCGCCGCGGGAATACACCACGCGGGTTTCACCTTGGGGAATCACAGGGTCAAGTGGCCGGGGAGGATCAATGTCCTGAATTCCAGCGGCCGTCTCATCGGCAAGTGTGGCAGCGAATCCGTCGGAAAAACAAACGCCGGCTACTCCAGCGCCGTTAATGCTGCAGTCGTAAGCATTGGTGTGTGTACCCACTTCCAGCGAATAGAGAATCACCTGATTGTTTTCTGCCGGATTGAGATAGGCCACAAACGGAGAAGCAACGCCTAAAGTGGTATTGACCGCGTAGGCAAAATTGGAAGCCGTGGCCTGTTCATGACCCACGCCTTCATCCCGGACATTGACTTCATAATGGGTTCCGGAATGGTTCATCAATTGAGCGCGCGAAGACAAACCCGAAACAAAATTAAATTGAAGTTCAAAAACCGCCGCACCAAAAGGGCTATTGGGAGACTCCAGTGTATTGCTGACAAGAATAATAGAAGTAACTGGTGTGGTTCCCCCAAAATCAAAAGCAGCGCTATGAGACCCCTGAGCGGGTGTCACGCCTTCCTGAGGAATGGCAAATCCCTGTCCGCGGCCTTCAAATATATTTGCGTTCAAAAGATTGCAGGCAATGGCGCCCACCGTCAAAGGATGGGACCAGAGCACCGCATCGGAAGGACGGTAAAGGTAAGCAATATATAAATTAAGAGGGGGCCCGACTCGGGTATATTCAATCCAATCGTTGGTGGCAGGATCCGCATCATGCGGCACATCGTGGAACACATAATCCCCTTCTTCAACGATTGTATCAGGCGCTCCATTCCCATCTGTATCGCGCAATACGGTTACAGAAGCCGGATCCACTTCATCGCTGGCCAGGATATAATGTGTGGTATTAGGCGCAGTACCACGGGCCACAGCATTATTTTGGCCAAACACCACCGGCGCCAACGCGTTCCCGCGCACGCTCATATAAATATCCACGGCCGGATGTTCAAAAGGAAGCTGAATATGCGGGGTTGGGTTCGCCACAAACTGCACCCCCGCCACCGGAGACGCGGTGGCCGGATCGGCCCCTTGCGGGATCGCCACAAACTGCAATCCCAAGTGCGGGATTTGCGATGC
>Ga0209515_10008618_pt1 | contig 11838 bp, 10 predicted proteins | sample Subgroupgradi54m_FD_187454 | JGI IMG/M metagenome (GOLD analysis project Ga0209515, IMG submission 187454) | Subsurface groundwater microbial communities from S. Glens Falls, New York, USA - GMW60B uncontaminated upgradient, 5.4 m (SPAdes)... ... | reverse complement strand
CAGTTTATCTCTATTCTTGCCGTATGGCGAGAGTGAAGTTGGAGACTGCGGGATTGATGCCAAGTAAGCCGCTTCCGCCAAAGTAAGGGCTGCCGCATCTTTAGCAAAATATGTCTGGCTGGCTTCTTCTATACCATAAACACTTCCGCCGTAAGGAGCTTCATTTAAGTAGTATTCCAATATTTTTTCTTTTGGCAGGGAATTGTCTACCTTAATTGCCAAGACCCATTCCTTTATTTTTCTGGCGTAAGACTTTTCTTGCGTTAGCAGGGTGTTTTTTACCAATTGCTGGGTTATGGTTGAACCGCCTTGTGTACGTCCTGTGCTAAAAAAATTAGAAAGCACTGCACGAATAATAGAAGTGATTTTTATGCCGCCGTGGGTATAAAATTCAGAGTCTTCGATGGCGACTGTTGCGTTTTTTATGTTTGCCCCCATAGCGTCAAAAGATATGTCCGTTCTTTTAACATTTTGCTGCAAATCGTAAAGCAAGATTTTACCCGTGCGGTCGTATATTTTGGTGGAGTTTTCAACTTTTCTGTCCTCAAATGAATGAAAATTGGGAATTTTCAGGGAAAAAAGCCAGATGACTATTAATCCGCTCAGTAAAATAAAAATACCGGCAACCAGCAAGGTTATATTTTTCCAAAAGTGTTTTTGTTTGCTCATTCTTTTGAATGTTTTTATCATTCTTTTTAACATTGGTTAAAGTATAGCAAAAAATATGCTATACTCCGAATGTGAAAGTGATAACAGATAAAAACAAAATAGAAGAACTACTCACTAGAGGAGTCGAAGATGTTTTTATAAAAGAACACCTAAAAGAACAATTAAGCTCTGGCCAACAATTACGGATTAAACTTGGTATTGACCCAACGAGTCCATATATACATATTGGCAGAGCCATAACTCTTCGAAAATTGAAAGCCTTTCAGGATTTAGGGCATAAAATTGTTCTAATTATAGGAGATTATACTGCTAGGATCGGTGATCCTTCTGATAAACTTGAAAAAAGACCTATGCTGAGTAAGCAACAAATAAAAATCAACTTAGAAAAATACCTAGAACAAATTGGACTCATCATTAATATGGGTAAAACAGAAGTTAGATATAATTCTGAATGGCTTGAAAAAATGAATTTTGTTGAACTAGGACAGTTACTAGAATGTTTCACAGTGCAGCAAATGGTGAAAAGAAGAAATTTCAAAGAAAGAATTAATGCTGGGCAGGATGTTTTTATGGTTGAGTTTTTGTATCCTGCTTTTCAGGGCTATGACAGCGTGGCCGTAAAATCAGATGTTGAAATTGGTGGTTTTGATCAACTTTTTAATTTAAAAGCAGGAAGAACAGTACAGAAAAGGTATGGTCAAAAAGAACAAGATATCATCGTACTTTCAATGCTAGAAGGGACAGATGGACGCAAGATGTCTTCATCCTGGGGAAATATAATTTCTATTATTGACCCACCGAATGAGATGTTTAGTAAAATTATGGCTGTTAATGATGATTTAATTATTAAATATTTTACCCTATGTACAGAGTTGTCGTTAGAAAAAATTGACGGTTTTAAAAAAGAACTAAAAATAGGTACCAATCCTCGTGATGTAAAAATGAAACTTGCTCGTGAAATAGTGAAGCTATTTCATACAGAAAAGGAAACAATCAAAGCCGAGGAGAATTTTATAAACACATTTCAGAAAAAAGAAATCCCGGAAAAAATCGACAAAATAAAAGCCAAAGTAGGGGAACTGTTGAGTGAAGTTTTAGTCAGGAATAAAGTTTTACCTTCCAAAGGGCAGTGGCGCCGGCTGGTTCTAGAAAATGCAATCCATGATTTATCCCAAAATAAAAATATAGTAGATGTAAATTTAAAAGTCTCGGGGAATATGACCTTAAAAATAGGGAAGAAAAAGTTTATTAAAATAATTTAAAAAAACCGTCAGCCAGACGGTTTTTTTTGCAAAAAGAACCTGGCTAACCATCTCTGTCCGGGTCTTCCTCGTCTAATCCAAAGTCATTTATTTCTTCCGGAATATCTAATGGCTCTTCAGTGTCATCATCATAACCACTCATTTTAAAATCTCCTCCAAAACCTTCGTCTTCGTCGTAACTCATAAAAAATCAAAAAAATTATTGATATCTATAATTGCGCGACCTTGATAATGCCTCCTTTGTAACAAAATCCAAACTGCTTGGCAATAGCCAAAAGGTCAAAGTGTGGATAACTCCGACGTTCGCAAGGCGAAGTCGGAGTCCGACCTTGCGTCGGACTTAGCGCAGGTGCGCAAATGCAGTGAGCGCTATGGCTACCGCATCCAATTCGTCGTCGGAAGCCCTCCTATCTGGCGGGTAAATTTTATTTTTTTCTATTTCTACCAGCATCTTCACCATTTTTATTATTTGATTCTTGTCCGCCCGGCCGTAGCCGGTGGTGGCTACTTTTATTTGTAACGGCGTCGCCTCAAATATTTTTAGTCCGGTCTGTGCCGCTTCATACATTACCACTCCACGCGCTTCAGCTACGCGCATCACCGTCTTTTGGTTGGTAGTCAGAAATAAAGTCTCGATAGATAAAATTTCCGGCTTATATTTTTTTATTATTTTTCTGACTTCTTCGCCGATTAAAACTAACCTATCAGAAAATTCTGATTTACTGGAAGTTTTAAAACACTCGGAAAAAATTACTTTTTCTTTACCCTGAGCATGGCCGAAGGGCTTTTTTTTCTTTTCTAATATTGCGACCCCCAACCGTTCATATCCCGGGTCAATTCCTAAAATACGCATAAGCTATTTTAGCACTTTTCGTTTAGCATGTGCATAACTTTTGATTTTTTTGTGGGCATGGTATTATAAAAAAGAATGGGTAGCTCCTTTTGGCGGACGGGGGGGGGGAGAACCTCCGCCTGGAGGTACGGAGGTTCTCCCCCCAAAAAAAGCTTGCTGAATATCAGCAAGCAATCACAACACACACTGGATTTATCTGGTGTGCTGTTTTCGTTTAGGGCAATTTATAATCTAACTTTTTTAAACCCCACAACTTTATACATTTTTAATACTTAGTGTACTATAATTAACTCGGACTGGGGAAGGTCAGATTGGCCACCCCCAATCGCTTCTTCGGGGATGAAGGAGCTCTTCCCCAGTCCATATATCAAAGTCGTTAAGACTTTTTAAAGAGCACTGGCGGCTTTTTCTATTGCTGTGGATAACTTTTCTGGATTTTTTGGGTTATTATATTACAATAGTCTTTGGAGTAAGCGCTCTAAATCCTCTCTATATAGGCTGGGCGACGCGAGTTGCCCAGCCACTTTTTTTATAAAACTAAATAAGCTTGCCTTGTTTTTCCTTAAAATTAAATCCCAAATGCTCGTGGGCTTTTTTTGTGGCTACCCGGCCGCGGGCGGTGCGTTCCAAAAGTCCGAGTTGAATCAAGTATGGTTCTATGACTTCTTCCACGGTTGCTTCTTCTTCAGACATCGCGGCAGCTATGGTTTTTAACCCCACCGGTCCACCGGCAAATTTCTCAATCAATATCTCCAAAAATTTTCTGTCTCCCGAATTTAAACCAATATCGTCAATCGCCAGCATGTTGAGCGCGTCTTTGACTATTTTCTGGCTCAAATCTTTTTTATTATTTTTGTCATGTACTTGCGCAAAGTCCCGCACTCTTTTTAAAAAGTAATTTGCAGTGCGGGGAGTAAACCGGCTCCGCTTGGCGATTTCTTTCAACGCATCTTCTTCGAGTTTTATTTGGAGAAGCTTACTGGACCGGTCCACTATCTTGCCGATTTCTTCATTTGAATAAAATTCCAATCTAAAAACTCCACCAGAAAAACGAGAACGAAGCGGCGAGGAAACGAGCGCCACTCGGGTGGTAGCAGCTATCAAAGTAAAAGGTGGCAGGTCGAGTTGAATGGTTCTAGCCGAAGGACCTTTGCCAATTATTATGTCTAAAACTCCTGACTCCATAGCAGGGTAGAGAATTTCTTCCACCATTTTATTTAGTCTGTGAATTTCATCTATAAAAAGAATGTCTCCGGGAGCGAGATTAGTAAGTATTGAAGCCAAATCACCGACTTTTTCTATTGCCGGGCCGGAAGTTATTTTCATTTGCCTGCCGGTTTCCTTGGCTATCAGGTGGGCGAGCGTAGTCTTGCCCAAACCCGGCGGCCCATAAAAAAGAATATGCTCGGGAATATGCCCACGCTCGGAAGCTGCCTCCAATAGGATTTTCACGTTGTCTTTTATGTGTTTTTGGCCGATATACTCGCTCCAGCGGGTAGGACGGAGGGTCATGTCCAGAAATGAATCATCCGATTTTTCTAGGATTTTTGGCTCTTTTTCACCTTCATTTTTAATGGTTTTACTTGACATTTTATCTGTAATATGCTATATTGTTTGTACGGTACATTTATCAACATAGTATGCACATAGCTATACACAATTATAGCACTTTATCTGATTTGCGTTATTTTCTATGTAGTACAATGTATCCAGTTAAAAAGTTCCTTATTTTTTAAGCCACCGCCAAGGGCGGGGTAAAAAGGCATTAATCTCTAAGCAATCAGCCACCGGTTATATGATTTTGCGTAGGACGTAATGGTTTAATTTATTTTTTACTGATGCTATCCTACAATAATTTGTTACTTTCAGAGCACAGCTCCGAAAGGATTGTTTAGAGATTAATGCTTTTTTTTATTTCTATTCTTCGTATAAGTCTACGACACTCTGTACTTCTTCAAATGAAGTAATACCGTTTAAAATTTTTACAATGCCGTCTTGGCGCATTGAGAGTATGCCTTGGGTGCGGGCAACTTTTTTTATTTCCCGTTCACTTGGATTTTCCGGTATTATTTTTTCTATCGTCTCGTCGGTTTTAATAGCTTCAAAAATTCCGATTCGGCCCGTATAGCCGATGCTGTTGCATTTCTCGCAGCCGACAGGAGCGAAAACTTTTAACGATGCATCAGGGTTAATATTATAACTTGAAAGATTTTTGCCTTCAGCTTTTATGCTGTCCATAACTAATTTTATAGTTTTATTTTCTTCTTCAGTCAGAGTTTTTTCTTTTTTACAAATTGTGCAGAGCTTACGAACCAGTCGTTGAGCGATGGAGATGGATAACGCCGATACCAAGATTTTTGGGTTCACCTTCAGGTCAATCAGGCGGGGAATAACACCGGCGGCATTGTTGGTGTGGAGCGTTGAGAAAACCATATGGCCGGTCAGTGCCGACTGCACAGCTATCTCGGCTGTTTCTCCATCGCGTATTTCTCCGACCATTATTACATCGGGGTCTTGACGTAGCGCGCTACGCAGCCCCTCAGGAAAGCTGTAGCCTTTCTTTAAGTCGGTTTGAGTTTGGGTTATGCCGGTCAGGTGATACTCGACCGGGTCTTCGATAGTTATTATATTTATTTCTTTGGAATATATTTTACGTAAAAAAGCGTAAAGAGTGGTTGTCTTTCCCGAGCCGGTCGGACCGGTAACCAAAATCAAGCCATTTGGCTTTATTATTTCTTTATTTATAATGTCAAAAAGATAAGGCTCGATACCCAATTCATCGAGGTTTACCTGGATAGACTTTGGGTCTAATATACGCATAACTATCGCCTCACCATAAGCACCCGGAATAAGTGAAGTACGGATGCTTATCTCTTCAATACCTTCCATGATATTAAAACGACCGTCTTGCGCTATCTTTGAAGTCAGCTTTAATTGAGAAACAAGCTTGATGCGCGAATTTAGTAAACGGTATATGTCCAAATCAAAAAAAATTATATCCTGCAATATGCCGTCCAAACGCAGTCGGAGTCTGCCTCTGTCCTTTTCCGGCTCTATGTGTACATCTGAAGCTTTGATGGCGATAGCGCCGGCTAAAATTATTTCAAGTAGTCGGGAAATTTTATGAATTTTGTTTCCTTTCAGTGCTTCGACTGTGAGTTGCTCAATATCTTGTATGTAATGTATATTTTTTGCAGTCTCCCTCAAGGTTTCTGCGGAAATCTCCAGCCCGCCAACTTTTGAAATCTCGGCCATTGAAATTTCCTTATATCTGTCCCAAACTTTATTTAAGCTAGCGCTACTTGCCATGTAAAAAGTAGGGATTAAATTTTTTGCTTCCGCTACTTCTTTTAGTTTTTTTATGAGGTCTGGATTAGGGGAACGTATAGCAATATAAAGATTTTTTCCAAAGAGCTTAAAAGGCGCGACCCTCATTTCAATTGCTTCTTTTTCCGGAATTATACGTAGTGCCTCATTATCTACACCTATCCGGTGCAAATCTATATAAGGAATTCCATATTTTGATTCAGCTAGCATGGCCACCAGGTCCTCCTCTTCCTCTTTATGCAATTCATCCAGTTGTTTATTTTCTTTTTCGTCGTCAAAATCCTTCATTATTTATAAAGTATAGCTTAAATGGTATTATTTGTATAATGCCAAAAACAGATAAAACATTAGTATTACTGGATGCTCACGCGATAATACATCGCGCCTATCACGCCCTGCCGGAGTTTTTGTCATCCGACGGTGTGCCTACCGGAGCCCTGTATGGACTCTCGACAATGTTGATGAAAATCATTACCGATTTGAAGCCGGACTATATTGTGGCTTGCTACGACTTACCACAAAAGACTTTTCGGCATGAAGCCTATGATGCTTATAAAGCCGGTAGAGCAAAGGCTGACGAAGCGCTTATTTTGCAGTTACAGAATTCCCGCAAAATTTTTGAGGCTTTCAATATTCCGATTTACGATGCTCCCGGTTTTGAAGCGGACGATGTACTTGGAACTATTGTTCATAGTTATAAAAAAGACAAAAATATGAAGATAATTATCGCATCCGGCGATATGGATACCATGCAATTGGTGGATGACAAAAAAGTCCAAATTTATACTCTAAAAAAAGGCATTAATGACACTATTTTGTACGATGAAGATAAGGTTGTTGAAAGATTCGGCTTTAAACCAAATCTGTTGCCTGACTACAAAGGTCTCCGTGGCGACCCATCGGACAATATTATCGGTATCAAAGGTATCGGAGAGAAGACAGCCACAACTCTGATTACCACCTTTGGTACTATTGAAGAAATTTATAAAAAAATCAAAAAAGATGAGGGTTTGTTTAAAAAAGCCGGCCTTAGTCCGAGGGTTATAGAATTGATTAAAGACAACGAGGAGGAAGCCCTTTTTTCAAAAACTCTAGCTACCATTCGGACCGACGCACCAATAAATTTTGTTTTACCCGGTAAGACTTTTTGGGAAAACGCGGACCTAAAAAAAATCGAAGAAGTTTTTGTGCAATTTGAGTTTCGTAGTTTGTTTTCTCGCTTAAAAGCTTTTTTTGGGAAAAGTGGTAGCGAAAATGGTACAAATTCTCTGGACTCACTTTTTACTACCGTCAATACTGAAAAAATTAATCCCGAAAAACTTCAGGAGGCCAGCATTGCCCTGTGGCTTATAAAATCTGACATATCAAACCCAAACCCCGAAGATATTTTAATGTTTGCTAAGACGAGTTCTTTTGAGTCTGCCTATGAATATATTTTTAAAAAATTAAAAGAAAAAAACCTGGAAAAAATTTATGAAGAAATAGAGCGTCCTATAATGCATATAGTAAAAGAGATGCAGGACTATGGAATTTTAGTAGACAAAAAATATTTTGCAAAATTATCAGGGGAGTATCATCTAGAGCTGGATAAACTGACAAAAAAAATCTACCAAATGGCGGGCACAGAATTCAACATAAATTCACCAAAACAGCTGGGCGAAGTGCTCTTTGAGAAGCTTGGGATGAAAACAAAATCCAAAAAGAAAGCCAGCGGTTCATTTTCCACCAAAGTTTCTATTTTGGAAGAATTAGAGGAAGAAAATCTAATTATCAAAGAAATATTGGCTTATAGAGAATTACAAAAATTACTTTCCACCTATATTGATGTAATTCCTAAAATGGCCGGCACTGACAACAGACTGCACGCCAAGTTTTTACAAAACGCCACTACTACAGGCAGGTTTTCTTCCCAAGACCCGAATTTGCAAAATTTGCCGATAAAAACAGAGTTGGGCAAAAGAATCCGTGGCGGTTTTGTTGCGGAAAAGGGTTACAAACTGGCCGCCTTTGACTATAGCCAGATAGAGTTGCGGGTAGCGGCCATGCTTTCCGGAGATAAAAAAATGACTCAAGTGTTTCATGAAAAAAAAGATATTCATGCCGGCGTTGCCTCGTTTGTCTTTGGTGTACCCACTGAAAAGGTGGATAGCGAAATGCGACGCAAAGCAAAAGTAATAAACTTTGGCATTATCTATGGCATGGGAGTTACGGCGCTACGGAAAAACCTAGGAGGTACACGCGGAGAAGCACAAAAATTTTATGATAATTATTTTAATCAATTTTCCGGAGTACGAGATTACTTATCAGGAGTGAAAAAGTTTGCCACGGAGCATACATATACTGAGACACTATTCGGCCGAGTTCGATATTTCCCGAACATAAATTCTAGGATTCCATTTTTAAAAAACATGGCGGAGCGTACTGCCGTCAACGCTCCGGTACAAGGTACCGCAGCGGATGTTATAAAACTGGCCATACGATACGCCGACGAAGACCTAAGAAAAGCGGGGCTACTTAAAGAGACACACCTAGTCCTTCAAATACATGATGAGTTAGTTTATGAAATAGAAGAAAGTGTACTGAAAAAAGCTAGCCAGATAATTCAGGATGCCATGGAAGGGGTGTTACAGCGGTCATATTTGCATTACAAAACTGACATTCCGCTAGAAGTACACCACAACTCCGGCGACAATTTAGGGGAGGTAAAATAGTATATTTTGTGTTATAGTATGCCGATGGAAACCCTCAATCAAGAACCTCCTCATCAAAACAAAGTGCATAAGATTTTAGCTCATTCCTACGGCATCTATTTCTTTTTCTTTTTGCTCGGAGTGTACCTGGACCTGATATTTCAGTTTAAAGTTTTTACTTCTTCAACTGTATTGTTTTTAGGTCCTCCACTTTTGATATTTGGCACATTTTTGGTTTTTTGGGCTCAATATACTTCACGAAACTTAAAAAAAGAAAATATCAGCAAAAAAGCTTTTTGCCGCGGCCCATATTGTTATACGCGAAGTCCGACGCACTGGGGGCTTTTTTTCCTGACACTGGGCTTTGGCATTATCATCAATGCGGTTTTTGTAGTCTTAACTACACTACTTTCTTTTCTTATTACCAGATTGATATTCTTAAATAAGCAGGAAAGAGTTCTGGAAGAAAAATATGGCAACCATTATTTGGAATATAAGAAGCAAGTCAGACTTTAATCTATGATTTATCTTTTCGCGGGAGACGATGCCAAAAATAAACTACTCGTTTATGAAAAGTTCATAAAATCTATACCGGCCGGTACGGAGGTATTTTTCATCAACCGAAACGACTTTGCCGAAGCACAACTCGAAAGTTTTTATTCTGGAGCCGGGCTTTTTTCCTCTAAATTCACAGTTGTGTTTCGCAATATTTTTGATAGTAAAGAAACCCGAGATGTTATCTTAAGGAAACTTGAGCTTCTGCATCAGTCTCCCAATCTTTTTGTATTTTTGGAAGGCAGGCTAAATAAACCAATAATAGAAGCCTTCAAAAAAGCAAAAGGCCAACTTAACATTTTCGAATTACCGAAAGAAAAAAAGGAAAAATTCAATAACTTTTTACTGGCCAATGCTTTTGGGCAAAAAGACAAACTAAACCTTTGGATTTACTATCGCATGGCCATAGACAAAGGAGTGGGTCTGGAGGAACTCATCGGGGTTCTTTTTTGGAAAATCAAAGATATGTTTTTAAAAGAGAATTTTACAAAGTTTTCCCCCGAGCAGCTTAAAAATTTCGCTTCCAAACTTTCTTATCTGTTACCGGAGGCACGCAAGGAAGGAAATGATGCAGAAATAATTTTTGAAAAGTTTTTATTGGAAGCTTTTTAAGATTTTTATTATAAATATTGTATGGAAAATAAACCGAAGTGCGTAGCAATGATAATGGACGGCAACCGTCGCTGGGGCAGAGAAAAAAAACTTAATGGCTTTCAAGGGCATGAACGCGGTTACGAGAAAATAAAAGAAGTAGCCGATTGGTGTATAAAAGAAGATATACCCAATGTGATTTTATATGCTTTTTCCATTGAAAACTGGCAGCGTAAAGCCGAAGAGGTTGCTTATTTAATGCAACTTATAAAATTCATGCTCAGCAACCAAAAAGAAATTGACTTCTTCAAAGAGCGGGGAGTAAGAGTGAGTTTTATCGGTGACATGTCTATGGTGTCTGAAGATTTACAGGCACTTATTGAGAAAACGGAAGAAGACTCTAAGGAGCTTAAAAAGTTACACCTAGTTCTCGCCTTTTCATATGGGGGGAGACGGGAAATTCTAAATACAGTCAAAGCAATTGTAAAAGCGAAAGATAAAAAAGACCTGCCTGCCGGCGAGGCAGGGATTGAAAATATGTCTGAAGAAGATTTTTCAAAATTTTTATGGACTGGTCGCGTCGGTGTTCCCGACCCGGACTTAATTATTCGCACTAGCGGAGAGATGCGTTTGTCAAATTTTTTATCATGGCAGTCTGCGTACTCGGAACTTTTTTTTACCAAAACCTATTGGCCGGATTTTGACTATGAAGAATTCAAGAAAACTCTCGAAGAGTTTTCTTTGAGACAAAGAAGACTCGGTAAATAAACTTTATTTATCCCGAAAAGGATTATTTTTGGCTAATTATAAACCCAGCGTTTTAAGCGTTTGGATAGTTTTTGCATCCAAACGGCCGCTCATCTTCAAGTGGTGACTTTTCTGGAAATTTTTTAGTGCTCGGCTGGTCAGATATCCTAAGGTCATGGTTTCGTGCCCAGAGGAACCCAGACCCCGTTTTGCTAGCACAAAACTATTCTTATTCAAAAAGACCTGCAGGGATTTTATTGCCGGTCCGCGGGTCAGGTTCTCGACGAGGACAGGTAGTATGAGTGGCGATGGTTGCGATAATAGTTTCACAACTGGTAACTCTGGCTTGTAAACAAGCTCTCCGTTGTTGGGTACGGTCGGTAAACCTACTCTCCCTCCGCCTATTCTTGCGCTTTCAACGGAGAGCGTAGTTTGCGCTGTGTAACCAGTATTTCCAGAATTATTGGCTGGTGAAGTAAAGTGTACCGGAATATCGGTTTGGATTTCAGCGGCGCTGGCCTCAAAAGTTACGCTGTGGCTACCTGGGTCAAGCGAGGAAGGAATCTGATAACTGCCATTCCAAACTGTATCACCATTACTGTCGGTGCTGGCATAACTCATTGATGTAGCCACGGCGCCGTCAATTAATACCTGCATTTTATTTGCTGAGACGGTTAACGGGTTAGTCTGTTGCATTGTTGTGGTGGCTGTAAAACTCACCGTGTCGCCGGGAAGCACCGAGTTGCTGCTCAAGGCCGGAGTGATACTCCACGGATACAAAGCAAAAAGTTTTGTTGTGGCACCTACAATGGGGCCAGTAAGCAAATTCCCGTAAATGCGGCCACTTTCATCTTGGGCAAAATATTGTAACCGGTAATCAGCCGGCGGATTTGTAATATTAAATGACCACTTTTTTACACGGTTGGCATCATAATAATCCATGCTGGTGTTGTTTTGGTATGTCCACTGGCTGACATAGAAGCCATTGCTGGCATCAGAAAAAAAACTTTGAATCGCTAAAATTGCGCATTTACTGGCATGGTCCAGGCCAAAGAGCCGTCAGTAGTGTTGACTGCTTCGATGCTGGCGCCAACAGCAGGAAAAGTTGTGGTCGACCGGAACGCCAAAAGTAGTCCATCGAAGC
>Ga0209515_10008617_pt1 | contig 11838 bp, 11 predicted proteins | sample Subgroupgradi54m_FD_187454 | JGI IMG/M metagenome (GOLD analysis project Ga0209515, IMG submission 187454) | Subsurface groundwater microbial communities from S. Glens Falls, New York, USA - GMW60B uncontaminated upgradient, 5.4 m (SPAdes)... ... | reverse complement strand
AATTGGCGGAAGGTGAAGGATTCGAACCTTCGAGAGGATTGCTCCTCAACCGCATTTCAAGTGCGGCGCAATAGACCACTATGCGAACCTTCCTTTTCTTAATCTTACTGATTAATCAGCCAATCAGGTAATTAATTAACTGATTAATGTGGACCTAGGGAGAATCGAACTCCCACCTCTTGCATGCCATGCAAGCGTTCTGCCACTGAACTATAGGCCCATTATAATTTCCGATACAATTTTCAGCTCCAGATGAATTCGCGAACTTCTTAATATATGCACCACGCAGACGCCTTTGTAGTTTTCTTTTTTGGTATTACGCCCGGCCGTTCGCGGATCTGGAATAGTTTTGTAAAAATTCTTTACCGGCAGATTTAATTCCTTAGACCAAAAATCGGTCAAATATTTTATATTTTGATCGGCTCGATATGAAATTCTGCATTTAATTCTATCTTCCGTTATTTTATAGCATTTTTTAAGCAACTCGATGTATAGCTTAATAATATTAACATCTGAACTTCCAAGCATCAATAGGCCGGGCGCTTTCTTTCCTTCGCCTAAATATAATACTGACAATAGCAATTTCCCTATATCTTTATTGATAAGTTTTCCTAAATAATTATTTTCGCTTCGAACCGATTTTATTAGATTTAGCCTGTTTTCTTTGGCTATCAAAATAGATTGCTCGCGCGCCTTTCTTAAATTCAAATAATTCTGTGTCCTAATTTTTATCCTGTATTCTTCGGGCAGGGGAATGTCTTTTAGCCACCCGGACAAGGTACTTTTTGGAATTTTTTGCCCAAGAATTTTTTGTATTTCACCAAAACTTTTTCCCGAGGCTCGTATTGCCTTAGCTTTTTTTCTGATAATTTGTGGATGATTCATGAATATATAGTACCATAGGATATATAAATGTGGAAGTATAGTACTTGTGCATAATATCAATGATTTTTTACTTTTCCATTTTTTTATACTAGATTATAAGTAGTTCTGAACCTTGATAGGTAAGCCATGAAGATAACCTCATTAATCGGTTTATTGGCATCATTTGCTGTCAATTTTTCCTATGCGCAAGAGCCAAAGTTCCAGCTAAGCGAGAAAAATGTTTCGCAAGGTGATGTGGTGATTTTGCGCCGGATTGATAATAGCGTGGAAACATTCAAGGTCAATTTTCTCGGCAGAAAATACGAATCTTTTCAATTTGGAAAATTTCAATCAGTTTTGCTGGGAATCCATTTCCAGCTCCGTCCGGGAATGCATTTAATAACAGCGCAATCTGATCTTGCCGGCGGAACGACTTCTTCTTTTGTGATCAATGTCAAAGAACTTTATCCGAAATTGAAATACGAACCGCCGAAGCGGCCGGAAGCCCAGCAGAAACGGATCAATGAGGAACAGCGGAAGAAAGTTTCTGCTTTGAAAGAAATGAATTTGGCGGTCAGTTCTATGAATTATTTCGCCTGGCCGATTTCTCCGGTGAAACTCAATGCGTCTTTCGGCGAAAAACGCTGTCGCGATCGTCGCGGTTGGAAAAAGTTCAACTGCCGGTATCATCTAGGCACGGATTATCGTTCGGCGTTTGATTTTTTCCATCAAAAGCCGGAACCGGCGCGCGCCATCAATTCCGGGCGGGTTGTCGGTATTAAAGAAAATCTGGTTGACGGGAAATTGGTGATTTTGGATCACGGCAACGGGATTTCTTCCGAATATCTCCACCTTTCCAAATTTCTGGTCAAAAAAGGCGATCTGGTCGTCCGCGGTCAGAAAATCGGCATCACCGGAAAGACCGGTTCAACCGACGCGATTCATCTGCATCTCACTATCAAAATGGATTATGGAAAAACTCTGGTCGATCCGGAAGTTTTCCTGAAAACTTTGTCTAAATAACCCCACGCATAAGTATTTATGTGTGGGATTTTTTTCGCCTTAATTCCAGATCAGGTTAAGCCGAACTGGAATTTAGGACGAATCCCCCGGAGGGGGATAATTTGCGAAATCCTTGAAAATGCCCTAATCTCTATCTTAGGTCTTAGACAGGAGAAATGCGATGAAATGGGCCTGGGCAACGATCAAGATAGGCGCTATCCCATATATCGTTCTGGCGGTCCCGGTTTTTGTTGGGCAGAAAATCTGGGCATACACCATCAGTATGGGATTCAAATTATCCGGCAACTATTGGCTGGATGTTCCACTCAATATTCTCATCGTTGCTTCGGCATTACTACTTAGCGGATATCTTATCCGAAGGCCGATTTTTCAGAATTTTGTGAAAGATTATCTCGTGCTGATCCCGTATGTCGGTCCCGTACTTTACGCAACGCTGGTTCCGCATGAAGATATTGTCCTGCTTGAAGTTCAGACTTACGACGGCAGCTGGGAATATGGGCTTAAGTTTCATGATTGGGTTGAAGACGGCGTTCGTTGGTATCGGGTGCATACGCTGGGATTCGGGTCAGGAAAGCTTTTTTCCCGCGTTTATTTCAAAAATATCCGGTTGATTCCCGATAACAGACAGCGGGACGCCTGGGCGACCCTGCTTTCAATGGGACTGCTTTCGGGAGAAAAAAAGGAAGAAGAAAAAAAGGAACCCCGCGCATAAGTATTTATGCGCGGGATTTTTAATTTATGTCCCCTCGTGAGGAATCGAACCTCAATCAGCTCGTTAGGAGTGAGCCGTTCTATCCATTGAACTACAAGGGGTTAATATTGAGTTTTTGCTTGATTGCTTTAATCGTGCTTTGTAATAATTTAAAGTATTTTTCTCCTTTTGTCACCCGGACCCTACACATTCCATATTGTAATTTTCCAAGTTTTTGACCTTTTAATACATTAACATTCAGAACTTGTTTTTTAGGAATGCCAATTATTTTTGACCAGAATGCCACTGCAGAATCACGATTTATGTCCTCGTAAATTCTAACATTTATTTTAAGTCTGTCCTTCGTTACCCCAATTTCTTCGAGGCAACTAATGAATGCCTTAATTAATCCGGGGTCCGTATTAGCTAGGCTGAAATCCTTTTTAGTACCCTCTCCCCAATAAAGGCATGCAGCTATTAGAAATTTGTTTTTTTTATCAAGTCCGGTGACAACATTGGCTATTTGTTTTTCGGCTTCCGCCCATTTTTTTGAAGATCTTAATTTGCTGCCACCTTGTTTTATTCTGTAAGATTCTTGATATTTTGGCAGTATTTTAACTCCTTGGATATATTTAAATACAGTGGAGCTACCCCTTCCTAATATTCTCCTTATTTCCGGAAGCGTATGCCCGGTTTTTCGTAGGTGAATAATCTCATCTATTTCGGATTCAGTTGTTTTTTTGCCATTCATTGTATGTTAAGTATACAATAGAAAGCATATACCGTTCAAGGACTGTTGCGCTTTATCCAGCTGGGGAATAAGAACGGTAACTCGAAGATATCCACAGAACCCGTATTTTCATTTTTTTGGAACATTTTGCTATACTAGTAACTAGCGCTTTAAAAAAAGTTTGTGTAAGTCCAATATCGCGCATATGAAAGGGTTGCGCATTTACGGAATATGAATTTGACCGGCGGCATTGTGAGGATGTTGCCATGATAATGATTATTTCGCCAATGCCATTGGCGTAACATCGGAGAAAATCGAGTGGTCGGTCGAATATTAATTATTTTATATTTTTAATTCATCGGCACAGGCATTTTCCGAGATATGCAGCTAATGAGGGAAATTTTTTGGCTAATCCAAATTTGGAGCTAAAATATTTGCCGGCCCTTTTATGGGCGCGATATGGATGCTATACTGCCGATAAGGTCGTTTTATTAACCTTTTATACTCACATGGAAGCATATTGCGTAAAGTGCAAGGCGAAGAGGGAAATGAAAGACGCCAAGGAAGTCGCCATGAATGGCAAGGGAGGAAAAGAAAGGAGGGCGATGACCGGCATTTGTCCGGTTTGCGGCACAAAGATGTTCCGCATTTTAGGGAACAAATAGCGGAATTTACAGCTATGAATTTTAAACAAAAATCCGTCCGCCTTCTAGCGGGCGGATTTTTGTTTTTGAATATTTTCCAGGATATGCTACTATTATCTGGTAGGATATTTGGACTCGGACTGGTTCCGATTGCCAGTAATCCAAAAGGTCGGGAAAGTTATAATCACAATAATTAAATTTAAATAAAAACTATGGCAAACTCTGCATTTATGAAGCCGTTGACAGTGAGCGCTGAATTGGCCGCAGTCGTCGGAAAGGGACCTCTGCCTCGCAGCGAGGTCGTGAAAAAGCTCTGGGTATACATCAAGAGCAAAAATCTTCAGGATCCGAAGGCTAAGCGCAATATCATCGCTGATGAGAATTTGAAAAAGGTCTTTGGAGGAAAAGCGGTCGTTGATATGTTTGAAATGACCAAGCTCGTATCCAAGCATCTTTCCTAGATAGGTTTTGAAATTTCAAAAATAAAAAATCCGCCCGGCTTTCACTGCGGCGGATTTTTTGTTTAGTGCTATTCGATTTCTGGCGGAAGGTGGAGGATTCGAACCTCCGAGAGGATTGCTCCTCAACCGCATTTCGAATGCGGCGCAATAGACCACTATGCGAACCTTCCTTATTCAGATTAACTTTACCAAATTGGAGCTGGCATTCCAAGCTTTAATTTATGATTTTTTCAGTTGCGGTATTATCAACTGGAATCTCGCTTTAAAATAAATTTTCGGCTATAGTATATCCAGCTCGTTTAAAGGAATAAAAAGTATGGACAGGATTCCTCTGCTGACTGAATTCATTTATGAATCGGATCTGATTGAGAATATCCTGGACGATAAGCCGTTGCTGGAACGCCAGCTTTTGGAGCGGAAATCCGACGGCCATGTCCGGGCGATTCTATATCTTGAATCATTAGCTAAAAATAAGAAGCGCCTGTTGATTGAAGAAGATATCAAAAAAGTCCAGGGATGGATTACCTCGGAGCAGGAATTCAAAGATCCGAATTTGAGATTAAAACCGGAGTGGGTAGGGGAATACCGGAATGTCGGAGTCAGCATTGGCGGGGAAAATCGCCCGCCTTATTTCAAGGTGCCTAAATACATGCTGGATTTTGTTTCAAAAATCCAGAAGTGGCAAAAATGCTGGCAGGAACTCAATGAACTCCAGAATCTCTCCATGCTCGCCGATTATCATTATTACTTTGAAATAATCCATCCGTTTGCCGACGGCAACGGCCGCACGGGACGCGCTTTGGTTCTTTACTGCATGTTTTATATGGATAAAGAGCCGTTTGTTTTCACTGCCTACGATAAACACCTTTTTTATTATCCTCCGTTTATCCGGAAGAATCCGGATCTGATGAGGAATTATTTTTTCAGAAAATCCGGAAATTTAGGGTAGTCCCGCCATGCGGGGTTTTTTTCGCTCAAGTATTCAAATTTGGCCTGCACGCAGGCAGACCAAATTTGTACTTGGGACGAATCCCCCGAAGGGGGATATTGCACCCTAGTCAAAAGGCGCTGGATTGATTAAGGACGGTGATTTCTTTATAATCGTTATGTTCATTTAAAATTGAAAAAGGACGAAATGGAAAAAGAGATTGAAGATCTTGTCCGGAAATATTTTGATAAAAAGGGCCTGCCGATGCGGCCGGCGCTGACTTTTCCCGATGTGACGATTGTGACCAGATATTCCACCGTGAAAAGCCGTTCTGATTTGAAAGATTTTCAAACCAGGCTTTCAAAAAGATTTTCCATCAATCTTCCGATTGTTTCCGCAAATATGCAGGATGTGACCGGGCCGGATATGGCCATCGCTTTGGCGCGCCTCGGCGGCCTTGGCTTTCTTCCGCAGTTTGATTCTCTGGAAGACCGGCTTAAGGCATTAAGAAAAGTGAAGCGCGTTGACAATGAAAAAATTCTTAAACCGCTGACTGTTCCGGATTCGGCCACGCTCGGCGAAGCGAGAAAATTAATGAAAGAATACGGAGTTTCAAGTATTCTGGCCGTGGATAAGGATGAAATTTTAACAGGAATTCTTACTTCCCGCGATTACCGATTTAAGAATTCATCCGATGAAAATCTTCCGGTTAGAGGCGTGATGACCGGGCTTCCGCTTAAAACCGGAACTTGCGATATCGCGATGGACGGAGCGCTGGCGCTTTTTGACAAGTATCGGATTGAAAAACTTCCGCTCGTTGATTCGCGGGGAAAACTCTGCGGACTGATCAGCGCGAAAGATATTGAGAAACGGCGGCAGTATCCGAACGCGGTGCGCGATGCGCATGGCCGTTTGGCGGTCGGCGTCGGACTTCGGCTGACCGGGGATTATTGCGAAGAGGCGAAACAGCTTCTTCTCGCCGGCGCTGATGTTCTTTTATTGGATACGGCGCGCGCCAGTTCGGAAATTGTCATTGACGCAACCCGCAAACTTCGGGCATTGTTTCCTGAAATGAATCTAGTTGTCGGCAATATTGATAATCCGGAGCATGTTAATCTTTTGGCTGAAGCCGGAGCGGATTGCGTAAAGGTCGGAATCGGTCCGGGCGCGCGCTGCAAGACTCGGGTCGTTGCCGGAGTGGGAACTCCGCAGATCCATGCAATTGCTTCGTGCGTTGCCGTGGCGAGATCGCTAGGGATTTATATAATCGGCGACGGCGGAATCCGCGAAAGCGGAGATTTCTGCAAGGCGCTTGTCGCCGGCGCGGATGCAGTCATGCTTGGAAGCTTGCTGGCCGGCACTGATGAGTCTCCTGGAAAGCGGACAATCGAGAACGGCCGAATTAAGAAAATCTATCGCGGTTCAGCTTCGGAAGCGCATCAGGAAGAACGGATTCAAAAAGGCAGTTTAGGCGAGATCCGCAATCCGGAAGGAGAATCTGCGAGCGTTGAATATCGTGGCGCCGTTGAATGGGTCATTCTAGGATTGATTGACGGACTTAAGTCTTCCGAGAGCTATACCGGCTGTCGGAATATCGGAGAATATCAGGATAAGACGGAATTCCTCTGGGTCAGTAATAGCGGCTATGAAGAAGGGAAGCCGAAAAGTTAGCGATTTAAATTTTAAATCCCGCGATTGCGGGATTTTATTTTTTCAATTAGAATCTTTCTAATGGGCCTATAGCATAATGGCAGTGCACCCGGTTTGTCCCGATTTTGTTCAAATCTTTTATTTGATTACAAAATCGATGATCCTCGATAAATATTGATGGGCCGTTAGCTTAATGGCAGAGCACCCGGTTTGCATCCGGGAAATGCGAGTTCGATTCTCGCACGGTCCACTAGTGGCCCATCAATAGTTATCGGGACATCTCCGCCGAAGGCGGACAGGCGCGGTGCGGGAGTTCGATTCTCCCTAGGTCCACCAAATAATAATTAAAACTGTCCGCCAATTGGCGGACAGTTTTTTAAATTGTGCCCTCGGAGAGAATCGAACTCCCATCAACCGGTTCGAAGCCGGTTACTTTATCCATTAAGCTACGAGGGCATCTATTTTGAGGATAATATGTTTGATTATAAAAAGAAACACCCACTACGATGATAATCGGAGTGGGTGTGTTGTTTGGAGCTAGTTTTCGCAACAAGGAGCTTGTTGCTCTTCCGACCATGGCGAGTCGTCCAGCGGCATCTCGCGAAACCGTTCGCGCCTCTCGCTTTCCGTGAGCCAATCCCGCCACCAGTTTTCCTCTCTGGCGAATTCCTCGTCAACGGCGAGTTGCTGTCTGACTTCTTCCTGGCGGCGCAGCATCTCCAGCTCTTCTGCGGCAGCGAGTTCCTCCAGTGACTCGCGATACGCGATCTGCTTGAGCTCAGTGCGCGGCAGTCGGATGTTGGAATATTTTTCAGCATCCCGCTCGCCATAGATGGCTTTTTCTGATCCGTTCCGGTTGCCGAGAAGCCGCCGAACCGGTCGATTATATTCATGGAATACTTTCCATCCCGGTCCTCGACTGATGAATCTGACGGTATCCAGCTGACGGCTGTTTTTCGCCAACCCCATGAAGTAGATGCCTCCTCTGGGCGATAGGTCGATGCTCCCGGACCATGAACTGGAAGTCCGTTTCTTTTTGGCTTGCTCCAGTTCCGGAGCCATCCGCGCCAGTAGGCGAGTGCCTTTCATGTGCCGATACAACCGCTTTTCTTCCGCGCGGAACGCTCTTTGTCCTTTCCTGCTTTTTTCTACTTTTTCCTCCCTTACTACCCTTGGAAGGAATGTGTCCCACTGACTGATGTCCTTGAGGACCAGGATGTTCAGGCTCATACGCCACCTCCATTTTGGATTTTTACGGCAGGGGACTAAAGCCTCCTTAGATTCTGATTTATACTGATGTTAACGAACAATTATGTTATAATAGCATATACACATAATTTGTCAAGTGGCCATAGATAGGATATAATTTAATTAGGATTTACATACTTAAGACGCTATTCCTCCTTTATTAAAGGAGGTGGCCGGAGGCCGGAGGATTTTAAAGCTAGAAATCCCTTCCTCCGATGACCATCGGAGTACTCCCGATTCCCCCTTAATAAAGGGGGTGCCTGAAAGGCGGGGGATTTTTGGAAAGGGAGAATTAAAAGAAAATACGTAAGTCCTATTAATAATGGAAACTCCGAAAGAAATAAAAGACATTGCGGGAGCGCTGGAAAGCGCCGGTTTTGAGGCGCATTTGGTAGGCGGATGCGTCCGTGATATTTTGCTACAAGAAATGAGAACCGCTCGTGGTGAGCTTGTCGAACCAAAAGATTGGGATATCGCCACCAACGCCACGCCGGAAGAAATTCAGAAATTATTTACCACCTTTGCCGGAGCTACGGAGGCCGAGCCGGCCACTGTTTATGAAAATCAATTCGGCACCGTAGGTATAAAAACCGGTTCGGAAAATCCGGCGCTGAAAATTGTTGAAGTTACAACTTATCGCATTGAAGGAAAATATTCCGACAAGCGCCATCCGGACGAAGTGAAATTCGCCAAGACTATTGAAGAAGATCTTTCCAGGCGCGATTTTTCCGTAAATGCGATGGCGATGAAGCTCGGAATTATGAATAAAGAATCAGGAATTAAGAACCGAGAGAAAAAAAACGACGATGTAAATTCATCATTCATCACTCATGATTCATTATTCAATCTGATAGATCCATTCAATGGTCAATTAGATTTGAAAAACAAAATCATTCGCGCGGTCGGTGATCCGGATGCAAGGTTTCAGGAAGACGCCCTGCGGATAATGCGCGCGGTCAGATTTATGTGCCAATTAAATTTTTCGATTGATTCTGCAACCGAAACGGCGATGGAAAAACACGCCGGCTTGCTGGAGTTTGTTTCTAAGGAAAGAATCCGCGATGAATTTATGAAATTGATGGTAACTGATTTTGCACATGAAGGAATCAATCTCATGCAAAAAATCGGACTGCTTAAATATGTGATTCCGGAATTAGCTGAAGGGGCGGGTGTCGGCCAGAATAAACATCATATTTATTCTGTTTATGAACATAATGTCCGTTCTTTGCAATATTCGGTTGAGCAAAGGTATTCTTTGGAAGTTCGCATTGCCTCGCTTCTTCACGATGTCGGCAAGCCGGAAAGCAAGCGCGGAGAGGGCGTGGACTGCACTTTTTACGGTCATCAGGTGGTCGGGGAGAAACTGGTTCTGCGGATCGGCGACCGATTGCGGTTTCCGAAAGAGATGGCGGAGCGGATTGCCCTGCTCGTGCGAGAGCATATGTTTGTTTATGATCCGGAAACCGTCACTGATGCCGGCGCCCGCCGGCTGGTCCGCCGGGTTGGCAAGGAAAATTTGGAAGCGCTTTTTCAGCTCCGTGAAGCCGACCGGATCGGTTCCGGCGTACCCAAAGCCCAGCCGTATCGGCTCCGGCATTTGAAATTCCGAATTGAAAAAGTCAGCCAGGATCCGGTCAGCGCCAAGATGCTGAAAGTGAATGGCGAAGATATTATAAAGGAGGCCGGCACCCAGCCCGGTCCAAAAATCGGTTTCATTCTGTCCATTCTCTTGGAGGAAGTTTTAGATGATCCATTGCTTAATGACCGCGATTTGTTGGTCAGCCGGATTAAGGATTTGTCCCAGCTGGAAGAAAAGAAACTTTCAGAAATGGCGAAATTTGCCCGCAAGTCCGCTGATGAAGCCCAGACGGAAGTTGAAGAAGAGATAAAGAAAAAATATTTTGTTCAATAATTATGTTTAAAAAAGAAAAATTTTTAAAGCCTAAGCCGGAAGAAATTTCTGAAATAGAAAAGCGGCGAGAATCTTTTGGGAGCCTGTCGGATTCGGAGCGGGGAGTTCGGCTACAAAAAGAACAGCAAGAAGCGCGCTTACTAAATTCCGAAACTTTTTGGCAGAAGATTGAACAAGAAAACGATCCGGAACACCAAAAAAGACTTAAGCTGGTTTTAGATGTCATAGAGACGATTAATGCTTTGGGCGGACTAGGATTAGTGGTCGGCGGTTATGCGAGGGATGAGGTGCTTCGCCGATTAGGTTATGACGTGCATTCAAAAGATATTGATATTGAAGCTTATGGATTTGGGTTTGAAGACTTAGCAAAACTTTTAGAAGAAAAGTTTGGATCGTTTGAAAAAGTCAATAAGGTGGGAGCTCAATTTAAGGTTATTAAATTGGAAAATCTGTTGGATATTTCTATTCCTAGGCGGGATTCTAAGAAGGGTAAGGGACATAAAGATTTTGAAATCACTGGCGACCCGAACATGAGTGTCAAAGAAGCGGCTCGGCGGCGGGATTTTACTATGAATTCTTTGGCGCTTGATCCATTGACTGGCCAGATTATTGATGAATGGGGCGGCATTGAAGATATTGGAAATAAAACTTTGCGGGCCACTGATTTGGAATTATTTAAAGATGATCCGCTCCGGGTTTTTCGTGCCATGCAATTTGCCGGAAGATTCGGATTTATGATTGATCCAAAGACCGCGGAAGTCTGCCGATCAATTGATCTTTCCGATCTTCCGGAAGAGCGTATTTCGGAAGAGTGGCAAAAGCTCATAGAGAAATCTCCCAAGCCAAGTTTGGGATTGGAAGCGGCGCGGGAGTTTGGTATTGTTGAAAAAAATTATCCGGAACTCCAGGCATTGATTGGCTGCGGGCAAGAACAAGAATGGCACCCGGAAGGCGATGTTTGGAATCATTCATTGATGGCAATGGATGCGGCGGCGGAAATCGGGCGGAGAGAAAAATTGGACGCATTTACTAGAAAAGTTATTACCTTAGGCGCGCTTTGCCATGATTTAGGAAAACCAGCTACGACTGCATTTGAGGATGGCCGAATCAGATCTAAGAAACATGAACAGGCGGGCGTGGCTCCGGCAAAAAAGTTTTTGGCAGAAATCCTTAAATCGGTTAAAAACGGAGAAGAAATCATTCAAAAAGTTTTACCGATTGTTGCCGATCATCTTTATCACGTGCATAATCCTAATCCGACTAAAAATGCCCTAAACCGTTTGGCGGTAAGATTATCTCCGGCCACGATTCAAGAATTGCTCTGGGTATCGGAGGCTGATCATCATGGCAGGGATTTGGAATGGAATGGTTTTCCAGAAGGAGAAAAAATTTTAAAATTGGCCAAAGAGCTCCAGATAGAAAAATCTAAACCTAAGCCCGTACTCCAAGGCCGCGACCTTATTAAGTTGGGTTTTGAACCAGGCCCGCATTTTGGGCAAACTATTGCAAAAGTATACGAAGCCCAGCTTGATGGCCAAGTTAAAAATTATGAGGAAGCTTTAGAAATGGCAAGGGAACTTAAAAAATGAAGCCAAACAGAAATTGAGGAAGAGATAAAGAAGAAATATTTTGCTAATTGAATATGTTTTTTCTATAATGCGGGGTTTACAGAAATAAGGCTGGCGTA
>Ga0209515_10008612_pt1 | contig 11841 bp, 14 predicted proteins | sample Subgroupgradi54m_FD_187454 | JGI IMG/M metagenome (GOLD analysis project Ga0209515, IMG submission 187454) | Subsurface groundwater microbial communities from S. Glens Falls, New York, USA - GMW60B uncontaminated upgradient, 5.4 m (SPAdes)... ... | reverse complement strand
TCCCGACGTTTGGCAACCCCACTATGCCAATGCTTAGACCCATAGCTTTACACCATACAACATCTGTAGTTATATTGCATTAGATCCGCCCGCCTCATCTATGTATGCAGCGACGACATCTACATATGCAGCATCTCGGTTATTTTATGATGATGATCAGTTTGGGGCTCTTTCTTCTTTTGTCGGCTGCAGAAGGAATGCTCGGGACTAAACACGGGGACTGCGAGCCTCGAGAAAAGGCTGCTGTCGTGTATTAGACCAGATCAAACTGGCTTCGGAGATATATGTCTCCTTCCAACTTTTCCACTACCATATATAGAATATCTTTTCCTACTCCAATGTCCGTTTTTATAAGCATTATCAACGCTTCACAATCATACGGATACACCCATACGCTATCTTGTAAACGAACAAAACCAATTTGCCGCAGTGTAATTCGTATAAGTGTCCGCGTATGTCTCCTTGTTTCTGGAATATCAAAAATAAGCACGCGCCATTTTTTATCCCATCGTCTAGGTTTTTTGATTTGATAGTTTTTAAGTTCCAATTCTTGTAGTACCGTTCTTCCTTTGGGAGTAAGCTGCACAAAACCGCCTTTATAGACTAGCAAGCCTTGGCGTATAAGCCGTTTTTGGGCTGTATCTATAATTTCTTTTTGACGGTTACCTGGTATGAGACCGAGTTTCGCCATCGCACCGAGTGCATTGGGTGCAACCAACCCAACCGCAAGTATTCCTGCGACTGAGACCGTGCCTAAAATTATTTTCCTGCAATCGACTCTCCGTTTTTTGTTTTTTTGTGACATACATCAGGATTTCCTATAGGAAAAGTTAGTGTATATGTCTTAAACTTCTCTGAGGACTACTCTCCAAGCCGGCCCAAGCGGGCAATGCGGCGGCGCCAATGGTGCACCAGCCACTCGGGCGCGTGGTCGGCGGGGCCGAGGCGTGTTACTGCGGTTTTAAAACCTGCAAACCACAAGATCCCTCTGCGTATCTCGTTAGTGTAGCTACCAAAAAAAACTCGGAGCATAAACGGGTGCGAGCCGGAGAGCACCACCACACGGGCGGTCTTGCCCTTCATTCTTTTCGTCCAGCCCAGCGCGCGGGTGCCGTCTTGGTGTTTGCTCATATTAAATGCAAACCCCGGCAACCACACACGGTCAAACATTCCTTTAAGAAGCGCCGGCATACTCCCCCACCAGTTTGGGTAGATAAGTACCATATGGTCGGCCCAACGCACAGCGTCCTGTACTTTTTTGAGGTCGGGCTCGAGCTCTTGGATGACTTTGTAGCCGCGGTGAAGTATCGGGTCAAACGTGAGGTCTCCCAGGTTAAGACGGCGCACCTCGTGCCCGGCTTTTTTTGCCGCCGCTTCGTACAAGAGCGCCATTTCTCCGGACAATGTTTGCCCGCGGTCGGGGTGGCCGAGCAAGATAAGAATTTTTTTTGTGTTGTGGTCTGTAAAAAAGCTCATAGTATATAAATTTTCTACAAGTGCGCGAGTATTTTTTGCAGCTCCTCGAGCGTGCGCGGCATCACGCGGATCTGTGGCAAGCCGGAGGGGCTGGTTTGCTTGGGTACGGTGGGCGTTTGGGCCGGCTCTGCCGGTTGAGCATCGGGGGGTGCCACCGACATCAACGGCACTACGGGAGAGTCTTTAGTAAATACCGGGAGATTCTGTGGGATCGCGGGGCGGAATGGTATCACGGGCACCTGTGGGAGCACTTTTGGCATTGGTGCAATAGAAACGGCAACTGGCCTGTTGGGCACAACCGGCGCAGCAGGTTTTTGTATTTCTGGTTTAAGCACTTGCGTATGATGCTCTTCTACAATCGCGGCTGCGACAGCCGGGCGTCTGCCACGCAAACCAAAGACAAGCCCAACCCAGCCAAGCACAAATACTACAACCCACACGGTAAAGAGCGCCAAGAGCTGCGACCACAGCGCCACCGGCGCCAAGATATGCACGGCAAAAATCGCATACCACACGGCGCCTGCAAGCCCTTCGAGCAAGCCCTTAGGCAAAGAGTTGCCCCATGTTGCGCGCGCCAACACCACTGCGGCGCCAATCAAACACCATTTAAGTAAATATGCAGGGGAAAAGACAACTGGCTGATGCGCGGCCAAAAGCTCGAGCGCGGTTATCGCCAAGCCCGAGATGACTATCAAAAATAAACCGATAAACAACACGCGCTTAACCGCTTTTGCAAAGCGTTCTTCCTGCTCGTCTACCGTGCCGTTGCGTACCGCCAACAAGTAGGCAACCAGGACAATTGTTTGCGCGCCAACCGCGAGCATCACCCCGAGCTGCTGGATAGAGTAGAGAACAAGATTGGGAACATCCATTTAAAAATTGTAGCATATGAATGTTCTACAAAGAAAAAAGCCCCGAGCGAGTCGGGGCTTTTGCGCACGTTGCGAATGTACTGGTGGCGGCCTAGTAGCAATTGTTGAAGATGCCGCCGGTCTGCGGACAGTTCTTCGCGTTGGAATACGCGAAATTGTCGTTGAACTGAAGGTTGTCGTTGACGGCGAAGGCGCTTGACGAGGTGTTGCCACCGCGCACGCGGGCGTTGGCGTTACCGCCCGCGCCGCCCGTGGAGCTGGCGGTGTTGTTGCCGCCGTTGAGGCTGACGTTGGTGCTCGCCGGCCGGATGGCGCCGGCCGCAAAGACACCACCGGTCGCCAAGACGGCGCTCCCAGCCAACCCGTGCGTGACGGTCTGGAGGGTGCCTGCGCCGCCGAACGGATTGTTCGACAGGAGACGACCGGCCCGGTCGAACCGGCTGACGACTCGGCCACGCTCGGCGCCGGCGATATCGAGTCCGGTATCAACGATTTCGTACCAGCCGCCGTCGGGGAGCGGTTTGTTTTCCTGGCCGACCCCCATCGCAATCACACTTGGGCCGGCGCACGCGCCGAGACCGAACACCAAAGTAACGGCCAACGCCGGCAGAAATTTGGAAAAGCGTGCCATTGGATGTCCTCTATGTCGAAGGGCCGTGATGCAGATGCAACACTTTGAACCCCTACTTATCGTACACTATACTTGCTAAAAAGTCAAGTATATTTCATTTGTGGACCGTAGCGGGGTCGAACCGCTGACCTCTTCCATGCCATGGAAGCGCTCTACCAGCTGAGCTAACGGCCCAATATATTTTTCAAAAAACGTCTACCTGCGGCAAATTTAAAATATAATTCTCTCTTTCTTGCCTGTTCAAACGTATCAAATTCTTCAGTATATGCAACTGATAGGATTTTCATTTTTGAAGTGGTGATTGTTTTACCACTTCAATGTTCTACTAGCCTTCGAGATAAATTGTTAGTCATACCCTTGTACAACTTACCGAAAGCATCCTTAAGAATATATACTGTGTATTTCATAAAAGCGCTCCCCGCCCGACTGAGCGACGCCAGTCGTTCGGGCGGGTACCAATTGAGCTACGGGCCCGGAAATATACTGTAACAAATTTGTTAAAAAAACGCCCGACCTAAGGCCGGGCAAAAACGATTCGGGGATATTATTCTCCTTCCAGACCGGAGACTTCCTCACCTTCTTCTTTGGGCGGGACTTCTCCGTCTTCAACCTCTTCGTCAAATTCGTCCTTCTCAAGCAGTCCGAGCACCTCGGGGTGCGACTGGGCAAAAGTGTCTCGCTGTTCGGTGGAAAGAAGATACCACGCCACCAAGAGCACGGGTAGTATAGAGCCGCTCTCGCTGTAGTATCTGCCGGCCTCACCCAGCTCATATGTCTCGTCACGGTGCACTATCCGACGATTAAGCCGGCGATGAGAAGAAAGGGACATATCGACATACTGGTCGATATGAGCCTGGTCGCGGAAGATAAGATCGATCATAAGTTCCACTCTTTTTTCAAAGGGGCCGTGCCGCGGACCAACTCCTTTGAAGCCGAGTACAGCGATTGGCTCGCCTTGGCTGTCTGCCAAGTCATCGGGGTTGATAGTGAAGATAACGTTATCAACCGAAGTGACCTCTGACCTCCACCCGTCGTAGATAAGGACGAACCAATGCTCTCCGTTCGCTTTGGACAAAATGGCTCGAATGAGGCCGCAACGGTAATGGAATATCCGCCGCACGCAGTCATCATCCGATGCGTCAATGAGTGAGCCGGGAGTAGTGTAAGCGACTTTGATTGTATACTCCACCTCTCTCCCCCATCTCCTCTTTCTTCTTACCTCCTCTTTCCAAACTAAACTGCCTTCAATTTTGACTTGCTCGGCGCTCACCTGGTTGGCAAGAATGTTTCCAAAACGAGGGTGATCCACTGCGACTCTCCGTATCTAGGTGATTGACGATTATTCCTCCAAGGGAGAAACTAGCACACGCAGACAAAAAAGTACAGGGGGTTACAAAATCACCGTTGCGCCGTCACGGCGGACTTCGATGATGCCGGACTGGATGGGAAATATTTTTTCCGGCTCGCCAATTTGGCCTGCCTGTCCGGTAGGCAGGCGCACTACAATATTTCCCTGCTTGAGTGTGGTGATGAGCGGCATATGCCCTCCAAGCACGGTCATCTCGCCCTCGGCCCCAGGCACACTCATCGAGTGCGCCTCGCCGTCGAAAAAAACCTCGTCAACTTTTGTTATTGTGATATACATATCATTTCGCTGCGCTATTTTCGAAAAAGTCCTCGGGTCTCCCGTCTCGCAATCCCGTCTTCGCGGGATTCTCGCGGGCCAGACTATTTTCTTAAACAGCGCAGCTTCATTATTCTATCTTTACACTATCAATCCCGCCCTTCATATAAAACGCGCTCTCGGGTTTGTCGTCGTGGCGGCCGTCGAGGATTTCGCGGAAGGAGCGGATAGTTTCTGCAACCGGCACATACACCCCGGGGATTCCCGAAAATACTTCGGCAACATGCACGGGCTGGCTCAAGAAGCGCTGTATCTTACGCGCGCGGTACACCAGCGTTTTGTCCTCGTCACTCAGCTCCTCGATGCCGAGGATTGCGATGATGTCTTGCAAGTCTTTGTAACGCTGCAACACTTGTTTTGTTTTGAGCGCAATCTGGTAGTGCTCCTCGCCCACAATGTCTGGGTCCAGAGCCGTCGAATTGCTTTCCAAGGGGTCTACCGCGGGGAATATACCGAGCGAGGCGAGCCCGCGAGTGAGCACAATGGTTGAGTCGAGATGAGCAAAGGTTGTTGCCGGCGCCGGGTCGGTTAGGTCGTCGGCTGGCACATAGATTGCCTGCACCGAGGTGATTGAGCCCTTCTTTGTCGAGGTGATGCGCTCTTGCAGCTGGCCCATCTCTTCGGCCAAGGTTGGCTGGTAGCCCACCGCGGAGGGAACGCGCCCGAGCAGCGAGGAAACCTCGGCGCCCGCCTGCACGAAGCGAAAAACGTTGTCCATAAAAAAGAGTACGTCTTTGCCCATCTCGTCGCGGAAGTACTCGGCCATCGTAAGGCCCGAGAGGCCGACGCGCGCGCGGGCGCCGGGGACCTCGTTCATCTGGCCAAACACCAGCGCCATTTTGTCGATGACGCCGCTCTCGCTCATTTCGTGGTAGAGGTCGTTGCCTTCGCGCACGCGCTCGCCGACACCGGCAAACACGCTGTAGCCGCCATGCTCTTGCGCGACATTGTGGATTAATTCTTGCATCAGCACGGTCTTGCCTACACCGGCGCCGCCAAAGAGCCCGACTTTGCCGCCGCGGATAAACGGCGCGAGCAGGTCAATTGATTTGATGCCCGTTTCAAACACTTCTGCTTTTGTTGACTGCTCTTTAAACGGCGGGGCGGCACGGTGTATCGACCACCGGATTTGGGGAAGTCCGACTTCCCCATCTGATGGGGAAGTCGGACTTCCCTTGCCGTCGATGGTGTCCCCCACGACATTAAACAAACGGCCCAACACCTTCTCGCCCACGGGGACCGAAACAGGTGCGCCAGTGTCTTCCACGCTCGCTTCGCGCGCCAAGCCCGAGGTGTCTTGCAAAGCAATGGTGCGCACCCGGCCAAGCCCGATGTGCTGGGCAACTTCGAGAGTCACCGTTCGATGACTCTCGCCCTTCGTAGCTTCAGCGGAGTAGGGCACGCGGACAGTCAACGCGTTCCTAATAGCCGGTAATTGCTCGCCTTCAAAGTAGACATCCACAACCGGCCCTATTATTTGTTTTACTGTTCCTTTCATATAATTTATTTGCTTCTTATATTTTCTAGCTTCGCTAGTTTGCCATCGTCTTTTTATATACCGCCAGTAATTTCGGACACCTCTCGGGTGATCGCGGCTTGACGCGCTTTGTTAAACTGCAAGGTTAAGCTGTGCTCCATCTCGCCCGCTTTGTCGGAGGCCGACTTCATCGACACCATCCGCGCCGAGTGCTCGGAGGCCTGTGCTTCCAGCAGTGCGTGGTAGACAAACACCGAGGCAAGTTTGGGGAGTATAGCATCAAGCACTTCACCCTCGCTTGGCTCCACGGTATAGGTTTGCACTCGCAAGGCGACACCTCCCAAAGCTGAGGAGTCACCTTTCTCGTTTGCAAACACACCGCGGGTGGGGAGGATGTCGTCGACCACGTGCTGCAACTCCCCAAGCGAGAGCGGGAAAATGGTGCGGAGCGTTGGGCGTTGTTCAAACGTCGATATAAAGTTTTGATACGCGATTTTTACTGTGTCCACCACCCCCAGTGCAAAACGGTTTGCAGCTTCTGCAGTAATTTCGTTTAACAACTCCTGGGTGAGGCCGTCGGTGTTGGGGTGATACACCTCAACAGCAACACCTCGTGCCACAAAAAAATCGTTTGCTTTGCGGCCAACCGCGATAACGCTTGCGTCGCCCGTGATGTCGCTTTGGACTTTGCGCAACACCGCAGAGTTGAGCGCCCCCGCAAGCCCTTTGTCGCTGGTGATGACGATGTAAAGCACTCGAGCCGGCGGAGAAAAAGATGTTTTTGCAGGAGTTAGGAGCCTGTTTGTCTCTCCGGAAAAAACATCTTTTTCTCCGCCGCGAACCAAAGGATGCGAAGCAAGTTCGCGTGAGCCGGACACTCGTGCCAAAATGCTCACCGCGGCGCGGGCATAGGCGCGGCCGGCAAGCGCCCGCTGCTGCGCCTTGCGCATCTTGCTGGCCGAGACAGCCTCCATCGCCTTCGTTACCGTTTGAGTTTTCTCAATCGAGCGTATTTTTGTTTTTATCGTTTTGAGGCCAGCCATACAAATTTAAGGCGACACCTTAACACCAGGGCTCTTCAAGGTGTCGCCTTGGGAGATGTCTACGTGCGTTTCGGCAAACTGTTTGAGCGCCGCTTTAAGCTTTTCTTCCAACTCTGGCGTTATGTCTTTTGCCTCGCGGATACCGGGGAGAACATCTTTTGCACTTGAGTCGAGAAACGCTAAAAACTTTTCCTCAAACTCCGGCACGCGCTCCACGGCAACGCCGGCGAGGTGGCCGTTCACCGCCGCATAAATCACCACTGCCTGCCGCTCAAAGGCAATCGGCTGGCCATTTTTTTGTTTTAAGACCGAGGTGAGCCGTTGCCCCTGGTCGATGCGCTTTTTGGTGTCTTGGTCGAGGTCTTGCGAAAATTGCATAAACGCCTCGAGTTCGCGGAACTGCGCCAGCTCGAGGCGGATCTTGCCGGAGACCTTTTTCATCGCCTTTGTCTGCGCGCTTGAGCCCACGCGCGAGACCGAGATGCCGGCGTTGATTGCCGGGCGCATATTTTTGTTAAAGAGGTCGGTCTCCAAAAATATCTGACCGTCGGTGATTGAGATAACGTTGGTGGGGATGTAAGCCGAAACGTCGCCTTCTTGTGTCTCGATAATCGGGAGTGCGGTCAAGGAGCCACCGCCCATTTCCTTAGAGAGTTTTGCCGCACGTTCGAGCAAGCGCGAGTGGAGGTAAAAAATATCACCCGGGTATGCCTCGCGGCCAGGCGGGCGGCGCAGGAGTAATGACAATTGGCGGTATGCCACCGCGTGCTTGGAGAGGTCGTCATAAATCACCAAGGCATCGCGACCTTGCTGCATAAAGTACTCGCCCACCGCAGCACCAGCAAAGGGTGCCAGGTACTGTAGGGCCGCCGGCGTCGAGGCGCCTGCATCAACAATTATCGAATACTCAAGTGCGCCGCGCTCGCGCAGATGCTGCACCAAACGCGCGGTCTTCGACTCCTTTTGCCCGATTGAAACGTAGATACAAATCGGGCGGGTTTCAACTGGCTCGTTTTTTTGGTTGAGGATTGTGTCGATAGCAAGCGTTGTTTTGCCGGTGTAACGGTCGCCGATAATCAGCTCACGCTGGCCGCGACCAATTGGGATCATCGAGTCGATTGCTTTGGTGCCGGTGTGGAGCGGCACATTAACCGACTGGCGCTGTATCACGCCGTAGGCCTCACGCTCGATTGGGTTGCGTTGTGTTGCAGCCAAGGCCCCCAGCCCGTCGAGCGGCTCGCCCAAAGGCGAGATAACCCGCCCGAGCAGCGCATCCCCCACCGGAAGCGAGAGCACTTGCCCAGTGGGCTCTACCTGCATCCCCTCGGACACGGCGCTGGTGTCGCCCAGGATAATCGCGCGGACAGAATCTTCTTCCAAGTTCAACACCACGCCAAAGACATCCTCTGTCGCAATCGCCTCGCTAAGCGGCTTTTTGCCTGCCGTATTAAACCGCACCATCTCCGACATCACCGCACCTTGGAGCCCGTCTATCTGTGCAACGCCATCTCCCACTGCAGTAACTACACCCGTGTGTGCGGCTTTGGGAGCAGGAGAAAAATGCTCGATTTCTTTTTTAAATTGTTCGATAAAATTTTGCATAGATAATATGTGTAGTGAGCCTATAGGACTATTCAGTAGCGACTAACCTGCGGTAGAGCTGCAATAACACGCGGGTCTCCTCCTGCTGTGGGGTGGTGTGCGCGTGCATCAGTGTACGCTCTTTTTGCAACACGAGTTTTTTGTATTCGTTCAAAATACTCGGTGCCAATTTTTGATGTCCACGACGTTTAAGCAGCTCAAAAAAATTCTTGATAAGCCGGACATCGGGTGCCTGGCTTTGGTAAAGCGCTTTGGCGTATTGGGAGGAGATATTCATAGTTCAATAGGATTCACTACAAGTAGTATTACTTAGCGTGTTTCATTTTTTCTATCCCCAGCACTATGAGCTCGGCGACCTCTTGCTTACTCTCGGCAAGGGCCTGGGCTTTGAGCTCTTGCGCCTGCGCGCGCGCCTCGGCAACAGCACGCTCGGCTGCGGTCTCCCCGGCGGCCTTAAGCTCGTGCTCTTTTTGCGCCCCTGCGCTGCGGGCCGAGGCGAGCACGGTGTCTGCTTCCTTACCGGCCGCAGCCAACAACTCGGCACGGGAAGCCTCTATCCCCCGCAACTGGCGTGCTGCTTCCTCGGCGTCGCGCACGCCTTGGGCCAGCTTTTCGCGGCGGGTCTCGAGCATTTTAGTGAGCGGCCCGTACAAAAAGTACCACAACGCCACAAGCAGCAATGCAAAGTTAACGGCGTTGATAATCAACAGCCGCCAGTCGATGCCAAATGCTGCAAATACTTGTGTCATAGTGATTAAGAGTCAAAAAATTCTTGAGAAAATAGTCTGGGGGCTACCCGAGGACTTTTTCGAAAGAATTTTTTGACGAAGAACTCAAGTAAACTGCTTCTTATATTCCATCAAGTAAACTTGATAATAAAACCAACCACCAGCGCGAAGATCGCCAGCGCCTCGGTAAAGGCGATGCCGATAAACATCGTGGTTTGTATAGTGCCCGCGGCCTCGGGGTTGCGGCCGATTGCCTCCAAAGCCTTCGAAACCAAAATACCGATGCCGATGCCCGGGCCGATAACGCCGAGGCCCACTGCGAGCGCCATACCGATTGTTTTTGCAGAATCTATATCCATATTCTTCTACTATTTTTTAATAATAACTAATACTTAATGATGTGTTGAAACTTGCCCTGAGCTTCCTGTGGTGAGAGTAGTCGAACCAGTCGAAGGGTGCGGCTCGGTTATCGCGATTTTGATGAACACCAAGGTCAAAAGCGCAAAAATCGCCGCCTGCACCAGTCCCACAAACGTCTCAAACAACATCAGCGGAACTGGCACCACATAGGGCAAGAACGACACCACAACGGCAATCAGCACCTCGCCTGCAAACACGTTGCCAAAGAGACGGAAGGAAAACGAGATGAGGCGCGCAAAGTTGCTGACAAACTCGATAAGCCCTATTGCAAACCCAAGCACCCCTTCCTTGAAGTTAACAAACTTTGAGCCATATTTCAAGAAGCCCAATATCACGATGCCAGTGATCTCGATTACCAAATAGGCAATAATCGCCAAGGCCAACGTAACATTAAGGTCGGTGTTAACCGGGCGCAGGAGGGGCACCAACTCGCCGTTCTCAAAAATTCCGACGCTGCCAAAAAACGGCAGGAAATTGAAGAGGTTGGACATAAATATAAACAGGAACATTGTCGCCACGAGCGGGAAAAAACGTACCGCCAACTGCCGAGTACCGAGTGTATCCTCCATATATTTGAGCACAAACTCAAACAGCATCTCAAAAAGGCTCTGTATTTTGCCGGGGATAAGCTTTGGGTTGCGGCCAACAACAATGGCAATAATAACCAATACGGCCATCACCACCCAGGCCGAGATAAGCGTGTTGGTGATGGGTATCCCCCACAGCGTAAATAGGCGCTCCGCCCCGAGCGCTATGTGCAAACCCTCGTGCATATGGTGCGAGTATTATAACAGAAATTGTATAATTTGCATTATTTGCTACCATCGCGGTAGAAAGGAACCCATACAAAGGGAGGCAACTTTGTTCTTCGCAACCTATACAAGTGCGCAGGGCAGGCGTGTCCTGTTTGAAACAAGGTCGAGCCGAGGGCGCCGATATCGTGAGTTCGACTTCACCCTCGGAGAGGTGCGCTCGATTATCGGCCGCATTCTTAATCGCAAAATGCGCAACAATGGCATCGGGCAAGCCCTATTGTTTGACCTAGACGCAACCGGCATCTGCGAGCTCTCGTTTGGGAATGGGCAGTCGGGCAGCGAGTTTGGATTTGTGTGCCGCCGAACAGAGAGAGGCTTTTGCTTTAGCTTCTTTGGATTTGGGCGCGCAGCACAAATACTCATAAATCGCCTCAACGACCCAACGCGCCATGCGCTGACTCTGGTTGCAACCCGGCGACTACGCAAACTGCGGCGTGAAGAAATCTATATTACTCCGCGCACGTGGGTGCAAAAAGTAGGCGCTAAAAAAGATCTGCAACTTGTGCGGCAGTTTAAGCACAGCACACTGCTCTGGCAAGATGCAGTGAAAGTCATCGCCCAAGCGAGTAAAGAGAGTGTCTGGTGGGTGCAGACGCATTTGTACCGCTCGCTCACGCCCGAAGGTGTGGCTACGTTATGTATGCACGTCAAAGAGCGCGGCACTTTTTCATTCAAAGTCACCGTCCCCGGCTACCGCGGGCTGGTTGGCTTAGACACCCGCGTCGAGATGGAAAGCACTAAGGACAACGAGCAAGGCGTGTATCGCCGACTACGCAACAGCATGCGACGAGCTCTCAACCGCGAACGCAAGCAAAAACAAGTGGTGCGCGAACAAGTCCGCGCCTTTCGCGAGGCAAAACGCAGGATGCACATCCTCGCAGCGACGTGAGCACCAACTGGTGCTCTTTTTATTTGGTGGTCATTGTATCAAAAAGTCAGAACCCACTTCCAGCAGAACCCCTAGCTTCGCGCGCGGGTTGAGTTCTTCGTCAAATCAAATTTGGTGGTGTTTGTTTGAAAAAGTCAGAACCCATTTTGCGGAGAACCCCCACGAATGAGGACGCCCCGCCACCGCCTCGCGGACTCGGCGGAC
>Ga0209515_10008611_pt1 | contig 11842 bp, 8 predicted proteins | sample Subgroupgradi54m_FD_187454 | JGI IMG/M metagenome (GOLD analysis project Ga0209515, IMG submission 187454) | Subsurface groundwater microbial communities from S. Glens Falls, New York, USA - GMW60B uncontaminated upgradient, 5.4 m (SPAdes)... ... | reverse complement strand
ATATAGAAATTAATATTATAAACACTGAAGCAGCAACAAATTTTGTAAGCTGTGGATCTAATGATTTTGGAGTAAATGAAAAAGGTAATTTTATGCTTTTTGTTTTATCTGTTTGTGCTTTAGAAAAATCTTTGAAGATGTTTTTTATGCCGGAAGACTTTGTCTCTTTAATTTGATTTAGTAAATTAGGAGCTATATAAGAAAAGCAATTGCTCGCTGAAAATGCTATTCCTAAAGATGTAATAATTTCAGTAAGATTAATTTGTTGTAGAACTTTTCCAGTGTCAACCAGATTTGCTGGTAATACAAATGGTTGTATGTTAAATGGCAGTTGAGATAAATTTGTTTCTTTTGCAAAAGGTCCTGCTGTGAAAATTGCAGAAACCTGTGTTCCAGGCAGTTGGGTTTGAATAAAATTAACAGATTCAAAAACTTGATTGCTGAGTTGATGAGTAAGAAACAAGTGTTCATAGATAGGTTCCTGTCCAGACCACACAATAAACTCAGATCTTATTTGTGAAACCCACAATGAACCGATTAAATTATTGCTTGGAGTTGAGCTTAAGAATGCGGGAAGTCCAAGAAAAGATGGAGTAAGCGAAACTAACTTTAACCCGCAGGCTTTGCAGATTTGATTTGCTATGTCGGAAATCTGTCTTTGTATTGAAATGCCAAGTACATCTATTCTGCTTACACCATCAGGATCCTGTCTCTTGGTGTTTTTTAAATAAACCCACGTAGCAATTTCATTCTCTGCATCTATGTTAGCTTCTTGTACAACAATTGAACCAATTTCTTCTTCCGGTATTGTGACTGGAACTGGAACCGGCAATAGTTTGAAATATTGCATTGAAAATCCAAAAGCACATTCTTTTGTTTTTATATTTAGTACTTTAAGATTTTGCTTGAATAACTTTATGGTTTTATTAATGTCTTGAAAAACTGTAATTGGCAAACGAAATCCACGTGATAGATTTATACTATTTTTTGTGAATATAATTTCTGTAGCAATTATGTCATTTTCAGAAATTTCTACACCCAAAATTCTGTTTAGTTTTTTTTGTTGATTTGTTTTAATTGCCATGGATTGTAATCATTATAATAAAACAAGCTAATGAAATAAATGGAACAAATGGAATGAATTGCTGTTTTTTATTTTTATAAGGACCATATGTGACCTTTAATATAAAATGACTCAGAATAGCCAACAAAGATGCAATAAATAACGATAAAAATGCCGCTTTATAGCCTAGAAATACAGCTATTAGGACAAAAGTAGTTATATCGCCGCCACCAATAGTAATTTGTTGCTCTTCAGTGCTTTTAGCCATGACCATTTTGTCAGTTACTAAGCTTATAAAATACATTATTATTTCAGCTATAAAATATGTAATTCCAACACCAGATAAAAAAGCAGATAAAGTAGCAAAGTCATTTTCTTTTATTAACAGTTTGTAGATTAATAATGAAACCACAATCATAAATGCTATCCATGAAATCAAAGTTATTTTATTGTTAATTTTGATTTTTGTTAAAAGAACAGAGGATATTGCAATCAGGATTAAAATATAAAAATTAAAATTGGAAAATAAGGCAAAGTAAGCAGACCAAACTAAAAGTGGTATTGCAATAGGACTTAGATCAAACTTAAATCTTTTCATAGATGTGGAAATTAAATAAATAAAGTCCATTGCAAGAAAAGCAATTCCTGAATTTGCAAATGAAATTAAAAGGGGTACATGATAAAAGAAGTATCTTGAAAAAATAATTAGAACTATTGCTGAGTATGTGATCTGGTGAGGGATGATCCTGTGTTTTAAGTCGTACATTGAAAGTAGAACTAAAATTAGGATAAACATTGCTGAAAGCATGGAAATGGCATAATCACTGGTTTTTACATATGTTGAATAAAATGTAATTAAAGCTATGCTGCTTGAAGCAATTTCTGAATAAAGACAATTAATATCAATTTTCTCTTTGCAGAAAAAGCATTTCCCGCCTAGTATAAAAAAACTTACTATTGGTATATTGTGCCACCAGTAAAGATTTTTTTTGCAGGATGAGCATCGTGAAGGTCTGTTTATAAAAGACTCATTGGTTCCGTATCTGTCTATGAGTACTTTAAAGAAACTACCAAGGCAAGCAGCAGTAGTAAAAACTGTAAATAATAGAAATAAATTTAAAGCTGAGTTCATGTGTTAATTATTTTGCCTGAGGTTTTATCAAAAAAAAGAGATTTGTCCAAATTAAAAGCAACAGTTATATTGCTATTGTGAGCATAGTTTTTGTTTTCAAATGCTTTAATAGAAAAACTTACTTTTTCTGGTTTATTAATAGTGCTTGCATATATCAAATATTCATTGCCAAGCATTTCAAGCAGCTCAATTCTGGCATTGAATGATACTTCATTTGGGGTTTTATCAGAATTATGTTTTATAAAAATATGTTCAGGTCTTATTCCTAAGGCTATAGTTTTATTAATAAGCCCAGACAGTTTTAGTTTTGATAAAAGTTTTTCATTTAGTTTTACCTCATGGACTAATTCTCCTAAAAATAAAAATTTAAAATCGTCTGTAATTTTTACATTGAAAAAGTTCATTGGTGGATTACCGATAAATCCGCCGACAAAAATGTTTGATGGCAAATGATAAACTTCACTTGGTGAGCCGATTTGCTGAATCATGCCATGATTTAATACTACAATCTTATTTCCCATTGTAAGTGCTTCAATTTGATCATGGGTTACGTAAATTACTGTAGTAGAAAGTGTTTTGTGAAGCTTTAAAAGCTCTGCTCTCATTTGAGTTCTTAGTTTTGCATCTAAATTACTTAATGGCTCATCCATTAAAAACAATTGAGGCTTTCTAATTATTGCTCTGCCAAGTGCAATGCGTTGTCTTTCGCCTCCTGAGAGCTCTTTTGGTTTTTTTGTCAGATAATGTTTTATGCCAAGCAACTCGCTGGTTTCATATACAGACTTTTTAATGGTTTCACTGCTTAGATTTCTCATTCTGAGTGGAAAAGCAAGATTTTCATATACATTCATATGTGGATATAAGGCATAATTTTGAAAAACCATTGCTATGTCACGATCTTTTGGCTGTAAATTGTTTATTACTTTTCCGTTTAATTCAATTTCACCGCTAGTTGCATTTTCTAGCCCTGCAATAATTCTTAGAATTGTGGATTTTCCTGAACCAGATGGTCCTACTAAAACAGTAAACTCTCCCTGTGAAACATTTAAGTTGATATCATTTAAAACCTTTGTGCTGTCAAAAGTTTTAGAAATATTTTTTATTTGCAATTTAGGCATGTTAATGCAAACAATTTTACTATTTTGTCAACTTACATTTAATGATAAGGGCTCAATCTTGATATCTTTTGACAAATGCTCAAATGCCTTAATTACATAATTTATGTCATCTTCATTATGCGTGGATATAGGGGTGAGTCTAATCTTTGGTGTTTTTACTGATGGTGGCCTAATTGCTGGTGCCCATATATGGCACTCACTAAAAAGTCTTCTGGATATATGTAATGCTTCTTCAATAGAACTAAATTGAACACATATTATAGGAGTTTTAAAATCATTTAATTTTAATTTATAGTTTTTCTTTAAACCAGAATGTAAGAGCTTTGCATTTTGCCAAAGTTTTTCTTTTCTCCAATTGCTGTCTTTCAATAATTCCAGTGATTTTATAATTGCACCAATTATTCCAGGGCTAGGGCTTGTAGAAAACATAAAAGAACGAGATTTATTCTGAAGAAGTTCAATTAGTTTTTTGCTTCCTACACAAAATCCTCCTTCTACTCCAATTGCTTTTGAGCAGGTTCCAATTTTTACAGGAAAATAGTCTCTTAGATTTAATTCTTCTACAAGACCTGAACAATCATTTCCAAAAACCCCTGTTCCATGGGCTTCATCCACTATTGTTAGGCAATTATATTTTTCTGCAAGCTGTCCAATTTCTTTTAGTGGAGCAATATCTCCATCCATACTAAAAACAGAATCAGTGATTATAAAACTTTTTTTAAATTTATCCTTGTTTTGCTTTAGTAAGTCTTCAAGATTATTGATGTCATTGTGATTGTATATAAATTTGTTTGCACCGGATAGTCTGATTCCATCAATAATAGAAGCATGATTTAATTCATCTGAATAAATTGCATCTTCTTTATTTGCTAGAGCAGATATTACCCCGACGTTTGCAGCATAACCTGAAGAGAAAAATATTGCACTTTCTGTTTTTTCGAGTTCAGCCAGCGTTTTTTCCAGTGAAAGATGAAGCTCAGTATTTCCGCTAAGCAATCTTGATCCTGTACTGCCAATGCCATATTTGCTTATAGCTGCTTTGCAGGCATTTATAATTTCAGGATGATTAGCAAGACCTAAATAATTATTTGAACCAAACTGTAAAACTCTTTTACCATCTTCAAGCTCAACCCAGGGCCCGCCAGCAGTTATAACGGTTTTAAGTTCTCGCTTCAATTCTTTTTCTGCTAAGCTATGCAGCTCTTCATCAATAAAACTGTAATCGTTCATATAGTTTTCTTTATATATTGTAAAACTTGAACTGAGTGTTTTTACCTACCGCTCGTTTCGCACGAATGCTCAACTCGCTCTTCCTTCACGTCGCTTTTTGGTGAATAAATCACACAAAAAGCTTATTTACTCTTTTATACACCATAGCTAGGCAGTAACAACCTAGTCTTAACTTTAATTATGTTTTTAAGTATTCTGGTCTAGTCGTAGTAGTTTCAGATTCTTCTTTCCATCTCTTAAATAGGCTATGTTCTATTCCAAATAAATCTAAAGCTTTTCCAACTACAAAATCAATTGAATCAATTAACTCTTTTGGCTTATGGTAAAAACCTGGACAAGCTGGTGCAATTATTGCTCCCATTTTACTTAGCTTTAGCATATTCTCTAAATGTATTGTGCTTAGAGGCATTTCACGTGGGACAAGTACGATTTTTCTTCTTTCTTTTAAACAAACATCAGCAGCTCTTGTTAGGAGATTGTCTGAAGTTCCACTTGCAATTGCGCCAATTGTACCCATTGAACATGGAATTATAATCATTCCCAGAGTCCTATAAGAACCGCTTGAAATTGAAGCCGCAATGTCATTGTGTTTCCAAACATTTAAAAATGCTCTTTGTAATTTTTTACCCGAACTTTCTTCCAAATAGGATAATACTTGTTCTTTTAATATTTCAGGTTCTAATGAAAGATTTAAATTGATTTCTTCTTTTGCAACTCTTGAAGCACTTTCAGAAATTACTAAGTCAACCTTATAATTATTACTTAGCAGAAATTGAAGTGTTCTAATTCCATAAACTGTGCCGCTTGCTCCAGACAATGCAACAATGATAGGAAGTTTTAAATAATTATCCATATTTTAATTTTGTTTCAGTTAATATTATAACTTCAGGAAATAAATGCAGCAAATATTACAAAATAGAGAAATCAATAAAGATAGCGATAATAATACCTATTTCATCTTAATTAATGATCTTTTGCTTAAAGTTCAAAAACCTGGTCAGTACCTTGGAATTGAGTGGGGACATTTAGTTGATAATTCATATGAAGATAAAAAAAATAAAAATCTGAAGCAATGGAATGATACCAATGTTCGTATGGCTTTGATTTATCCTGATTTGTATGAATTAGGAATGTCAAATTTTGGAACTAAGATTTTATATCAAATAGTAAACAGCCACGAAAAATTTCTATGTGACAGAGCATATGCTCCAATGAAAGACATGGAAGAATTGCTTCGCAATGTCAAGACTCCACTTTGGGGATGGGAAAGCTTTCAGCCATTGAACAAATTTGATCTTTTAGGAGTTTCGCTTTCTTATGAATTGTCTTATACAAATGTTTTAAACATTCTTGAAATGTCTGGTCTTGAAGTTCTTTCACAAGACAGAAAAAATATTTTTCCTTTGGTTTTTGCTGGCGGACCGGCAACATTTAATCCTGAACCAATGGCAGACTTTATGGACTTTTTTATTATTGGTGATGGTGAGGAAGTTATTGTTGAGATTCTTAATTTGATTGAAGAGTTTAAAAAAGGACAAGGAGAGACTAGATTAATCGCATCTCAACGAGAGAAAGATGATTTACTTTTAAAGCTTTCACAAATACCAGGGATATATGTTCCAAAATTTTATGAACCTAATCCAAATGAAAATTATTTACCAAAGCGAGTTAACTCTATAGTGCCGGAAAAAATTGCTAAGAGAGTTGTAAGTCTTACAAAAAGTAATCAACCCGTAAGTGGTCCAGTTCCTTATCTTTCTTCAGTACAGGATAGGCAAGTTCTGGAAATAAGAAGAGGTTGTGATCGAGGTTGTAGATTTTGCCAGCCTGGTTATGTCTATTTGCCAGTCAGAGAAAGAACACCAGAACAGTTAGTAAATCTTTCTACTGAAGCATTAAAAAATACTGGTTATGATGAATACTCTTTGCTTTCTTTATCTGCAAGTGATTATACTCAGTTGCATGAAACGGCAGTTAAATTAAATGATACCCATGCTCCAAAAGGTGTTTCACTTTCAATGCCGTCACAAAGAGCTGACAGGTTTGATATGGAAATTGCAAATGAACTTAACACAATTAGAAAATCAGGAATTACACTGGCTCCGGAAGCAGGTACAGAAAGACTTAGAGAAGTTATAAATAAAGGACTTAAAGAACAGGAAATAAAAAAAGCAATTGAAAATGTTTATGACAGTGGTTTTAAGCATGTCAAATTATATTTTATGATTGGCTTGCCTACAGAAACAAAAGAAGATCTTGATGGAATACTTGGACTTTTGCAGTGGGCATATAACCTTTCAAGAACTAAAAACAAAAAGCCTCTTGATATTAAATGTACTATTTCTACATTTGTTCCTAAATCTTGCACTCCATTTCAGTGGTTTAGTCAGAATTCTGTACAAGAGTTTGATGAAAAAATAAAATATTTAAAGCAGAGAGTTAAGGATTTGAAACTTAGAACAGTTCAGCTTAATTGTACTGATCCTAAAATTGCTTTACTCGAAGCAGTTTTAAGTCGTGGAGACAGAAGAGCATCAAAGCTTGTTTACATAGCCTATAAGAAAGGAGCAAAATTTGATGCTTGGGATGAACAGTTAAACATTCAAACTTGGCATGATTCAGGAAAAGAGATAGGACTTGATTTAAATCATGAGGCTGTAAAAGTTAGAGAAGTTGGTTCTGTAAGTCCATGGGATGTAATTGATACAGGGCTGTTAAATAAATTTTTAGTTGATGAATATAAAAAAGCTGTTTCTGTTGTAGAAACAGCTCCATGCACAGAAAACACTTGTCATGCTTGCGGTGTTTGTTTTGAGCTTGGAGTGTTTAATGAGGTGTCAGTTGATAAGTCAGATAAAAACAGGTTTGTAAAAGTCATAGAAAAACAAAATGTCATTCCCGCAATAGCGGGAATCCAGAAAAGTGAATCCGAGGAATGGATTCCCGGTCAAGCCGGGAATGACAATAGAAGGAAATCAAAAACTGTTCTTCCTTCTAAATCAGTTCAAAAAGTAGAAATTATTCACACAAAAGAATCAAATCTCAAATTTATTTCTCACCTTGATGTTCAAAGATTATTTGAAAGAGCAATGAGAAGAGCAGGTGTACCGATTTCATATACGGAAGGATTTAACCCTAGGCCGAAGATGCAGTGGTTAATGCCATTGCCTATTTACTATGAAAGTAATTATGAGCTTATGCACCTAGAGCTATCTGAATCTGTTAAAGATTTAGACTTACAGGTTATGTTGAATAAGCAGTTGCCTGAGGAATTTCGGCTCAAATCTGTTAAAAACATTAATTTGAAGCAAGATTTACCAAATAGTGACAATGTTAAGGTTTTATATAAAGTTTTGACTTATAACCCCAAGATGTGGGAAAAATATACATGTGAGGCTAAAACTGTTATAAATAGTTTTCTAGCACAAAAGTCATTAATTCTAAAAGTTTTCAAAAAACACAAAGACAATAAAAGTCAAAGTCTAACAGAGAAACAATTAGATATTAGACCTAAAGTAGAAAGGATATCAATTTTAAATTCTAATCCAATGGAAATCGAATTGGTGTTGCTGGGAAATACTAGAGCAGAGTTAGTTTTAGATTACATTACAGATGAAGTTTTAAAGGGAGAAAAAATAAATAATATCCAAAGTGATTTATCTGGATGGCAAATAAATTGGAAAGTTTGCAAAGAAAAAATTATTAGTTAGATTTACAGGACTAAAAATTGATTTTAGGTTTAAAAAATAAAAAAGCTAAGACTTCAGTCAAGCACTGAGTATAGGCAATTGCTGACTACTTAAGGTTTGATTGAAAGCTATAGGCTAAAAGGAAGGAAAAAAATGAAATCGTTAATTATATCTGAAAAAGACAAAATTGCTGCAATTATGGAAGATGATAAAGCAGTAGAGTTTTATATACATAGAGGAGATCTTCTGCTTGGAGATATTTATACTGCAAAAGTAGAAAATATAATGCCAAGCATTGAGGCAGTGTTTGTAAATCTTGGAAACAATAGAATGGGATTTCTTCATGCCAGTGATATTCCTGGGCATGGAAATTTATATGACAGAGTTCAACCAGGACAAAAATTACTGGTACAAATAGTAAAGGAACCAACAAGCAATAAAGGTCCAAGAGTTAATACTGCTATTAGTTTGCCTGGAAGGTTTCTTGTTCTAACTACAGAAAATACAAATGTTTCTGTCAGTAGAAAAATTGTTGATTACCAAGAAAGAAACAGATTAAAAGCAATGGCAACTTTGCTAAGACCGCCAAGTGTAGGAATTGTTATTCGTACTGAAGCGGAAAGTAAAGATGAGTATGATCTGGAAGAAGATTTTAAAATGTTGTGGGATCTTTGGAAAGAAATTGCAGATAAGCATGAAAATCACAAATACCCAGGGCTTGTTTACAGAGATCAGGACTTTATTTATAAAGTAATCAGAGATGCTTACACTGCTGAAATAGATGAAGTAATTGTAGACTCTTCACAAGGACAGGTAAGAACACAACAAGTTTTAAAAAACTGGACTGGGAAAGATCTTGAAATAATTGTTCACAAGGAAGGAAATATTTTGTCTTCCAGAGGTGTTGAAAGAGAAATTTTAAATTCTCTTCAAACAAAAGTAGAATTGCCAAGTGGTGGTTATCTTTTTGTTCAGAACACTGAAGCCATGACTGTAGTAGATGTAAACTCGGGAAGATTTACGAGTTCAAGAACATTAAGAGAAACAGTTTTAAAAACAAATCTTGAAGCAGCACATGAAGTAGCACGCCAGTTAAAGCTTAGAAATATTGGTGGTGTTATTGTTGTTGATTTTATTGACATGGATGACAGAAAAGATCAGATTACTGTTCTTGAAGCATTTGAAAATGCTCTTATGACAGATCGTGCAAAGCCGCAAATAGGTCAGTTAAGCGATCTTGGACTTGTTGAACTTACAAGAAGAAGACAAGGACAAAGTCTACAAGAAACTTTTGGACATACTTGTTCAAATTGCAGTGGAACGGGTTTGTCTATTGAAGTAAATCTTAGCGGTGAAATAAGAAGACATAGACATGAAGGTCAGGATGATCGTCAGCAAGATCGTGGTGGTGACTGGAGAAATCAAAGAAACCGACGTGGCGGCGGCGGCATGCAAAGAAGATATGATAATAGAAGAAGACAGGGGCAAGGACAGTACCAACAGCAGCAGTCTTCGGGTGAATCTGATACTAGACCACTGAGAGATGAAAATGCTGAATCTCCAGCACAAGAAGAAGAGGATATAGCTCTTCAAGGTCAACAGCAAGGTGAACCAGTAGAGTCCAATGAAAATTCAGAACCAGGCAATGAATTTGAAAATGAATTTGATGATGAACAATATGATGAAGACTCTGAAGGTGACGATGATTCTGATGAAGACTCTACTTATTCACAGGATGCAAAATTTAATGTAAAAGCTGAAGATGTAACCGGAGTTTTTACATTGACTCCAAAAGAAGATGGTGGATCCTAATAGACAAAGGATTAGTCTTTCCCTTGAAAGAGTTAAATCTTGCCTGAATTATCTAGGTAACCCACAGAAGAGATTCAAATCTGTTTTAATTGGTGGGACGAATGGTAAAGGATCAGTTACTTACTATTTGTCTCAGCTTGCATCAAATTTTACAGAGCTTAAGATTGGCAGATATATAAGTCCTCATCTTGTTTCATTAAATGAACGATTTGTAATTAATGAAAAACCTGTAGAAGACTCTTTACTCAAGGAAGTCTCAGAAGCTGTTGTAGAAAAAATTAAACAGTTTGAGGAAAAATCAAATACATCCTTAACAGAGTTTGAGGTTTATACAATAATTGCTTTTTATTTGTTTGCTCATGAAAAAGTTGACATTGTTTTTCTTGAAATTGGTCTGGGTGGAAGGCTGGATGCAACCAATATCGTGGATTCTAAAGATGTTTTGTGTTCAATTATTACCAATATTTCTTTTGATCACATGGAGTATCTTGGAAATACGATTGAAGAAATTGCACATGAAAAAGCAGGAATAATAAAAGAAAATAATTATGTTATTTCTGCTGCTGAAAAGCCAGCCATAGAAGTTATTTCTGACAGAGCAAAAAAGTTTAATGCTGAATTGCTTACAATTGATACTTCAGGCTGTAAGTTTTATAAAGACAAAAATATAAAATTAGCACTTATTGCCTGGGATTTGATTTCTTCAAGAATTGCTAATGTAAGAGCTGGAAACTATAAAGAGTTTTTAAGTTCACTGCAATTTCCTGGCAGGTTTCAGTTTTTTGAAGACCAGAAAATTGTTTTAGATGGAGCACATAATCCTAGTGCTGCAATTGAGCTTAGAAAATTAATTGAAAATAAATTTAGCGATAAGAAAGTAATCTATATAATTGGAATGCTTGATAAAGACTATGAAGGTTTTTTAAAGAATCTAATTCCAGAAGGCAGTACCGTTGTTTGTACAGAACCTCATTCTAATAGAAAGACAAGTAAAGAACTTATTTCTAACTGTGTTTTAAAATGTGGTTCTAAAGCAATTACAGCTCCTGATATTAAGTCTGCAATTGACATTGCAAGAAGAAAAGAACATGACATTATAGTAATAACTGGTTCACTTTATTTAGTTGGTGAAGCGTTAAATGTCATTGCGAGGAGCAACTTTGTTGCGACGAAGCAATCTCCAAAACGTTATGAGATTGCTTCGTCGGCTCATATAGAGCCTTCTCGCAATGACGTATAGTCGTTATAATGGTATAAATCATGTTTATTGAAACACACTTAAAAATAGGAAGTAAATTAGGATCTTTAAGAATGCTTTTAAATGGGCATTTAATAGTTGTGTGACGTAATGTTTCATCGGTGTCACATTTTTTACTTTTATTAAATTTTCCCATATATAAGATATTGTATATTATTTTTCTTTAGGTCAAACTCTAAAAATATAATATTATTTCTGTCATATTTTGTTTATTGTAAATGGATAGCGTAGGACGGGCGATTCATCCCATGCCTAAAGGCATGGGCTTTCTCGCCCCTTTTTCGTAAATTATGGCAGTTTATTAAATGGTTTACCGCTGATATTTTATGGATATTAGTCATTAAACCGTGTTTAAAATTAATCCAAACTTGTATTATTAATTTTTGTGATTTGTTAAAATATGCATGGACGCAAGCTAATAGTTTTATGAACTTTTTGTTTCGCAAATTATGGACCTTGATCAAATTCGTATCCATTGATATTTTCTGGATTTGGCTCATTAAACCGTTTTGGAAATGGGTACTAGTTCCCATCTGGAAG
>Ga0209515_10008610_pt1 | contig 11843 bp, 12 predicted proteins | sample Subgroupgradi54m_FD_187454 | JGI IMG/M metagenome (GOLD analysis project Ga0209515, IMG submission 187454) | Subsurface groundwater microbial communities from S. Glens Falls, New York, USA - GMW60B uncontaminated upgradient, 5.4 m (SPAdes)... ... | reverse complement strand
ATGGTTCTTATCCGCGGATTTTTTAAACCAATTCATCGCTTCGGCGGCATCCGCTTGAAGGCCGTTCCCAAACAGATACATCACGCCCAGGTCCGCCTGCGCTTTGGCGTCCCCTTTGGCGGCTTCATGGTTTTTGTCGATCCGATAATTGGCCGTACCTTCAAAGAACGCGATAACACCGACCACTTAGAGGGAATTTTTACCTCAGACGGAGAAGAAGGAAGTTTGTGGATGGCTGGAGGAGTGATCTTATCCGAGATAAGGAAGGGAAAGAATGTGTACCTTGTTATCAATGACCAGGATGACCATGATAATTATGCACTAGAGGCGATACTTAAATGCCTTGGAGAGGAGGGAGAAGACGATGGCGAGTATTGAACAACAGGTTGAATATCTAATTGAAACTGAGGAAGTCATCGAAAGGATAGAACTCAGGCAACTTTACAAAGAAGTCGAGGCCTCTTTTACAAAGGCCAAACGGACTGGAAAACAACATGATTGGTCGGTCGCTCTGTACTGGTTTGATAGATACAATAAGGAACACGAGAGAATTTATGGAGAACATCCCGACGAAGAAGAGGAAATAATAGCCTCAATAGAGGAAAACAAGGACAAAATAAGATTACCAAAAGAGTGGATAGAACCCAAATCACATGACCAAAGAAACCAGGAAGGGGGATCAGACAACTCTTGGGGTGGAATCTGAACTTGACAGAAGTACCTGGGAAACTTGGAACGACAATCTTGGGGCCAATGTGACCTGGCACCTTAACCATTATATTTTTCTTGAGAAAGGTATATTGAGGGATTGGTATGAGACAATAGGGGAATAAGGTGAGTTTTACCGAAAGATTAAGGAACCTATTTACCTATCACGATCAGGAACCGAAACTTGAAGACTTTCAGGAGAAAGAGGTGATCCCGGTTTACCCTTGCGGATATAGACCCTGCACTAACAAAAACCTGGTAATCACCGAAATTGATGACGAAGTAATGGTTTTTTGTGACGAACACCAGGCCAGAACTTATTGGAAGAAAGGTAGACCGGATTTAAAAAGAGGCATGAGGACAATAAGACCTGAGTGGAGTATGGATATCCACAGTATAAATAAAAAATGACCAGAGTGTCAGTTACGATTGGTTTTGCGACGATGGAGCGATAATCGGACCAGCGGGTTAGTCGGTTCTCCGGTAACTGTCGTATTTAGCTGTGTCTACCCAGCCATGATTCGTGTAAGGAGATGGAGGGGGAGCCTATATTTTCTAATAGAATTTTACCACTGGTTATAATTGACCCATGCATGTGCACTTTATGGGAATTGGTGGATCGGGAATGTCAGCGGTGGCTCAAATTGCTGCTGTCCAAGGATTTACGGTAACAGGTTGTGATTTGCAGGCTGATACCCCCTATTTGGCAAAGCTCAAAGTACAAAATCAAAAAATCAAAGTTTATCAGGGCCACGCTGCTTCTCACTTGAACACCGTCGATATCCTGGCAGTTACTCCGGCAGTATTTTATCAAAATCCCGATCACCCAGAAGTCTTACAAGCTAAAAAGGCTGGAAGGCTGATGACATGGCAAGAATTTCTAGGAAAATATCTGCATAAAGACAAATTTATAATTTGTGTCGCCGGCACGCATGGTAAGTCGACTACCACTACGATGGCTGGTTTGCTATTGGAACAAGCCGAGTTTGATCCTACCGTTGAAGTCGGGGCCACAGTTACCGCTTGGCACAGCAATGTCCGGATCGGCAAAAGTAAATATTTTATTTCAGAGGCCGATGAGTATTACCACAATTTTTTCCACTACGACCCGGACATTATCATTTTAAATAACATTGAACTTGACCACCCTGAATATTTTAAAAATATCAAAAATGTTTTGGACACGTTTCAACGATTTATTGACCAAATCAAACCAAATGGTACGTTGATTTACAACACCGACTCCCCTTTAATTCACAAGCTGCGGTTACCATCCAACTCAATGCCTTATGCGGTCAAAGATTTTCCGGAAGATATAAAGTTGGGAGTGCCAGGAAGTCATAATCGCGCCAATGCCATGGGCGTTATTAAGCTGGCCGAAAATTTAAAGATTCATAAGAATACCCTCCGGCAGGCTTTGGAAAAATTTACCGGCATCGGGAGACGCACTGAGCTGATCGGTGAAATACACGACATTAAAGTTTATGACGATTATGCCAATCACCCCACGGCTTTTGCGGCCTCCATAGCCGCTGTTAAAGAACTTAACCCGAAATCAAAAATCTGGGCCGTTATTGAACCGCACACTTTCAGTCGATTGCGCGCATTGTTAGATGATTTACCAAGTTCACTAAAGGATGCCGACAAGGTAGTTGTTTCCAAAATATTTACCAGTCGAGAGCATGATCCCGGTAACTTTAGTGGCGCTGATATTGCCAAAATTGTAAACGGCCGTTACGTCCCCAAGTTTACGGATATCGTCAGGGTCATCAAGGCCGAAGCAAAAATCGGCGATGTTGTTCTTGTTATGGGCTCAGGTGACTCTTATAAATTATCTAGGCAACTATTAGAATCCTTATAAGTGAACAAAGTGTTATAGACCACAAGGAAGCTATTTGAGCTCAGATAATTATGGTTCGTGTAAGGAGATGGAGGGGGAGCCAGGGATTTTAACAAGAAAAAGCCGTCCTGGTTAGGACGGCTTACAGTTTGGTGGAGTCAGCCACATCTAGACAAGGGCAAAGTTGACCTTGATCGAGGCATTTAGCCCTTTGGTATTGAGGTGCTCCACTACCTCAAGGGCGAGTCCTTTGGCCTCCACCATGGGAGCACCCTTCCCCTTGACCTGAAACTCAAGGGTAATAAGGGTTGGCTCGATCTCATGCAAGACCAAAATCATTTCGAAGGCCGGGTCTAGGACGGTGAAGACGCGGCAGTACCAGGGGACCTTCGCTACACGATAGACCAGAAATGTATTGGTTTCTGGGGTGATGAGGCGACGGTTGGAACCGGATACTTCGTAGCCTTGGTCGATCAGGAAATCGGCCACCAAGGCAATTGGAGCCGCCGTCACGGAGACGTTGTCAGCAGGGTTCATGCAGACCTCCTTTAGGATGTTAGGTGCAAGTAGTGGAATTATAGGCTTGGTGGATCCCAATGGTCAAGAAGTCGTTTTATCTGTTCCAAAGTCAACTCAGGATCTTCCACGCCCATTATCCACTCACCCATTCGGAAATCGTCCCATCCGGCGAGCAATAAGTTGTTGAGATATTCACCGTTAGTTAACCAACCGAAGAATCCATTTGCAGTTGCACTAGACGATTCAACTCTATAGCGTATTCCATAGGAAGTTCACGAACTAGTGGTTCGATAAAGCCGGCAACAACAAGGCTTTCAGCGAGGTCTGCGGGTATGCCCCGGCTCATTAAGTAAAAGAGTTGTTCCTCGCCAACTTTTGAAACTGTGGCTTCGTGACCAATGGTGACGTCGTTTTCATCGATTTCAATTACGGGATACGTATCTGAACGTGACTTATCGTCGACAAGTAAGGCATCACAGATCACATTGGACCGAGAACCCTCAGCTCCCTTATAGACTTTGACTAGTCCGCGATACGAGACACGACCGCCGCCCATACTAATTGATTTTGAATTAATCTTGGAGGTTGTGTTTGGGGCGCCGTGAACCATCTTGGCACCAGCGTCAAGTTGTTGGCCAGCACCAGCGAAGGCGATAGAAAGAACCTCACCATGAGCTCCTGGTTCCATGAGGTAGACTGAGGGATATTTCATGGTAACTTTTGAACCCAGATTGGCATCAACCCACTCCATAGTAGCGTTACGGTAAGCAGCGGCACGTTTGGTAACGAGGTTATAGACGTTTGTTGACCAATTTTGGATCGTAGTGTAGCGACAACGACCACCTTCTTTAACAATTATTTCGACGACAGCGCTATGGAGTGAGTCAGAACTGTAGATGGGTGCAGTGCAACCTTCAACGTAATGGACATAAGCATCCTTGTCAACAATAATGAGAGTTCTTTCGAATTGGCCAACGTTTTTAGCGTTGATACGGAAATAGGCCTGGAGTGGCATTTCAACATGAACTCCCGGAGGAATATAAACGAACGAACCACCTGACCAAACGGCCGTGTTCAAGGCGGCGAATTTATTGTCAGTGGCTGGGATAAGGGAACCAAAATATTCTTTTACTAGATCCGGGTATTGGCGCAAACCATCATCCATCGAGAGGAAGATGACACCCTTTTCTTCAAGATCTTTTCTGATGGAATGATAGACCATTTCTGATTCATATTGCGCACCAATCCCCGCCAGGAATTTCTGTTCGGCTTCCGGAATACCGAGTTTGTCAAAAGTATTTTTCACTTCCGGGGAAACATCATCCCAAGATCCGGTACTATCTTTTGTTGGTTTAATGTAATAGAAAATATGATCAAAGTCGATGCCACTAAGATCGGCTCCCCAGAGCGGCAGTGGTTTTTTGTAGAAGGATTCCAGTGCTTTGAGGCGCAGTGCAGTCATCCATTCCGGTTCAGCCTTCATTCTTGAAATCTCGGCAACAACATCAAGACTTAAACCCATCTGGCCTTTGAAAAAGTAATTCTCTTCCTCATGGAAACCGAATTGAGAGGCGTAGTCTCCTTTGCTTGGGGTGATCTTTTCTCTAGGCATGCTTTTAGATAACTACTACTAAATTCATCATAGTTTGATCATACGCTTTTCGTAATGGTGGAGGTTTCGAAATTGGGCCAGCAAACGATACCTTCTTAGTCATGGTTCGTGTAAGGAGACGGGGGGGGAGCAGGACTGGCCAGAGAGAATCAGATAGCCAGAGTTTTACCCTGCAACTTCTAGGTGAAACCGATTTCCTTTGAAGTCTGTGAAACCATCCTCGAATGATATATTCCAAGCACCTCCCTCTGGAACAGCCACCTTTCCGTAGCCGCTTTCAACATCGATCACAAACCTGGCTGTCGCAGCGACTCCTGAAAGCCTCGGCCTCAACTTTTGCCATAGGGCGATTGCTTCTTTGATTGGGACGGTGAAATGTTTTGCCCACGAAACAGCGTCATTTTGAAATACATAGTAGGGAACAAAGCCTTCTTCGGCCCACCTTGTGAACAGTTGGTAAAGAATATCGACATTATCATTAACCCCTCGTAGGAGAACCGTTTGGCTCATAACAACCCCGCCAACGTCCCTTCTCAATCTTTGAAGCACTTCAAGAGCCTGGGGGGTTAATTCGTAGGGGTGATTTGCATGGATCATAAAACGTGGGTTTCTGAGTAATTTCAATGCTTCATAATGGGCTTCCCTAACCATCAGTGGGTTGTGAATCGGAACTCTGGTACCCAACCGAACAATGGACAATTTCCCGTTTCTTTGCAATTCTCCTAAGCTGTGACAAACATAGGCGAGTACTTCCGGCCTAACCGTGAGCGGATCCCCACCGGAAAGAATGATCTCATTCAAACCGGGCTCTTTCTCTATATAGGCAAGAGATTGGTCAATTTGTTCTTTGGAGAGATGAGGCGTATGAGATAAGGTTCCAGACAAAGTGCCTTCTTGATTTGCGGGGATACCAACTTCTCGTCCGCGGGTGCAATAACGACAATAAGAAGCACAATTTCTAGTGATAGTAAAAAGTGCTCTACCTGCATACGCGATTCCTTCTTGATCAATTCCAGCTCGATATTTGTAGACCAAACCAGGGGCTACCTCGTTCAAATCTTCAAGCAATGGATCGCTTTCTGAGGGGTTATAGTGAGAAAGTTCTAAATTGGGCTGAGCCACGAATTGCAAACCGATTGGGCCCTCCGGACCGCCGGTATCCATGATTAATCTTTGTAGGTATGGAGGGATTACTTCTGGCAAACCACCGTGGGGGAGCATTACCTCTGTTCCACGGGGGCTTAGTTTTTCTTCCATAACCCATTTTAACAACTCTTAATAAGAAGTAGTTCTAAAATCGAGCCAACGGGCGAGCAGAGTATTTTCGAGTGTATGATGATTGGATGATGGTAGATTCAAAGGCGACTGATTTTGTGGCACAAGATCAGAACGATAAGTCTCAAAAGCTTTCTGATTATTTGGGAAAGTGGGTGGTGCTGTATTTTTACCCCAAGGACGACACTCCTGGTTGCACTACGGAAGCTTGCAGTTTCCGGGATAACTTCCATATCCTGCAACAAATGGGGGTAGTGGTACTGGGAGTATCCAAAGACAGTGTGGAGTCGCACAAAAAGTTTGCTGAAAAGTATCAATTAAATTTCCCCATCCTGGCTGATTCCGAGAGGAAGATTATCCAAAGTTACGACATCACCGGCCGGACGACATTCCTGATTGATCCCACTGGAGCGGTCAAGAAAATCTACGAAAAGATTAACCCTATTGTCCATTCGGGGCAGATAATCGATGACTTGAGGTTACTCACTACCTCTTAAGCAACGCTACCCAGCCATGTTTCGTGTAAGGAGATGGGGGAGTCATAATTTAGTGTCGTATTAAATGGTTTTAGTTCTCGTTGATTTTTTGGAGGAGTCGATAAGTAGGTAGATAGCGGTCTGGCATGACACCGATGGAGTCGATGCCGGCGTCGAGAAGCATACGGACAAATTCGGGACTATTGGAGGGAGCTTGGCCGCAAATGCCGGTTTTGACGCCATGTTTTTTACATACCTTGATGACATGTTGAACCATTTGAACGATTGCAGGATTAGTTTCCTTGTAGTGGGGGACGCCTTGGACGTTTTCGTTACCGTCGCGGTCGGCGGCAAGTCCAAACTGGGCTAGATCGTTGGTGCCGAAGGAGATATAGTCCAAGCCAGCTTTAATGAAGTCTTCGATACGGATGACATTGGCGGGAACTTCACACATGATGCCGACTTTGAGTCCGTCTTGCCCCCTAACCAGACCTACTTCACTCATAATCTCAAAAATGCCTTTGAAACCGATGTCTTGGAGTTGGGGATCACCGGTAAGCTCGATCGGGTCGCGGACAATGGGGAACATAATCTGGATATTCTGATAACCCACATCCCGAGCGCGTTTGATGGCGGAGAGTTCCATTTTGGTTACTTCTTCATTTTCCGGAGAAAGTGAGCGGATAAGGCCACGCCAGCCCATCATTGGATTGGCTTCCGGACTCTCGTAATAGTTTCCACCCAAAAGGTTGCTATATTCGTTGGTTTTGAAGTCGGTGGTGCGGACAGTGACCGGGCTACCGGGGAAGAGGGCGGCGAATTGAGCCAAGCCATCGGCTAGTTTGGTAATGTAGTATTCTTTTCCGGATTCAAAACCGGCGATTTTCACTTTGATTTGGTGACAAAGAGTTGTATCTTGGAGAGTGCCGTGATCGTAATCGAGCAATGCTCGTGGGTGGACGCCAATTTCAGTTAAGAGGAACTCAATTCGTAAAAGAGAGATGAGAAAATTGTTGCCGAGTTCTCTAAGGGCGTACATGCGCTGTGCAGTTTCGGGTGTGGAAAGAATAAGACCAATTGGGACAACCGGGGGGTGGGTAAGGAGCTCATGGAGATTGATGTCGTCGCCAACTTTTTCAAGAGGTAGAAGTCCTTCGTATACTTTAGAACTGGTAGCGTCTAAGGTGATCGGTGAGCCTAGGTGGGTCTGAAGCTTTTCGGTGGCGTGACCGCTGCCGACGAGACAGGGAATGCCGTGTTCGCGGCTAATAATAGCGGCGTGACAGTTGGGGCCGCCGATGTTAGTGACAATGCCTGAAACGTGGCGCATGAGTTCTTCCCAATCTGGGTCGGTCCGTTCTGTGATCAAAATATCACCTTCTTGGATCAGACAACGTCCCTCTTGTATTGAGCGGGCAACGATGGCCCGCCCCTGACCGACTCCTGGCGAACCGGTTTTGCCTGAATGAATAATAATCGGGGCTGAATTTTCGGCTTCCGCTTTGATACTCCAGCGTTTCATTGAAATGATGTGCGATTCTTTCTGCGAGTTAACTGTTTCCGGTCTGGCTTGAAGAAGCCAGAGATTGCCTGATTGGTCGATGGCAAATTCTATATCCATTGGCTTACCGTAGTGATCGGCGACTTTAGAAACTTCCCGGCTGATAGTAGTAATTAAGTGTTCGGGAAGTGCAAACTGAAATTGTTCCTCATTGGTAGTGGGCGAGTCTATGGTGCCGCCATTAGGAGCATAGATGGTGCGGACGGTTTTACTACCCAGAGTTCGATGAAGAATCTGGTGTGTTTTTGGATCAACCAAGTATGAGTCAGGTGTAACTTTGCCACCAACAACGGCTTCGCCCAATCCGTAGCTAGTATCAATGGCCGTTAGGGGACAGCCGGTTCTAGGATCAATGGAAAAGGCGATTCCGGAAACAACAGAATCGATCATGGTCTGAATAACTACCGCGAGTTGAGCTTCGTCGTGGGGGACACCTAAATGATTGCGGTAGCTGACGGCTCGGTCGGTAAATTGTGAAGCAAAACAATTTCTGATTGAGTTGAGGATCTGGCCTTTGCTGCGTTGGTTCAGATAGGTATCATATTGACCGGCAAAACTAGCCGTTGAGGTATCTTCGGCAATTCCGGATGAACGGACGGCGACACCGTGACTAAGATCAGACCTGTTAGAAAGTAAGGATAAGTTTGAAGTAATTTCTTTGATTAGTTGGGGTGGAAAATCTACAGACTGAATAATGTCACGAATTATTTGGCATTGGGTCAGGATCTCGTTCTGGTCGGTAAGATTACCGAGTGTGCTTACAAGCTCATCAAGTTCAGGAGTTCGGTGTAAAAAGACACGATAGGCTTCGGTGGTGATAGTAAAAGCGGCGGGGACAGCAGAAATCTGAGCGAGTTCAGCCAGACTAGCGGCTTTTCCACCAACCAGCTGACAATCTTGGGACCGTGCGCCATTGATCTCTACTACCAGAGGCGAATGTTCTTCAAGAAATTCTTTTTCTCTTTTGACCATTGGTTGGTTATCATAGATAGTTTATCGAGTTGATGTCAATAGAGGATTGTTAATAGAGAGATGGAGGGGAGCGTTGTTTACTCCAAATGTCGGTGGAGTTAGATGAACAGAAGCTGCATGATTTGTTGAAGAACTAAGTCTGGATATTCCACGACCGACACCCAGTCAGTTGTTCGGAAATCGTCCCATCCGGCGAGCTATTGGGGTATGTTGACATAGTTAGGACGCTTATAATTACTTAAAGGTGACGTGAAAGTCACCTTCCCCCCTCAGACAGTAAGAATTTTTTTTGTTGCAGCCTAAGTCTAGATATATGGGATCAGGTGGAAGCAAATAAAAAGTTCGATTTTGTCCTGCTTGGACGCTCTCCCGGATCGCGACGTAGGCGTTGGCCGGGCCGCTCTGAATTACGAAGTAACTGGAGTTATTGTGATTGACTGCTTCCCGAAAGTCGGACCAGTTGATGATTATCAGTTCTCCCTTTACGTTAAAAAACAAAATTGACATAGTAAAGTCCATGGATGGTATCTCGTAATTCTTAATATAGGGGGTATTAGTTAGAAGAAACTCTTTTTCTATCTCATCAAACTCTTCTGCGGTCACTACGTATTGTCTGATTACATTTATTTTTCCCTCGATTGAAACTAGATTTGTCGGATTAATTGGGGCGTCTTTCCCCTGATATTGCCACATACCGGCTAAGGTAACTATATTTCCTTGGGGAACCCTTGCTAGTTTATAGGCGTCATTGAGGATCGTATCCCAGGCCGAATCCAAGGCGGTATCATAGGTGCTTTCTATGCTCTTGACTCCCGTATAGTCGAGTAACATCTGGCTATATTTCACTTCGTATCTCCCATTGGCCGACAAAAGACTGGCTGAGGCTGGAAATTCGCTAATGCGACTTAGGACTTCTTCTGGCCCGAAAGTTCCAAGCGATAGCTCGGCTGGTGGGGTCGGAGATTCGGTTGCACCAATGAGGCGAGTGCTTTCAGGGGTTCCCCTATCCCGAGAGCAAGCCATAGCTAAAGTTGCAAGAATTAGGAAGGAGGATGCTTCTTTGCGCATTGAGTAATGGTTTCATCTTACTATATGGAAAAAAGCTGTTTCGTTTGTTGAAGAATTAAGTCTGGATATTCAATGATCATTAACCAGTCAATTCTTCGGTAATCGTCCCATCCGGCGAGCAAGCTTTTTGAAAAAGAAGATAGATAATGAAATTTTCCCTGTAATACGATTCTAGTTATAGAAGGGAGTTATTAAACTATGGATAATAACAATGAGATTGATTCTCGTTGGAGTGAGGGGACGAGAAAGAGGGTGGAGGCACTACGTTTGCGATTAATAGATTACCCATTGGCTGTTTTCTCATTTGGGGATTTAGGACTGTTGATGAAATTGAGTGGTGCACTTGTTGAAACCGGCTCTAGTGTGACAATTGAAGAAATTGAATACCTCGAGGGAAGAGTTGAAGACCTTGGACGGGCAGTTAGGAATTTCAAAGGCGTTGAGGACTACGATTTGTTGTAGAAGAGTTTGGAAGCATAATAAGTTCTAATCTCGTCTATCGCGTGGAGCTAAGTTATAGTAGGAGATAGATCCCTAACCCCGCAATTATGGCGGCAATGATTTTCAGAAATAAATTTTTTCGTTCGTTAAGGAAAATCGCTGATGCAATAACTGTGGCAACAGCTTCTATTGCCAGTACGGAATAAACCTTAGCAGCAGACCCACCAAATTTGTAGGCAAGGAAAATTGTATAGAAACTCGTTGAAATAAACAAGCTATATAAAAACACCGAAAGATAATTTCCTCGAATGTACGGTTGTTTGATTTTTTTCCATGATGTTCGGTTAATTATTGGCAAAAGCAGCCCTGGAATTCCGAAGGTGACTGACATGTAGAAGATTGTCGAAAAATGACTTAGTAGCTGTTGATCTATGTTTGCAGCCAGAGAATAAATAAGTGTGGCAAGAAAAACCAATGGAAGGTACCGCGAAGCTTTTAGGTCCAGACTATTGAACGAGACTAAGACCACTGAAGTAATAATCAGAATTGAACCGATTGTGCCAATAAGAGTGATGGTATTAACCTTCAAAATTGAACCGATTATGTAAGCGAAGAAACCCGACAATGAATAAACGATGGTGACAACTGATAGAGGTAAATTTTTTAGAGATGGAAAATAAAGCGATGGGGAAATCGTATAAAATATGAGATTAACACCAAGTAGCAAAAAGAGTTTTAGGTTAAAAAGGGACTGAAGGTCGGTAACGGAAGGATTGGTTGCGATATAGATAACGAAAGTCGTGACACCGATGAGTGTAAAAGTTGCGGATGCAAAGGCTACCGGGTCCAGATTACTTTTCTTGTTATTGAGGGACAACTTGGCAACGAGGCCGTTGGTAACAGTCAAAATTAGTGAGGCAAAGGAAAAGAATAACCAGGTCATCGCCCTATTTTATCTTAGTCAGGAACTCTTATTGTGAAGAGATGTTAGCCGTGGTTCGTGTAAGAAGGTGGAGGGGGAGCCAAGCCGGTTGACGTGTTCAGTTACTTGAATTTCCTGCTTAAACCTGCTTAACTGGAACATGTAGTGCCTTTGTTCTCACTTGAGAATCAAAAGTTGCTATAAATAACGTGTCTCATTTTACGAAAACTGCTCTAACCTCTGTTATTCTGGGATTTCTTTGTTTGTTATTTTTAGTTCTCCCCAAACAAGTCTTTGCTGTAGGAACAGTAACGGCTACTATCCTTGATCCGCACGGTACTGCCGTGCCATCTGCAAGTTATACCTTTTCAAAAGGAGCATCAACAGTTACCGGCACAACCGACAGCGGCGGTGTAATTTCTCAATCGCTTTCCGCTGGAACCTGGAGT
>Ga0209515_10008608_pt1 | contig 11850 bp, 14 predicted proteins | sample Subgroupgradi54m_FD_187454 | JGI IMG/M metagenome (GOLD analysis project Ga0209515, IMG submission 187454) | Subsurface groundwater microbial communities from S. Glens Falls, New York, USA - GMW60B uncontaminated upgradient, 5.4 m (SPAdes)... ... | reverse complement strand
GCGATTGAATTATTGCGCGGCGGGCCTCTTGATCCGCCAGCGCTTGAGAGTTTTTTTGCAAGCGAGATCAAGAAACTTATTTTATAGCGGTGTATGCCTCTCAATCCCAAAGCAAAACTTGTAGAGAATATCCTTGACCCTAAGACGTTGGAGCAGGCGCCGACGCGCGCGGGCTATGGCGAGGGTTTGGTCATGGCCGCGGATGAAAATCCAAATGTTGTGGCGCTCTGCGCCGATCTCACGGAATCCACGCGCACCGAGGCGTTTGCCAAAAAATATCCGGAGCGGTTTGTGGAGATGGGAGTCGCGGAGCAGAACATGGCGTCGGTTGCGGCAGGCATGGCATTGATGGGTAAAGTGCCTTTTATTGCAAGCTATGCGATGTTTTCTCCGGGCAGAAATTGGGAGCAGATACGGACTACGATTTGCTATAATGAAGCAAATGTGAAAATCTGCGGGGCGCACGCGGGAGTGTCAGTGGGACCGGACGGCGCCACGCATCAGGCGATTGAGGACATCGCTCTCATGCGGCCGCTTGCTAATATGAAAGTATTTTCGCCGTGCGATGCGCGGGAAGCAAAAAAAATTACGTATGCAATCGCAAAAATAGACGGTCCGTGCTATGTGCGGTATGGCCGGGAAAAGACGCCGGTGTTTACGACTGACGAGACGCCGTTTGAAATCGGCAAGGCGCAGATTTTTTGGACAGAGCCAAAACGCGCAAAACCCGATGTTGCGATTATCGCCTGCGGGGCGCTCACGCATAATGCGATCCTTGCGGCGGCAGAGCTTGAACAAGAGGGTATGAAAATCCGCGTAATCAATAACCCGTCTATAAAGCCAATGGACGAGGAAATGATTGTGAAAGCGGCTCGCGATGCGCGAGCAGTGGTGACCGTAGAAGAACATCAGGTCGCGGGCGGCATGGGAAGCGCGGTTGCCGAGGTGCTGGCAAAAAATTATCCGGCGCCCATGGAATTCATCGGCGTGCAGAACAATTTCGGCCAGTCCGGCGAGCCGAATGAGCTGATTGAACACTTCGGCATGGGTGTAAGCCATATCAAAGACGCGGTGAAAAGAGTAATTGAAAGAAAATGACAAGTGACTACGATTTTATTGCCATAGGCGATACGGTGACTGATGCGTTTATCCGGCTGAAAGAAGCCGCGGTGCATTGCGATATCAATAAAGAGAATTGTACGATCTGCATGCGGTTTGGCGACAAGATCCCGTATGAAGATGTATTTGTGGTGCCCGGCGTCGGCAATAGCGCCAATGCCGCAGTGTCTGCCAGCCGGCTCGGATTGCACAGCGCGCTGGTTGCCAACATCGGCGATGATTATTTCGGAAAAGAGTGCATGGATGTGTTTGAAAAAGAAAAAGTGGGGACCGAGTTTATCGCGGCGCACCCGGGATACAAGACCAATTATCATTATGTGCTATGGTATGAAGCGGATCGGACGATTTTGGTAAAACATCAGGAGTATCCGTATGCATTTCCCGACATCGGCAATCCCCGATGGGTGTATCTGTCGTCGCTGGGCGCTACGGCGGAGCCGATGTATACGGATATAGAAAGGTATCTTGCGGCGCATCCGGATATCAAACTTGCGTTCCAGCCCGGCACCTATCAGATGAAGCTCGGCCGCGAGCGGCTCGCGGGGATTTATCGTAGAGCCGAAGTGTTTTTCTGCAACAAAGAAGAAGCGCAGAGGATTTTGGAAACTAAAGAAGAGGATGTGAAAATACTGATGGGTATGATTGCGGATTTGGGTCCTAAGATCGTGGCGATTACCGATGGCGTCAACGGCGCGTATGCGTATGATGGTTCGACTTCGCTCACCACAGGTGGGCAGGTATGGCAGATGCCGCTGTATCCGGATCCCAAGCCGCCCATGCAGAGAACTGGCGCCGGAGACGCATTTTCCTCTACATTTACGGTGGCATTGGCGCTCGGTAAGGATGTCCCCGAGGCGCTCGCGTGGGGACCCGTGAATTCCATGTCCGTGGTACAGGGCATCGGTGCGCGCCAAGGCCTGCTCACGCGTCCACAACTGGAAGAATTGATCAAGAACGCACCGCCGCAGTATAAAGCACAGCGCATGTAAACGTATTTAATTATTTTTAAACAATCCTAGTATGACGCATCATCACCACGAGAAAAATGAATTCAAATCGCGTGTCATTTTAGGCGAATATCGGACGCCCGGCATGGCGTTGTGGCTCATGAAGCATTTTCCGGGTATCGTCAAAACCGAGCGTCAGGCAGGGTCGTTTCTGCTGGTTATTACAGGATTCGTTTTGCTCGCAATGGTAGGCGTGCTGTCGGGAACACTCATGCGCGTAATCGCTCCGGCGTATTACGGTTCCTATCGGCAATCGTCCGGCGATATGCGGTATCAGCAAGAAAGAGCGCCCGCCGCATCGTACAGAGGGCGGTAGACAATACGGATTTCCTCGAACAGTAAGAAATTGCGTATGGCACATGATATTCAAGAAATTTTGGCGCGTGCGGGAAGAGAAAAATGGGCTACCGGGCATTTTAATTTCTCGGAGTTGGATCAGGCGCGGGCGATTGTGGAGGCGTGCGCCGAAGTGCGGGCGCCCGCGATATTCGGTACTTCGGAAGGCGAGCGCACGCATGTGGGTCTTACCGAGGCAGTTGCGATCCGCGATGCGTTTCGCAAGGATTTTCCCCTACCGATTTTTCTCAACGCGGATCACACCAAAAGCGTGCCTGCGGCCAAAGCCGCGATTGACGCGGGGTATGACTCGGTGCACATTGATTTATCGGCCCTGCCGTTTGAAGAGAATGTGAAAGGCACGAAAGAGATTGTGGAGTATGCGCGGCAGAGAGAATCAGGAATCAGTATCGAAGGAGAGCTTGGCTATTTGCGCGGCGAGTCAAAGATCCAGCAGGAAAAAATTGAAGTGAAAAAAGAGGATTATACGGATTCGGCGCAGGCAAAAGAGTTTGTTAGCCGCACGGGCGTTGACCGGCTGGCGATTGCCGTCGGCAATATCCATGGCATTTCGCTTGATGAGCCGGCGTTGGATATTGAACGGATCCGCGCGATACGCGCGGCAGTGCCGGAGCATGTCGCGCTCGTGCTCCATGCGGGCTCCGGCGTTCCGGATGAGCAGATTGCGGCGGCGATTGCCGCGGGCATTACCAATATCCACATCAATACCGACATCCGTGTGGCATTTGTGCGGGAACTCAAGCGCGCGCTTGCCGATGATGTCGGCGAGGCCGCAATGTATAAACTCGACGCTAGCGCCATCAGCGCGATGAAAGAAGTGATTAAGCAGAAACTTGTATTATTCGGCTCAATGAATAGAATAGAATTATGAAGATTTTAATTACGCACGAGATACCGGATCGGGGCATCAACCTTTTGAAAAACAAGGGGTATGAAGTGACGGTCGGCAACGCTTTTGATAAAGGAGAATTGATGGTGGAGTTGGGAAAAGACCGGTATGACGCGGTGCTGTGCGATCTGAATGACAAGATAGACGGCGAGGTTTTTGATGCGGCCGGAAAGCAGTGCAAGATTTTTGCCAATTACGCGGTCGGGTTTGACAACGTTGATTTAAAAGCCGCTACGGAGAGGGGAGTAATGATTACCAATACCCCGGGCGTCCTGACCGACACGGTGGCGGAACACACGTTTGCGCTCCTGCTCGCTATCGCGCATCGCGTTGCCGAGGGCGACCGCTTTACCCGCGCGGGCAAGTATCACGGGTGGGAGCCCCTGCTTTTGCTTGGCACCGATGTATCTAAAAAAATTCTCGGTATTGTGGGGCTTGGCAGGATCGGGTCGCGCGTGGCGCATCACGCGGCGCGGGGTTTCGAAATGAAAATCATCTATTACGATGTTCAGCGCAACGCGGATTTTGAAAAAGAATTCGGCGCCGAATATCGCGCCGAGCCGGACGATATCTTCCGCGAGGCGGATTTTATTTCTATCCATGTGCCGTTGATGGCGAGCACGCATCACTTAGTGGACGAGCGCCGCCTCGCGCTGATGAAAAAATCCGCGTATCTTATCAACACTTCGCGCGGTCCGGTGGTGGATGAAAAAGCATTGGTGGAGGCGTTGAAAAATGGCGTGATTCGCGGTGCCGCGCTTGACGTCTATGAGCACGAGCCAGCACTCGCGCCCGGCCTCGCAGAGCTTGACAATGTTATTTTAACCCCGCATACTGCATCAGCAACCGAAGAAACCCGTCAGGCCATGTCCGCGCTTGCGGCGCAGAATATCATTGAAGCACTGGAAGGTCGCACCCCGCCGAATCTTGTCAAGAATTAGCGGATGTTAAAAAGAAAAGGGCGCCCACAGGCGCCCTTTTCTTTTTTTGAGCGGCGTGCTATTATTGCATCATGCAGGAATTACGCGCAGAATCGCGGACACAGCTTGGCAGGCAGGCCAAAATGAGCCGGGCCGCGGGTTTTTTGCCCGCAGTCGTCTATGGGGAAGGAGTCCGGTCGCAAGCCATTGCAGTGCCGCAAAAGGAATTTGAAAAAGTATATCATGCCGCCGGGGAATCCACCCTGGTGATGTTGGATGTGGCGGGGACGCTTTATAATGTACTCATTCATGATACGGCGCGGGATCCAATCACCGGATATCTGCTTCATGCTGATTTTTACGCGGTGCGGATGGATAAGGCATTACGCGCCCGAATCCTGCTTGAATTTGTTGGTGAGGCGCCGGCGGTTAAAAATGAAGGCGGGATTCTTGTGAAGGTGGCGCATGAGCTTGAAGTGGAGGCCTTGCCTGCGGATTTGCCGCACGGATTGCCGGTCAATTTGGCATTGTTGGAGACATTGGGCGCCAGGATTTTTTTGAAAGACATCATTGTTCCCGCGGGCGTGAAGATTTTGGGTCCTGATGATGAGGTCATTGCGCTGGTAGAGGCGCCGCGATCAGACGAAGAACTTGCCGAGTTGAAAGAAAAGCCGGTCGGCGAAGTCGCGACTGTCGCGACGGAACAGGAGGTGAAGAAAGCGGCCGCCGAAGCAAAAACAAAAGAAACGGACGAAGAGAAAGACAAGAAATAGTTCTATCGGCTATGGGAATATCCGCCGTTTTTTAAAGTTCTTTTTCTCCTTTTTATCTCTCTTATGCGTGTGAAGACGATTGCTTTCGCCATACTTTGCAGTGGATTTTTTTTCTCTTCCGCTCTTTTTTCCCCAGCGGCACATGCCGCTGGAGCTATTCCTGACGCGAGCAGGCGTTCGGATATCGAGTCCCAAATCGCACAATTGGAATCGCAGGCAAATGTCTTGGATACGGCCCTGCAGGAGGTGCAGGGTGCTGCGCGCAGTTTGGACAATGATGTCAAAGCGCTTGACATTGAAGTCAGACGGCGCGAAATCGAGATCAAGCGCTTGAATCTTGCGATTCAAAAAGCGGCGGATGACATCAAGCAGAAAATTCAAGATATAGCCGTGCTGTCGCAGAAAATTACGCGCGGCCGCAGTGCGCTCGCGAGCGGCCTGCTTTTGCTTTCCACCTATGACGGCGAGAATGCGTTGACGATTCTTTTGAAGCACCGGTCGCTTTCCGATTTTTTTACATCTTTGTACGGGCTCCAGCGGGTAGAGGCGGGCGTGCAGGAGACGCTCGGAATATTCAGGGAGGATCGTGCGACGGTGGAGCGGGAGAAAAATGATCTTGAGGGATTTCAGGAAGAACAACAGAATCTCAAGGGACTTCAGGAGATGGAGCGGCGTTTCATCGCCCAAAAAAAACAAGAAAAAGATGAGCTTCTGCGCCTGACGCGCGGGAAGGAGGCAGTGTTTCAGCAATTGCTGAAATCCAAAAAACAGGATATCGCGACGCTCAAAACCCAACTTTTCTATCTTGAAAAAACCGGCATCAGCGCGCAGGACGCCGTCGCGCTCGCCGATGCCGCGGCAAAACGCGCGGGCATCCGGACGTCATTTCTGCTCGCCCTGCTGGAGGTGGAGACGGGCAAGCAGTTTGAAGACGGCGTGATCAGCGTCGGCACCAATCTTGGCACCGGCAATTGGCAAAGGGATTTATATCAGTGTTATCTCAATCTTGGTAAACGATCTTCTGCCGAATCCGAGAAAGCGGCGCTTTTCGGGATTACCGGAGCGCTCGGACTGAATCCCGATGCGATGCCGGTATCGCGCAAGCCCTCTTATGGTTGCGGCGGCGCTATGGGGCCCGCGCAGTTTTTGCCGACGACGTGGTTGCGGTTTAGCGATCGCGTGGCCCAACTGACCAGTCACAATCCGCCCAACCCTTGGGATGCCGGGGATGCGTTTACCGCGGCCGCGCTCTTTCTTGCGGATGCGGGAGCAAGTTCGCAGACCGTGGCGGGCGAGACCATGGCGGCAAAAACCTATTTGTCCGGTAGGCCGAACTGTACCAAATACGTCTGCCGTTCGTATGCCAATAAAATTATGGCGCTGGCGCGGGATATCGATCGCACACTTTGACGCCGAGCAGAAAAGAATCCCGCCGGAGCGGGATTCTAGATGCGACTTCATGCAGAGCGACGCATTTTTCTTGTCGTCGTTTGGAGTCCCGGGTATTGTCGTTGCAGGTCTTTTATTGCTTGTTCGTCCGGGCATACGACTTCGCAGGACTTTTCGTTTAGCCTGGTTATTTTGATGCCGGGTACGGTTTTGACCAGAGCAATCCAATCTATTTGTTGCCGTTGCGGATTTCTTGATGCTTTGAAGTACAGGATATATGCTATTGGCATAAAGAGCGTCTCCTCTGTTGCGAGATAGCGACACGAAGTTGCTTATGCGAGCGTAGCACAAACGCGTCTTTATTTCCAGAGCAATATCGGAATCATCGCCGTATAATATTGGAATCATGCGTTGTGCCAAACGCCTCAACGATCGCGTCTATGTTTCCGTTCATGACGGATTCGATGTTGTGCCATGATTGCTTGATGCGGTGATCCGTAATGCGGTCCTGCGGGAAATTATAGGTGCGGATTTTCTCCGAGCGGTCTGCGGTTCCGATCTGCGCCCGGCGGGTGTCCGCTGTTTTTTTCGCTTCTTGTTCTTGTTTTGCCGCGAGCAGGCGCGAGCGGAGAAGCGTCATGGCGGTCTCGCGGTTTTTTTGCTGGGAGCGCGAATCCTGGCTCGTGACGATGAGGCCTGTCGGCAGATGATAAATTCGCACGGCGGTCTCCACCTTGTTGACGTTTTGCCCGCCGGGGCCCGAGGAGCGGAAAAACTCTATTTTTATATCCTGGGGTCTGACCGTGATGTCTGTTTCAGCCGCGACCGACAGTATGGCGACCGATGCGGTGGATGTATGCACGCGCCCTGCTTTCTCGGTTTCCGGGATCCGCTGGACCCGATGCACACCCGATTCAAAATGCAGGGCATCATATACGCCACTGCCGTGGATCTCGGCGACGGCCTCTTTATAGCCGCCCCGTTCGCTTTTGGATTCATTGAGGATAGTAAGACGCCATCCGCGTTTTGCGGCAAAGCGGCTGTACATATCAAAAAGCCGGTGCGCGAAGAGCGCCGCTTCCTCGCCGCCGACGCCCGCGCGTATTTCCAAAATCACGCCTTGCGGCGCGCCCGCGGGCGCGCCGCAACCAGCGCTTTTCCCCAGGCGCGAGAGCTCAATAGAGAGTGCTTTGATTTTCTGCGGATTTTTGAGCACTGTCGGATCGCTCAATTGCCGCTCGAGTTCCTCTCGTCGCTCGCGGAGCGCATCTGAAGAGTCCATATTATTTTGCTGGTTTCTTTTTCGCAAGCCGCGCTTTGAATTTTTCCACGCGTCCGGCAGTATCAATGAGCTTTGATCCGCCGGTGTAGAACGGGTGGCAGGCCGAGCAGATTTCCACTTCTAACATTTGCTTGGTGGAGCCCACGACAAAAGCATTGCCGCACGCACAGCTGACTTTTGCCTGATAATAAACAGGGTGAGTATCCTTTTTCATAGTGTTTCCAATGTACCATGGGACACGCTAAAATGCAATTGGATAACACTTGCACAGGGGCAGGGGATTTGGTATGCTTATTTTATATGGATGATGCAGTAATGACAGCGGAAAATACGGGTTTGCCGGTGGTCTCGCCTTCTCCTGAATTGGAGGCGATGATGAAGGCCGGCGTGCATCTCGGACACTCCAAGTCCAAAGATCATCCTTCGATGAAGGAGCATATTTTTGGCGTGCGTAATACGGTCTCGGTGATTGATTTGACTCGGACCAGTACGGCGCTTACTAAGGCAGAGCAATTTTTGAAAGAACGGGTTGCCAAAGGGGGATTGATTTTGCTCGTGGGTACGCGGCCCGCGGCCCGGCAAATCATTCTGGATATCACGGCGGCTACCGCCATGCCGTATTTCACCGAGCGGTGGATCGGCGGCACGCTGACGAATTTCAAGGTCATCCGGAAGCGCATTGAGTATTTGGAAACATTGGAAAAAGAAAAAGCAGCAGGCGAATTTGAGAAATACACGAAGAAAGAACGAATGATGCGGGAGGAAGAAATCGTGCGTCTAAAAAAAATGTTTGAGGGATTGCGTATGCTCTCGCGCCTGCCGGATGCGGTGTTTGTGGTGGATACGACCGAGGATACGACCGCAGTGCATGAGGCGCGCCGGATGAAGATTCCGATCGTGGCGTTGTGCGACACCAATGCGAATGCCAATGAAATTGATTATGCGATTCCTTCCAACGATGATGCCCTGCCTGCGGTGCGGTATATGGTGGGGAGGATCGGTACGGCGATTGAGGAAGGACTGCGGGAAAAACAGAAAAACGCCGCGGCCGCGGTATCGCCGACCGTATAGTTTTTTGTCGTCATTAGGTATGATTTCAGCACAGCACATTAAGGAGTTGAGAGAGGAAACCGGCGCCGGAGTGTCGGATATAAAAAAAGCGCTGGAAGAAAGCGGAGGAGATATGGATAAGGCGCGGGCCGCGATTGAGCGGCGCCTCGGGAGTAATGCGGGCAAGCGGAGTGGCCGCGATACGCGTGCGGGGGTGGTAGATGCGTATATTCATTCCAATGCCAAGATCGGCGTTTTGGTGGAGCTTTTCTGCGAGACGGATTTTGTCGCGCGCACGCCGGATTTCGGATCACTCGCGCATGATATCGCCCTGCATATCGCGGCGATGACACCTCTGTATGTGGCGCAAGACGCGGTGCCCGAAGACATCCGTCACGATGCGCGACAGCGCTTTGAAGAGGAAGTACGGAAGATGAACAAGCCGCAAGAAATGCAAAATCAGATCGTGGAAGGGAAACTGAAAAGCCATTTCGGCGCCCTGTCCCTGCTGGATCAGCCGTTTGTTAAAGATCAGGACAAGACCGTGGGACAAGTGGTGAATGAGGCGATCGGCCGTTTCGGCGAAAATATCCGCGTGGGGCGATTCGTGCGGTTTGAACTTTAGGATTTTTATTTTGATTGCATTGGCATGTTCTTCAACTTTTTTCTTGCTATTTTTTTCTCCGGGAGCATCGGATTTTTGTGGTATCGCATTTCGGAAAAGATACCGGAGCTTATCGCGATTCCCGATGAGGTGATTGTCGCGCGTCTGCACGAGGATTCGGCGCGCGTGCGGATTTTTCTCCTCCACGCCAGAACATTTTGGCGCGAGCCGCGTTACCGCGAAGCGCTGTGGCGTTTTTGCGAGAAAATAATTCAGCGCACTCATATCCTGCTTATGCGAATGGATAACGGATTGATGTCGTTGTTGAAAAAAGTTCGCAGTTATGCCGGTATTGCCAATGCCGATGGCATGGAGGAGCGCGTGAGCGCCGATGAGGAGAAAAAGGAAGCGTTCTATGAACAATTTATCGCGGCGGCAGAGCCGCCGCGAGCGAACTTCGCCTCTATGGATAGATCTCCGCATGCTATGCCTTCCCGCATACAGGAAGTGCGAAAAAGACGAACCAAAACATCACTGCAGGCGTAGCTTCGTGGTAGATCCGCGTATTTCTCCGCCACCTTAGCTATTTCTCCGCCACCTTAGCTCAGCGGTAGAGCAACACTTTTGTAAAGTGAAGGTCCTCGGTTCGAATCCGAGAGGTGGCTCCAGTTTTGTAGAAAAAGATACAGAAGACCCCAGAGCGTGGGACGCGCGAAGCGCGTCCCACTGATTTCCCCCCAATTTTCCAAACGAATTTGGAGTCCCGCCTTCGGCGGGACGGACTGTTTTTTCGCTAAGAAAGAGGTTCGAGCCAAAGATTTCTTTGGCAGCAACCTTTTTAGCAAAAAGGTTGCTATCCAATGCAATTTTTTCCATATTTCCTGCGTCTTTTATCCACTTTTCCATCGGTTCGAGCCAATGTTTTTGCTTTTGTTGATTACGAGATATTTCCTCCTCCAGCGACTTTTTCTCGGATAACAATTTTGATTTTTCAGCACGATATACTTCCTTGTTTATGTCTTGGTCTAAATAGCCGTCCAAAAGTCGCTGGAGCTTCGCTGTGATATCCGTAATCATCTTTTGATTCTTTTCAACAAAAGCAGAAACAGATTGGGCGGATTCCACTTTGTCTTTTTCAAGCCTCCCATTCAAATAGTCCGTCCAATCTTGTGGCAAAGAAACTTTTTGAAGAATAAAGACCAGAAAAATTACTCCCAGCGGCTTGTGGTTTTTTCCGATAAAGAATAGGGTATACAAAAAGAAAGGCAACTCCGAGTTTGGTGAATAATTGTCATTCCCGACTTAATCGGGAATCCAGCGCCTTATCATAGTGGCGATAGATACTGGATTCCCGCTTTCGCTGGAATGACAGAAACGGCTTATTATGGCATTATTCAACAAACTCAACTCTATTCGTATTGGGATCACATTGTTAGCTAATGCAAACTCTTCGTTGTAAAAAATTTACGATCGTTTTTGACCGTCCCCGGATCGCGGGGATTTTGAATGTGACACCCGACAGCTTCAGCGACGGCGGCAAGTTTTTGGCACCCGTCGATGCGATCGCTCGTGCCCGAGAGCTGGTGGCAGAAGGCGCGGACATGATTGACATAGGCGCCGAATCCACCCACCCGGAATCTCGGAGGATTTCTGCAGATGAGGAACTCGGCCGCATCCTACCGGTGTTGGATATTTTGGCAAAAGAACTGCCGGTTCCGATATCCATTGACACTATGAAGTCAGAAGTTGCCGAGGAGTGTCTAGCGCGCGGCGCCTCTATCATCAATGATGTCTCGGGTCTGCGCGATCCGGCGATGCGCGAGGTTGTCGGGCGCCATCAGGCGCCCGCGATCATCATGCACATGCAAGGCGCGCCGGATACCATGCAGAAAAATCCGCAGTATGAAAATGTCGTTGAGGAGATCATCGCGTATCTTGAGCAACAGGCGATATTGGCGAAATCAGCGGGCATTGAGCAAATAATTATAGATCCGGGCATCGGGTTTGGAAAAACTGTTCAGCATAATCTTGCAATTCTGCGGCATGCGGGCGAATTCCGTTGTCTTGGCTATCCGGTGATGATCGGCGTATCGCGCAAAAGTTTCTTACAAAAAATTATCGGCGTCGGAGCAGACGACATGGCGGAAGCAACGCTTGCGACAGAGGCGATTGCAAGGTATAATGGCGCAGATATGATTCGTACGCACGATGTGGGTGCGGCTCGCCGCGCAGTAGCAATAGCGGACGCGATACGAAAGGCATCATAGATTTTTTACGGGTAGGTGACGGAGTGGTCAATCGTACTTGGCTGTAAACCAAGCGCCCTAACGGGCTACGCAGGTTCGAATCCTGCCCTACCCATTTTATAGTTTTGAGGATATTTCCACGAATAGATTTCTGAAAATGAATGTGTTATTATGCAAAGAGTCCGATATACGCGACATTTGGAATTGCGATTGA
>Ga0209515_10008607_pt1 | contig 11850 bp, 7 predicted proteins | sample Subgroupgradi54m_FD_187454 | JGI IMG/M metagenome (GOLD analysis project Ga0209515, IMG submission 187454) | Subsurface groundwater microbial communities from S. Glens Falls, New York, USA - GMW60B uncontaminated upgradient, 5.4 m (SPAdes)... ... | reverse complement strand
GATGTCGTTGTGGATGAAAACTTGGCTGACGGTATCGGTAGCCATTTCTCCGGTCTTCTCATCGAAAGCTACCACTTGATCTCCTATCACTACCGATTCAATGGACTTCATAGAGCCATCGGCCATGGAAATAGGGGTGCCGGGGAGAAAGCAGGCGGTAAGGCCGCAAGTTGTCGTGTACGTAAAATATCGGTAGCTCGATATGCGATTTTTTTGGGCATCATTGAACTCATACGTGTACTTATATAAATCATTTGGATAAAGGTCGGCGGACGGCGTAAGACTCACATTTACCGGCCCTCGACCGCTCAACGACCCACTTTTCGTGTAGAGCGGCGGCTCTGGAAAAGTGATCACAACCGACTGACCATTTTGAACCCGCACGCCACGATAGAGCTTCAGCGTATAACTACCTAACGCTCTGTCATCGGTGACCGTAGCGCTAAACGGTTGTTTTATATTCCTAGTGCACGAGTTGTTTGAAGGCAAAATGTTGTACGCGTAAGGGCGGCTCGTGTCAAAGTCGAGCATTACACTTTTCTGTGAGGTTGCGCCCGCATGCGTTATCCCCTGGGAATCCGTCAAGGAATTTGTTGCTATTAAATTAACCATTCGGTCCATGGTTTGCGGCAATGTCCAGGTCATCCTGAACGTGTCGATGCCGGACGGGCTGAGGCTTCCACCGGTAGGGAGCATACTGCTAGTAACACTGGTGATATCATGCTCAAAATCCTTCACGGTGAAGTCCAGCTGTGTTCCGCTCACCACAACAGTAGAAGCCAGCGTAGGGTCAATTATCGGGGCTGCATTTACGTAAATTCTAAAATCATCGCTGACGGTAACGGAATCTGATCTGTTACTGAGGTCATCGAACAAACCCAACTTCTGATCTAACGCTATAAATCTCAAGTGGAATGAACGCTGCCCGCCACTCGGAATAATGGGTGCCTGCAATGTGTAGTTAAAGGGTCCCGGACCGTTGTGGGGATAATCAAGCCAATCTTCAGTACCCAAATATCCTGAGCACATTGTGGCCGCGCCATTGATCTTGCCTATGGAATCAAAAAGGCCTTCCATAAGATCATCGATGCACACACCAAAGGCATGGCCATTTGGATCGGTGACATCAAATGCAAAAGAGAATGTTGCTCCCTCGGGTAAGATTATGGTGTCACCTCCGTAGGGCACAAAGGTGTTGTCATAAATATAAATACTGCCGCGCGTAGGAAGCGGACCGAAAACAGGAGGACGGTTGAACGGTTCGATATGCATTGGAACGGTTAAATTCACGGCTGGATTAACGCCATCGCTTGCAGCGAAAGTTGCCTGATGCCCCTCGCCCTCGCCAATAACCGCATGTGCCCAGTAAAAATCGTAGTAAACCTCGTTCACCCCATCCCCATTCACATCCATCTCCCACGGTATGATTTCCGCTCCTAGGGGTAACGTGACCGCACTAACGGTCACCGGTTCACCCTCCGGATCTGTCGCCCGCAACCCAAATCCAACATTGCCATTCGGCGGCGCTTCTATCGAAAGAGTTGGATGATTCGGATTTATATCCGGATATGTCCATACAGGCGGTAGATTGGTCGGAAGCGGAACCACCCCACTCACCGCCGCACCCGCATCCAGCAACCCCGCACCCATACCAGTAAGGCCGGATAATACGTTAGCAGAATATTTCTTCATCAAATCTCTAACGTAGTCATGTTGAGTAGCGCAGGGTTGATCATATGTCGCACCACACACATTCTGATGATCCCAATCGGGGTTTCTGCTGAGGATAAGAGCAGCAACACCGGATACATGGGCAGCAGAAAAGCTGGAGCCGCCCGATGGACAATAACCGGGGCGGCCAACAGGATCGTTCGTAGGGTCGGGGTGAGCGCAACCATACAAAGCGTCGCCTGAATTGTCGGAAAGACCTACCGGCACGGTGCTGAAGATATCCTTACCCGGCGCGGAGATATCAACCCAAGGACCATAGATGGTTATGCAGTTGTTGTATGAAGTGCCGCCATATACACAAGGAAACCCCACAGCACGTGCATTAGCATTATCTGTCGCTGAAACAGCGATAACATCGAATGATTCATTAGCGCTTCCGGGATAACCAAAGGCGGCTGGATAAGCGAATTTTGTTAAGGTCAGATCGCCAGCATTCGGATCAGAATAATTCCCTGCAGAGGCCACAAGCACAATTCCGTCTTGGTAAGCAGTAAGTAGTTCGGGTGCGGCACTCCCAAAAGGATTAGGGTTGCCTGTGCTGAAACGTTTAAAGAAACTCATATTGATGACATCGGCGCCTTTGACGATGGCATAGCCTACGGCCGCTGCTACTCGATCAGCTGTAAAAACATCTTCCGCCGCTTTCAAAGCCATAATCTTACAGTTGGGACATACACCGGCGATGCCTGTTGTTCCATTGGGTCCATTATTCATCGCAGCTGCGACTACACCGGCCATCTCGGTGCCATGGCCGTTGGTGTCCATAGGATCATGATCTAGATTATCTGCATTGACGAAGTCATAACCATGAATGTCGATTCCTTCAGGATCGACCCACATATTTGCGGCTAAATCGGGATGATTGTAATCCACACCGGTATCGATGACGGCTACGATGATCCCGCCATTACCTCCCGCCGTCTGTTCTATAGTGGGAGACCAGTCAATGTCGGCACCGGGCGTTATTTCATTATGAAGAGCCCACTGATAGTGAAAGTATTGATCGTTGGGCATAAGCGTTCCTGTTCCAGAGGTGGATCCAGGATTGGGAAGACCCGGGATATTGGGAAGATCTGTAGTATAGATGTCGTTGGATACGGAGTACTCGATGGAGAAGGTGTCTGTACATGATGCTAAGGCTTGGAAGACGTTGTTAAGATTTGAATAATCCACGTGATTCGCATCGGCAATGTGAATAACCACTTCGTTTAAGAGATGATTGGTGATAAATGATTGCGGGAGATTGGGCAGTACAGGATGAATAGGAGCGCAGCTGTCGAATATATGAACGGCGGGGTTTACAGGATTAGTAATCGCTTGAACACAGGAGCAGAAAGCGGTGCGCTCGGCTGCTTTTGCAGAAGGATCGGAGGGATTGTAGACTTCGCCTTGCTCATCTATACGGGAGTAACTGACAATAGCCTCACCGGGCACAGAGCCATCGGCAAATGCGGTTGAATTTGAAAGCAGCAAAACACTCCATGCGATCAATCCTAACATCCCAATTTCTTTTTTTTGTCTTTCCATTTTATTTGTGAATCCTTTCAATATTCAAATTTTGTAACTAACTAAAAAAAATAGCCGAGTTATCGCAGTCTTTCGACTTCGGCAACTCGGCCATCTCTTGTTAAGTGTTTCTTCTTCGGTAGCTGGCTGTCTTCAAGAGATCCGTAGCTTTGCGTCCCCGTCTCGCGGCGGGTTTGCCTCCGCCACATCGTGGCGGATCCGCCCATTACGGCGGATTTATCGGTTAATTAAATTGTCAATGAGACCTTCCTAATATGTATTACTTTATCTAGGAAGGGCGCCTAAAGTCTAGCAGGCGCATGTGCACACGGCAAATTTACGAACTTTTGCATCGTTCTATCTTTTACAAACTTAGAAACTATCCTTTATTTACTGCCTACTCGTACGAATTAACCAATACAAGTCGCTGCTACCTTAAAGGTCTTTGAAGCTCGTTCAAAATTTGAGGAAGTATCCACAACCTCAATATCGTAACGATAGTAGCCAATTCCTCGCAAACTAGAAGGCCAAGTTGCGACGTATGACAGCACTCCTCCCAAGCTAGGCGATGTTACGGTGTTCAATAATGTTCCAGAACCGTACGTCAAATCAGTGGTATCGCCAGATCTCCGGTAAAGCCTAAGGGTGTAGGATTGAAGCCCAACGTTGTCATTCAATGTTGCTCTAAAATCCACAGGCGGCGGTTCTGTATAACAGGAGCTCACGGGGCGCTCGATACTGACAGTAGGTTTCACGGTCTCAGTAACCGGACTAATCACAATCGTGACACTAAGAGTTGTCGTGTATGAATTCGGATATGGGGAGTACCACGTTTCACAGCCGTCCAAGGTCTTAAAGTTTGCTACAAACGTACCCGCTACCGCGGTGCTCATGGTGAACGTACGGGTTGCCGAATTAAAACTGGCGCCGGGCAATGTATTGGTCATATAAACACTGGGCGTGTTTCCGTTCGGGTCCATAGCATTCAATGTAAACGTTACGGCTGGGCCGCCTACGGTACCTGTTGCTGTAAGCGGAGGATTCACAAATACCGGAGGATCGTTTACATAAATATCGAAATCATCGCTGACGGTAACAGATTGCGAACTGTTGCCGAGGTCATCGAAGGCAGCCAACTTCTCATCCAGTGCGATAAACCTCAGATGGAATGAGCGCTGCCCGCCGCTTGGGATGTTGGCCGGCGCCTGCCATGTGTAGTTGAAGGGTCCTGGACCGTTGTGCGGATAATCAACCCAACCGTCAAAACCTAGATATCCTGAGCACGTTGTGTTGGCGCCGTTGATCGTGCCTATGGGATCAAAAAATATAAGGTCATCGATGCAAACGCCAAAGTTGTTCGTATCGGTTGCATTAAATTGAAAAGAATACGTTTGGCCCCCGCGTAAGATGATGGTGTCACCGTTGGCCGGGCCGCAGAAAAGAATGGTGTTGCTGTCGAAATAAATATTACCGTCCGTAGGAAGCGGACCAAAGACAGGGGCGTGGTTGTAGGGCTCGACATGAATTTGAACCGTCAAATTCACTTCTGGGCTAACGCCGTCGCTTGCAGCAAACGTTAGCGTATGATCGCCGATAACAGCTGACGCCCAATCAAAGACATAGTAAACCTGGCCTTCCCACGTCCAGCTTATAATCTCCGATCCTTGCGGTATCGTTACGGCCCTGATAGTCACTGGGCCGCCTTCCGGATCTGATGCGGTTAATCCGAATCCAAAAGCTCCATTCATCATGACTTCTGCAGAAATAGTTGGGTGCGCCGGATCTGGGTATATCCAGACGGGTGGTACGTTTGGCGACGGAACGGCATTAACGGCTGCCGTCGCATCAATCACACCCGCACCGATATATTGCGGTTGAGAAGCATTGCATGGCACCGGTGAGGTTGGACAGTTTGTAGCCAATGCCGGCGGAGCAAGAAAAGACCGTTTTGTTTGCAAAAGTTTCTGCTTGACCTGATCGTGATTTATTCCCCGGTTCACGCCTTTCATGAGTGCGGCGACACCCGCAACGTGGGGAGCGCCCGCGGGATTGCTGATTTCCACAGCATACTGGTTGCCGGGTGTCGTGCTGACAACATCCGTGCCGGAAGCTGCGATTTCAGCCCAGTATCCTCCATAAGAAGATTCCGTCACGCTGTAATTACTGTTTGCGCCGCGCGCGTCGAAACGGTTGGTCGCACCGACACCCAATACATCCAGCGTATCCTGGGGCCGGTAAGGCGATCCAAATGCGGCGGGAAAACGCGGCCACATCGGAAGGTTTGGAAATGTCGGGTTGGCTGGGAAGGTTCCAACGGGAGCCACAAGCACAACCCCGTTATCGTACCCATATTTCAGTTCTGTTGTCGTACATTGCTGACTTTGCCCACAGTAATAGTAATTTGAGTCCTTAATTGAAAAATTCATGAGGATAACGTCGGCGCCGTTAAGAATCGCGTAAGCCACGGCTTGTGAAACAATGGAATCCACAGGCGCGGTCGTGTTTGTAGTGGCTACTTTAATTGGCATAATTTTCGCCAAGGGAGCAATGCCAGCGATACCGATACCGTTGTTCGCTACAGCAGCAATAATACCGGCCGCGTGCGTACCGCTACCGTAGGTATCCATAGGATTGTTATTGTTGCTCACAAAATTCCAGCCGCGCACGTCGTCCGTGTAACCATTACAATCGTCGTCGGCCAAAGCAATAGTGGGGCTTAAAACACGATTGCAGCTATCTGGAATATCACCCGCCGGATCGTCGTTCGTCCAAATATTGGCCGCCAAATCAGGATGGTTGTAATCCACACCGGTATCCAGAATGGCTACAACGATTCCCGCTCCTTGCGATCTGTCCCAGGCACCGGGTCCGCCGGGAGCGCCTAGTAAATTAATATCTGCGTTAACCGTTCCTCCGGATTGTCCATGGTTATCCAGCGCCCATTGAAATTCACAAAAGAGAGGATCGCTGGGGCCGCCGCAAGTGCCGGCGACAACACCGTTAGCCGTAACCGTCTGCAGGTTTTTGGCGGGCATCGAATACATGAAATCAGGCTCTGCAGCGGTATAACGGAATTTGGGCGAGGCATTGTAATTCGTTATGATGGTTGATACGTTGATAAGATTTGCCGCGCTCACTGTGTAGTACCAGAAACTAATTTTCTGGAGCATGCCCGAACTTGAAAGAGATGCGGGGAACGCGCCAGCTTGTACTCCATCGAGAAGTCGATCGTGGACTACTTTACACCTCAAGATATAGCTCGCCGGAACGCCGACGACACTGGCCAGGTTTGTGCATGCCTGACTAGCTTCAGTCCTTATGCTCGTGCCCTGAGCTGGGACATTGGGGGGTTTAATTGTATATGCAATCACCAATTTATTAGTGGCGGCGTATGCCGCGCTCATGGACATGAGAATAAGGGTAGATGCTGCGAAGGTAAGAACCAGTATTTGCTTTGACCTTTTCATTTTTTAACCCTCCAGAAAGTGCTGTAGGAAGTCCATCGAATTGTGCCAATAAAACAATTCGCGAAAAAATAAGCGACTTCCTCCTTAGAGCAATAAGTGCGATTTACTCAAGGAAATACGCCCGATAACAAAATAGTTTAAAGAATTATAACTTGTTATAAATCATTTTACAAATTATATTTTAAAATTCCTAAGTCAATATTTAATAATGGCTTAGAACTACTTTATGTTATTTATATTGGCGACGGGAGAGTCTTGATCGTTGATATCTTCGATGGGAACCCACCGTACGGTGCCGGAGGCAAAGAGGACATTTCGTCCCTCTTCACCTTCATTAGCATCCGAATGGTTGGGTTTCGCTTGTGCGGCAGGAGGTTTGTCGCCGGCAAGGGCATTTTGCCCGCCGAACGTGTCGTTATGGCCTGGGTCGTAGCCATAATCGGAACCGCTGATCGTACCGGTGCTGGCGCTTCCTTTTCCGGTGCCGATCGTGCCTGTAGGTTTAGTGGGTGTTGAGGGGCAATCGAATGTTTCGAGCTCGGGGCAATAGTTTTCGTTGTAAAGCTGGCCTAAATTCGTCGGGTAAGCACCGCCGTTATCTTCGGCAAAAAGAGCCATGCAGGTAGCCATCACACGGAGGTTGTTCAAACACTTCGCACGGCGCGCTTTCTCGCGGGCCCGGGTTGTATTGGGCACCACCAGCGTAATCAAAACGATAATGATCGAAATGACCACAAGAAGTTCGATCAGTGTAAAGCCGCGCCTAGATCCTGATAATTTTTTCCGGAAAAGCAGCATTTTAGAGTAATGTCTTAACCTTATCTTCGATTTTTGATTTCGGCACGGCGCCGACGATTTTATCCTTTTCTTCCCCGCCTTTAATGAAAAGGAGGGTCGGGATGCTCATGATCCCGTAGCGCGAAGCCAGTTCCTGATTTTCATCGACATTTACTTTGAGAACTTTAAGCCTTCCCGCATACGTCTTTGCGATTTCTTCAACCATCGGAGAAACCGCCCGGCACGGTCCGCACCATTCGGCCCAGAAATCAACCAAGGCGGGCATGTTGCCGTTAATCTCGTTAAAAAAGTTTTCTTCGGTAGCTGTAATGACACTAGACATTGCAATTCTCCTACATGAAATGTTCTAAAAGATTCTGGACAATCCTAACAAACCTAACGCCAACAGTCCAGTAGAAATCATGAGCATCGGTTCACCTTTCAATATTTTAGGAACAGGGCAAAGCGAAGTACGCCAAACGAGTGAAATCAGCATCGGCGTAAATAGAAAATAAAATACGACTGCGATAAAAAACCGCTCGGACCAGAGCCAAATTTCAGCCTTGAAATCCCCGCCCCAAAACGCAAGCGCCGTGAGTACGGAGAGAAGAAGAGCGTAGAGAATCATTTGATTTCTTTTTTCGTATTCCTTCCATCGTTTTCGAAAGATAAACCAATACAAACAAAGGGCTGCGGCAGCCGCTTCCGTGATAAGGAAAAATGCCGTGAAAATACCCGAGGCGCCGAGCGCCGGAAAATTTTTGCCTAACGAAACGGTTTGTACCCACGCTAGCGCCGCTGAAGGAATAGCGATGCAGACCAGCTGCCAAGCGAGAACATAACGCGCTGCGCGATTCGCAGACAATCGGATCACCTTAAAAGCAAGCAGCGCGGATAATAAAAAAAATAACAAGGGATAAAACGGATGATTTTCAGGCATGTTGTTTCTGCGTTCGTAAACGCCCAAGCCACTCATCAAACAAGGGCGCAAAACCATTTAATATTAAAAGTCCGTAAAGCGCCGCCTCCGGCTGTCCGGAAGCGTGTCTTAACATCACAATTGAAAACCCGCAAAGCACCGCATACGCGTATTTCCCGTATCGGTGGATAGGGCTTGTCTCATAATCCGTAACGATGTAGAAAGCCGCCAGCATCGTGGAGCCAACCAATAATTCCGCCGAAGGATTCACATGAATCAAGAGAGAAGCACCGAGAACGCTTCCCAAAAAAAGCAAAGGCGGCCAGGGAGAAATCATGCGCTTATTCAAAAGTATCGCGCCGCCGGCCAAGCTCATTAAAAGACTTGTTTCGCCAAGCGCTCCGCTTCGCGCGCCCCACAAAAAATCTCTGACATTGATATGCAAATCCGTCTGTTCGGCCATTTGAAACAAAAACGCATTTCCGGAAGGCGCAACCGGCGAAGCGGAAGAAAAAATTTGAGAAAAGGCAAACGCAACCAGCGCGGGATGAAAAATAGAGGCGCCTTTTCCGCCGAAACATTCCTGAGCAACAGCAGTAGCCAAAAAAGTACTCCAAAAAGAAGCCCATGGCGAAAGATAAGGCGAGAAAAGAAACGACGAAAGAAGACCAATGTACATTGCTTTACCGTCCGGCAGAACCCATTTTCGTTTGAGCATGGAGCGCACGAAAATTTCTCCGAGCGCAGATCCGGCTACGGACATAAGCATAATCAAGAAAGCACGGAGGCCAAAAGCCGTCAAGGCTCCGAGCGCGATGGGCAGAAGCGACAAATTCCAAATCAACATACGTTTAAACGCGCTGTCGCTCGCGCGAAGGTGCGGCGGGCTGACAAAAAGAATTTGGCTCATAAGCGGCCAGCTTTGGCATACTTTAGAAGCGAGGACATGGGCCTTTTGGACGGGCAAATGTAGGTGCAGTTTCCGCATTCGATGCACTGCGAAATATGAAAATCCCGGACGATTTCAAACTCGTCTTGCTCGGCGGCCAAGGTAAGGATGGCCGGTTCCAGTTCAGCAGGACAAACTTCCGCGCATGCGCCACAGCGGATGCACGGCGCAGGCGTACTAGGGTATTCAACTTCGGTTGAAAGAGAAAGAAGCGCCGATGTCTGTTTCGTAATGGGAGCGGAAAGTCCCGCTTGAGCGGTGCCTCGCATCGGCCCGCCTACAAGCACGCGAAGCGGCGAGCGCAAAATTCCGGCGCATTCGGCTAAAACATTTTCCAGACTCGTACCGATGCGAACCAAAAGATTTTTCGGTCTGGCAACGCTTTGCCCCGAAACCGTTACCACACGTTCGTAAAGCGGCTTACCCGAATACACCGCCTCACAAAGCGCGAAGCACGTCGCCATGTCCAAAACAAGCACGCCTTGCGTGAGCGGATCACGCGCTTTATCCAAAGAACAACCCGTGAGCGTTGAAACCAATACCGCCGGATCGCCTTGCGGATATTTAACAGGAAGGCGTTTCAACTCGATTTCCTTGGCGCCGCGCCGACCGCGCGGCACCGCTGGACCAAGCGCCCGACCGGCGCTCGAACGAGCGGCGTTAAAACCGTAAAGCCTGGAGCCGAGGACTTCGAGCGCATCCAATTTATTGTCTTCGATGGCCACAATGACTTTTGTAGCACCGCTCAATTTTTCGGCGAGTAAAATTCCGCGGATGATCTCGCTCGATTTGGCCACCATCATGACGTGGAGCGCCGTAATGAAAGGCTCGCTTTCGCAAGCATTCACAATAAGCGTACGGACGCCGCTAGCACGTGCTTTTTTTAACTTCGCCGCAAGCGGCTCGCCTTCTTCATTTAAATCAACCAGCCCGGCTTCTTCTACAATCCGCATGAGTTCATCATCTACGCGTTTAGCCGGATCTTTATCCGGAACCGCACCAACCGGCATTTCCAAACCGTCATTTTTAATTTGAATCGCTTCGGCGACGCCTAAATGAGGGTGGGGAAATGGACCGATAGCGATTACTTCCCCGCTCACCGATGCGTGAACAGCCGCCGAGCCTTCGCCAACGGAGGCGGCGATTTTCTGACCGAGTAGAACTTTGTCCCCGGTTTTCACAATGGGTTTGGCGGGCGCGCCTTTGTGCTGGAGCAAAGGAATCGTTGCGATAGCCGGCGGATGGGCGACATAAAGGAAGCGGTCTACAAGCGTCTCGTCTTTAAAACCGGGAAGTTTTAAACCTCGGAAGGAGGGCATAATTTCTTACAGTCGAATTTTTCCGCCGCCGGCGACAACCGGGCCGTCGTAAAATACCGCCGACTGGCCGGGCGTAACGGCGTCCTGCGGTTCGGCAAAAGAAACTTCGGCCGTTCGTTCCTCGACGCACTCGACAAGAGCGGGCGCCTTTTTGTGATTCGACCGGATTTTCACATCAAAATGAAACGACCGTGTGCCGTTCAAATAAATTGACCAGTTGATATCGACTACGCGAAAACGATTTTGAAAAACTTCCGCCTTCGTGCCGACAACGACTTCGTTTGTTTCCGGGTGAATGGATTTTACGTAAAGCGGTTCTTTGGCGGCGAGGCCGATACCGCGTCTCTGACCGATGGTGTAGCGAAAATATCCTTTGTGTTCGCCTAGAACATTTCCGGCGGTATCGCGGATGGCGCCGGGCTTTTCATCAATACCGGTTTTCTGCAAGAATTCGCGGTAATCGTTTTTTGGAACGAAACAAATTTCCATCGAATCGGGTTTGGCGGCATTGCAAAGGCCGAGCTTATCGGCGATGCGGCGAATTTCTTCTTTCTTGTATTTGCCAACCGGCAGCACGCAGCGGCTTAACACATCCTGATCCAAGCCGTAAAGCACATACGACTGATCTTTCGCAGGATCTAAGCCTTCGCGAATGAGAAAACGCCCGCTCGCTTCGTCTTTTTCAACCTGAGCGTAATGCCCCGTCGCCATGTAATCGATGCCAAGCGCCTGCCCGCGCTTTAAGAATAGGCGGAACTTCACGTGTTCATTACAGGCAATGCAGGGATTCGGCGTGCGACCCTGCAAATATTCGCTTTTGAAATAATCGATAACGTGCTCGCGGAATTCGCGCTCAAAATTGAAAATGTAATAAGGAATGCCAAGCTTATTGGCCACACGGCGGGAATCTTCGATACCGTCGCGCGCGCAGCAGGAACGTGAATTTTGTGTTTCGCAACCGCCCGCATCCCATGTACGAATGGTAGCGCCCCGGACTTCGTAACCCGCTTCGAGCAGAAGCTGGCACGCAACGGAGCTGTCCACTCCGCCGGACATCGCTACAAGTACGGACGGTTTTTTATTCATATCAACACCCTCTGCGGACGCCATAAATGGCGCCCCTACGTACTCGTGTGTACGGGCAGGCTACCACGGATGGGTAGCCCCTGTTTTGTAGGGGTT
>Ga0209515_10008606_pt1 | contig 11852 bp, 9 predicted proteins | sample Subgroupgradi54m_FD_187454 | JGI IMG/M metagenome (GOLD analysis project Ga0209515, IMG submission 187454) | Subsurface groundwater microbial communities from S. Glens Falls, New York, USA - GMW60B uncontaminated upgradient, 5.4 m (SPAdes)... ... | reverse complement strand
TGATTCTTTACGCGGATAATCAAGTGCATTCTCAATCCAAAGATAAGCTGCCTTTCCCTTAATTTTTGCTAATTTATTCCTCTTCTTTGCTTCCTCTACAATATTTCTGTGAGAATTAAGTCCTGCTCCTTCAAACTCTCCTACCAACTTTTGTGCAAAATTGTTCATCGCGGTCATTGTCATCATTCCTACAGCAGTGGCAATAAACCTATCTTTTAAAGTTCCCGGTTCAACAACTGTTGACTGAACAATATAATTATAAGATGCGCTAGGAATACTATAATGAAACGGTAAGTGAACTCTTTCAACTTGCACATCATATTGTAATTGCCACTCTTTAAGTTTTTCAACGCTTACACGTCCGTCGCGGAATGCAAATCCATTGCCATCATGTACAATTGTCCTAAAAATAGGCAGTCTCATCGCAATCTTCTCGTTCATTGGTAACCTGTGAGCGACAGGATAAACCTCAAGTCTCAATTTAGAATTATCAGGAAATAACTTATCAACTTCCGAAGCAATATGAAATGTTTCCTCCGTATTTCCCCACCAAGCCGAAGTTGTCAACTCTATGTTCCGCTCTGCATTCATAGGGGCGTATTCTAACTCCAATTCAGGCTAAAATCAAATTATTAAAGGGGAATTCTAGTAGTTCGCGTTTCTGTGGACGCGGTCGATTATATTAATTACTGCAAACGCTATAGATATTCCGGCCATAGTCAAAAAGAAATCAGCAATATCTCCATTCCAATAAATATTGGTCGCAGATCTATACGAAAACAGCAAATTTCCGGCAGCTTGAAAAATCAAAGCACAAATTATGAGCATTAGACTTGGCTCAATTTTGCGGCTGGAAATTCTAATAGAAACATATGTTAGTGAAATCAAAAGTACGTCAAAAAGCGGATATGCTACGTTCAAAACTTTAGTGAGAACAGGAAGATTAGCAGAAAGATCCGGCCGATTTAAAATATTGATTAAGAAAACCGCCACAATCGCCAAAAACATTGTTTCAAAAATCACTTTCTTATTGGAAATTGTCACAAACGTTCCAAGTACTGTCAAAATTCCCAGACCCAATACCGGATAAAATGCAACAAAGAAAATATCAGCAACTGAAGGGTATGGAATCGCAACTTTTAAAACCAAATTAAAATAGACCCAGATCACCAACCCAGTCGCATACAAAAATGCAGCCAAACCAAAAAATAACAAAGACTTGGAAACTTTCGCGCCAAAACCCAATATTTTTATTCCATAAATAGAAATACCGGCCGAAGTAAAAAAAGCCAATGAATATCCCAGATTATAAAGGTAATTCAAAACCGTATTTTTTGTAGGCAGTATTAATAAGTAAAGATACCAAACTAAAAGTATTCCGAGAAGAAAATAGAGCCAGTTTAAAAACAGCCGCTTGGGGAAAACCTTAACCATAGACCAAGTGTATGCAAATCAAAGGCAATATTCAAGTGAATTATTTCCTGCTTGACAGAAAACTAAAAAAGTTTTTTTATTATATGTAAATATAACGTTCTTTATTTATTATCCTATGGCAGCAGAATTTGAAACATCACCTGAAAAATCTCAAGAACCACGTTTAAAACCCAGCGGCCTAGTCAAAAAAGATTGGGCTTCATTAACAAAAATCTATCAGGGAGTCGTTCAAAGCGTCCGCCAAGAAATTCTCGGTACAAATAGACCTCCTTCTGAGGAACCCCAAAATCCATAATTTATTAAATCGATAAAGCAAATTAGAAAGAAAACTCTTAAGCAAATACCTTCATCCTAAGGAAGAATCAGCTGATTTTGTTTTCCTGTAGCTAGCGCAAATTGTACCGAACCATCTTCATTTATCCTGGTACTTGCACTGCGCTCGACAAACGTCTTTTTCCCATCAAAAACTTTAGACTCAACACTCGTTGCGTGTATAAATACACACCTTGAAACTTCAGCTGGATCAACCAGGAAGAACAAAGTATTGGTTTTATCGTTGAGGTTTTGAAACAATTCCAGTGAGTGCAACTTGCCTTTTAGCATATTTATCTTAAGAACTGAATTATGATTTAAATCTTTTTTCGTTGAAGATATATAAGGGTCGCTACTTTCATGCAGGTGTTCACCAAATTTTGCCACTTGAAGCAATCTTTCAAACTCAACATTCATCCACTCCAGATACACAGTGTAAGAATCAGAAAACTCTTTAGAATTTAAGCTCTCAACGGTATTAATTACAGCGGATGCATCATCCAAAACTGTATACGGAAATTTTCCACCACCCTCTTTGTCTCGAACCGGCATGCGCAAAAATTTACTACTTTAATTGGGAAAAAGCAACTCAGGGATGGTTACCAACAGCGATCACTTGTTCAATCAACCGATTTGAATATCCATATTCATTGTCATACCAGGCAAATACCTTAACCAAATCCCCATCTACAACCTGAGTCAGCGACAAATCCACAATCGAAGATTCACTTCTGCCAATAATATCGGTTGAAACCAAAGGTTCGCGCGTTACCGCCAAAACTCCTACAAACGGCTCATCAGCCGCCGCCTCTTCAAAAACTTTATTTACTTCCTCAACAGTCACTTTTTTAGAGAGAAGAAAAGTAAAATCGCTGATTGATCCGACTGCAACCGGAACCCTAAGCGCCATTCCGTCAAACTTGCCTTTCAGCTCTGGGATTGCTTCTGTAGTTGAAATAGCTGCACCACTTGTAGTTGGAATAATATTTACAAATGCCGCCCGCGCACGACGCAAATCATTAGCTTTGCCACCGGGCGGAGGTCCGTCTACTAAATTCTGCTCCGCAGTTACAGCGTGAACTGTTGTCATCATTCCTTTTTGAATTCCAAACGCATCGTTCATTATCTTGGCAACCGGTGCAATCGAATTTGTGGTGCAAGAAGCATTGTTAATGATTGCCTCCCCCTTATATGTATCTTCGTTTACACCCATCAAAAATGTGCCTACGGTTCCCCCTTTTGCTGGAGCAGAAAGAACCACTTTCTTGGCACCTGCAGTAATATGATTTTGCAACCCCTCTTGATCCGTAAAACGACCGGTCGACTCAATCACAACATCTACCTTCAAATCTTTCCAAGGAAGCAGAGAGGGGTCTTTAGTGGCGTATGTGGCCACTTCTACACCATCGACGGTAATCTTGCCGACTAGTTGCCCGTCAACTGCAGTTTTTATGTCTTCAATTAGCTTTGCGCCTTCGATTTTTCGGTTCCATGTTCTGGAAATAGAATCGTATTTTAGAAGATCCGCAAGAACTGTGGCATCGACCAAATCGTTAACCGCGACTACCTGCATTGCATCTCGGTGTTTGTCAAAATACACCTTAAATGCATTCCTGCCTATTCTTCCGAAGCCATTTATAGCAACACGGATCATATTTTCAGCTTATCATAGTTATTCTAGCGCGCGAATAGTTAGAAAATTCGAATTGATAAATCTTTTTATCTTCCCTTTTTAACCTGATATGCCAGCTTAAAAACCATAGTCCCAAGTATTAAAACAGCAATCCCCAAAACTCCGGCCAGCAAATACGGATATCTTTCCGTAAGCGGTTTTTCCGGCACAATTGGCCCCTTAAAATCCGCATTTTTTTCTTGCGGTCCAAGAACTCCGGACGCAGTATTTGTTGTGTCTAAGTATTGAATAAAGCTATCCAAATCATACTCCGCAAATCTTGCTGAAGTATTTCCATAGTAAAGCCGATACTGTTTGTCCGGCTTTGCCTGGAACAATACTTTTCGCAATACGCCGGATACTTTAAAATCAGTAAGAATTTTAGGTGAGTTATCACGATTGTTAATAGTTAATCGAAGATATCTCCAATTACTTTCGGCAAAATTCAAACTATTTTTTGCCCCAACAAACTTGGGCGTATTGTAGTTAAAAATTACATCCTGTCCCGAAACAGAAGACCAGTTTTCTCGATCATTGCTCCCTTCCAAAAATACTTGTCTGTTGTAATTTTCGTCGCCGGTACTAAAAGTTAACTTATTACTTGGAATACCCTTCGATCCAAGATCTAAAATATAAGAACTCGTTCTCTTATCTTTGTCTTCAGATTTGTCGACAACTTTAGGAGTATAAAAGACTTCCCGTGATCCTTGTTGAACGAACCGGTACACGGTTGCTCCACTTATTTTTAAAGGCTGTTCACCGTTATCAATTACTTTCACCCTTAAAAACCGATAATTCGTCTCCGGATAATAAACCTGCGTGTTTTGAGCCTTAAAATCTACCGAATAATCATAAATATAACCACCTTCTGTCGCCTTTTTTATGACAAACCAATTAGCAGAATCATTACTCGCCTCAATTTCTACTTGCCGTCGAAAATTAATACTTGAAGTCTGTAATGTGAAACTATTGTGATTTTCTCCTACAACCCCTAAATCCAGCGTTAATTGTGTATATTCGCCCGGTTTTGATCCAATATTAGTCATTCTAACCGAAAACGTATCACGCGTATTAACACTGCTTTCGATCGCCAATTTATACGGTACTTCACCACCCGCAGAATCAATAATCCTCAGATCGCTTAACCCACTTTTAGAATTATCAAAAACATCACTGTCTAAAGTTAGAGACGCAAGTTGCGCAGTACTAAATGGAGCAATTCTTATTTCTTTTGAATAAATCCATTTGCTTTTATCAAAATCAGCACTTACTAAATTTATCGATAATATCAAAAGTAATATTACAAAAGTGAATCTAATGAGTTTATTTTTCATAGCAAAAAGGCATTTATCTTATCCTTATATCGCTGATAAATATAAGCAACCACCAGAAGAATTGTGCCCAACCCAATAAACGCAACAATTCTGTAAATCTGAGCAAGATTACTACTGTCAACTAAGAATACTTTAAGTATTGTTACCGCAAAAAATACTAACGCGGAGAGCCTTATTGGTTTATATTTCGTGACTACACCAATAATTAGCAAAGTTAGCGAATAAAGGAGCCAAATAATAGAAATTGAAAAATTACGCTCTGCTGTCAAACTCTTAATTTCTGCTTGAACTTTAGGGTCTGGCTGGTAATTATTATAATTATTTTGATAAGAAGGCGGAGTCGGAATTGTTGGATAATTGTTTTGATAATTATTAATACTATTGTTTTGATTGTAAGGGACTACTTGTTGGCTAACTGTCTCAAGTGAATTAAAACTAACATTTAATCTAGCAACTAAACCTGGATTCTGTTCATATGAATATATTTTAATAAGGCTTTGCTGACCAACTTTAACAGGTTCAATTGTGACAATTAATGAATCTCCAAGCTGCCAATATCCACCTGATATAATTTTCTGCAAAGCCGAACTTAAATCAGTTGTAACCACATAGTTACCCTTTCCATTTACTGGAATTTCCCATTCAATAGGAGTGCTTAAGCCACCTTTCGTATTTTCCAACGTGATCTTCAATTTCACAGAATAATGAACATCTTCAATGGGCGCTAAAAGAATATTCACAGCACTTACTGTTGAATTAGGCTGAATTGGTAAATCAGTAAACACTAGCTTTGTTATTACATTGACAGGCGGCGAACATGAGGTATCAACTCCTAGCATTAAGTCTTTATTCATAGTCGAACCGCACCCAACACTATAATCATTGTCTGGTCGGTCTATAGTTTTTGTGATAGTTTGCGTGCCCAAAACAGCAGTCGGTACTTCACTTTTATACAATTTTTTATTGAGACCTGAAATTTTAGCGTCGAAATAAGAAAATGATTCCAGTGTTAGCGCAACAACCAAAATCACGTTTAAACCAATCAAAAGTGCGGGTAAAATAATATGTTCATCAGCTTGTGTTTTTTCTCTATTCTTCCAATAAAACCACGAAGCAATCCCGGCAGAAATTGCGGCGGCAATATACGTTAAAAATCTTCTATTGGCCAACAATTGAAACTCAGCAAGAGGAACAATGGAATCAAAAAATATAAGCCTGATTACAACCAATATATATATTCCTAGCGCAGCAACCCTCAATTTATAACTGGAAAGCCAAAATCCCAACCACAAAATTACAGCAGCTTCTACGATCCAAATTAGCGTGATTAAGTTCTTTTTAACCTGAAATGGAACCGCAACCGTCAAAAATATAATCGAAACTCCTAATAATCCCAACGTCAATGCCGATTCAGCCTTAAACTTTGTATATGCAATAAAGCCAAAAACAAAATAATAAACAGCAAGACCAAAAGCAAAAAAACCTAAATAATCTACGTAGTTTTTAGAAAGAATTGTATACGAAAAACCAAAATAGACAACGGCATTCAGTACAACCAACAAAATATCCTGCTCTTCTACTGCTTTTTCATAAATTAAGTTATAAACGACCCAAACTAAGCTGAAAATTACAAAAAGTATCGTTAAAAATATAAGCGTCGTTAAAAATTTAGTAGGATCATAATAGCTTCCATACCAAATTGTAAAAACAAAATATGTACCCAGAAAAGTCAAAATATTCAGAGTTCTCCAGTTTTTAAAAAGTGCCACAAATAAAACTCCCAAGTTCAAAATAACAACATATGAAAGTAAAAGAAATTGGTTATCAAAACCGCGAGAAAGCACTGCCGGAGTTGCAAAACCACCAACCACTGCAATCACCGCAATCGCAATCGCATCGTATCGAACAGCCAAAAGTGCAGCGCAAATTGTCACAAGAGACATCCCAGCAAGAAGAATATTGGCGTCCAGCAAATGAAAAACACCAAAAGCTGCCCAAACAGAAAGATAAAGAACTCCAAGTCCACCACCAGTTATAATTTCACTATATTTTGCATATTTTGTTCGAAAATATTCTCCAGCCGCCAACAAAATCAAACCAAAAATTATCCCAATAGAAACTTGTCCAGTCGGCCCGATTAAGTGATTATCAAACGCATATTTCAGGAAAAATACGACACCTAAAAGTATTGCAATAATTCCGACAATGCTGAACCAGTGCGAAGCGATTTGATACTCTATCGAGTCTTTCTGTTTAGTTTTTGGTATATCTTCTTGGGTTTTGTCTGAACTATTTTTTATTTCTAACGTTTTTGCTGACTGCGAAGTTAAGTCTATTTTATGGGATTCACCGCCCGCCCTTTTAGATCTATATCTCATTATTCCGCGAGCACCCATAAAAACCAGGAAAAATCCCAAAGCCATGAATACAAGCGAAATGAAATCAAAACCGCTGCTATAAGTGCTTTGATAGGTGTTAAAAAGATTTCTGAATAAAAAATTAGGTACAGTATTAAAAAGTATTAATCCACCAATTATTAGCGAAATTACCGATCCAATTGGTATTGATGGTTCATCATCATGGTGTGTTTCTAACTCTATCTTTTTTGATTCCCTAATTATGTTTTCTGGGCTGCGAGAAGCTTCAAGCTTATTCAAGCGCTGTTCTATCCGCTCAAGCTTTTTAATAATTATATCTTCGGTGTCGCCGGGCATTAATTTCAGATTAACACAAAAAGAATATTTTTACTCCAAAGCTTTGATCCCTGGCAAAACTTTGCCGCTTAAAAACTCCAGCATTGCTCCGCCGCCTGCACTAACAAAAGAAAATTTAGAAAGCAAACCGACTTTTTCTAAAAATTGTGTACTGTCTCCACCACCCACAACGCTATATGCCCCGGAATCAATAATTGCCTTTGCAAGCCCCAAAGTTCCTTTTGTAAAGCCTTCCTCAAATAAACCCATCGGCCCATTCCAAACCACAGTTTTCGCACCTTTTATCACCTCAACAAATCTATTTGTGGATTCCTCATCTATGTCTTTTAAATCAGAAGTTAGCCCCGCAACTAAAACCTTATTTTCATTTTCAAGTTTTATATTTGATTTTTTAATTTCAACCGGCAATTCTCCGCCCACCAAAACAAGGTCGGAGATTTTAACCAGATTTTCTATAACCGGGATTTTTGTCTCTATTTTGGCTCCGCCAACAACAGAAATTAATGGCTTCTCTGCAGAATGAAGAATCTTCGAAAGCTCCGAAACTTCCTTTTCTAAATGTAAACCTGCCGCATGCGGCAAAAGCGAAGGTAAAGCAACCATACTAGCGTGTTCTCTGTGGCAATTTCCAAATGCATCATTCACGTAAACATCTACAATACTCGCCAGTTTTTTGGCGAATTCCATATCATTTTTTATTTCCCCTTCCCAAAATCTCAAGTTTTCCAAGAGAACAACCTTCGCACCTGTTTTGTTTTCGAAGTTTTTACTAAACGTAATTTCTGAATTTAAAATATGGCCCAATGGTTCGATTAATTGTTTTGTGGAAAGTGATAGATCAAATCCTTCAGGACGACCCATATGTCCCGCAATAATAATTTGAAATGCGCCTTTTTCGATTAAATAATTAAAAGTAGATTTTAAATTTGTAAGCCTGGTCGCAATCTCGGTTTCTAGTTTGTTGTGTACTGCTTCCGGTTCCACTGGCACATCTAAATCCGCCCGCAAAAAAACCCGCTTTCCGGAAACATCCAAATCGCTAAGTAATTTCATAATTTAATTATGAAGTACAAAAGAACAAATCACAAATGGGGGAAAATAACTGTCAATGCCCAGATAACTGCCATTTTCCTAAAATTATTCTGCAGGTGTTAAAGTTTCCCAAATGGCAAAGAGTAATCTCATCGACACTAATTATTCTGGGAAAATCATTACTTCTTAATTCAAATTTTTCTTGTGTAATTCCTAGTGTAATATGTGGTTCATATTTTTCATAACTATGATCTGATTTAAAATTGCGAATCCAATCTAATGTCGACACACGGGGCGGATCAACAGAGTAGTCTACAAATGCCTCAGGTCGATCATCAATTTTCAGAAAATTAATACGCTCAAGAATCTTCTTGTGTAATGCGAGTAACCGAAAACTATTTTCAATATCAATAAATTGTCTATCAGTTCCTTTCATTTCCAAATCAAAAGCTTTGGCTTCTTTTGCAACCTCTGAAACTTTATCTTTTGCAAGAGATAAATTGTCGATATAACCCATGGCCAATGTTAAGTGGGGTAATCTATCTTCTCTGTTCAGATAAAAGGAAGAACCAGGTATTTGTCTACTCAGATTTATTGCAACTCCCTGGTCCTCTGCTCTCAAAAGAAACACAATATCTACTGCTAAAACTTGTTCTCTTTCCATAACTTTGCCGATTTTAATCTAAAATTCGGGAAGTTTCCACAATGTCCGCACTTCACCGACTAAATATAGCGAACCAGTCACAAGCACTAAATCTTTAACTCTACTACTCTTTTGCTCTCTATCACTGCCTAAAGCCACAAAGGCCGCTTTTTGGGAGTTTCTAATGCTTTCCACTTTGACTTTCCACTTTAAATCTATGAAATCTTTTATTTCTTCAGCATTCACTGCCGACCCTTTCCCCATATCCGTTGTTGCAAAATATTGCGTCGTTATTATCTTCTTTATTGGCAAGTTCTTAATTAACAAGTCGATCATCCCTTGCCAATTTTTTCCTTTTTTAAAAGCAATCACCAAGACAACTTTTGACTTTTGTCCTTTGACTTTTGACTTATGTAGAAAATTAACAAGAACTTTTATTTTCTCCAAATTATGTGCCCCATCAACAATCACATTTTCATCAATTTCTTCAAATCTTCCCGGAAAATTAACTGAAAATGCTTTTTTTATTAAATCCTTCGACAATGGCAATTTTAGCTCCAAAACGGTCGTTAATGCCAATAAAGCGCACTCCTGGTTGACAAAATATGGGATATATCTATATATATCATTAGGTTTAGTAATAGATCGGAATATATCAATTTTTCGTAGATTTTTGATGCCTTGGGTATAAATGTTAATCAAAGGCGCTTTTTTGATTTTTGCCACTTTTTCTATCACTTTTAGTGCTTTTCCATTTGCTCCAGTGATAACAGTAGTTGCAGGTTTTATAATCCCTGCTTTTTCTTTGGCAATTTTTTCGATTGTATCTCCAAGTAGTTCTGTATGGTCTAAACCAACATTTGTAATCACTGTTATAAGTGGCTGCAATACATTTGTTGCGTCCAATCGTCCGCCTAGTCCGACTTCAACAATTGCAATATCCACTTTTTCTTTTGCAAAATATAAAAATGAAAGTGCAACTAAAATTTCAAAATATGACGGTAATAATTCTGGCTGGGAAACGCCAATAGCGTCTATAACAGGTTCTATTTGGTTAACCAGACCAACTATACGTTTTACAGCAATCGGTTTTTCATTAATTTGCATGCGGTCACCGATGTAAACTAAATGCGGAGAAATATGTAAACCGATTTTTTTTCCGGAAAACTCAGAGGACTCAGAGTTTTGGATTTTCAGATTTATCAGCTTTTCTGATTTTCTGATTCTCTGTCTCTTCTGACCGTCCGAGTTTCCCGAGTTTTCTGAAAACTCCAAAAGTCTTGCAATATAAAAGGCCGTACTTCCTTTCCCACTTGTCCCTGCAATTAAAATGGATCTAAATTTCGTCTGAGGATCACCAAGAAGTTTTAATAAATTTTCAATTCTTGCCAGCCCTAATTCTTTTTTGCCATAAACCTGCGGAATGAAATCCTCCAACCAATCACGCACCTCATAATAATTTTTCATCATGCGCAAGTTTTACATGAATCCACCATCTAAATCAAATTCAATTGAACTTAACTCAACCTTAATGTTAAATTGAAGATGTGGACCCCGTACAAAGTACGCGGGAAATTCTACTGACAAGAATTGCATGGATACTGCTCAAAACAAATCTCAAACAATAAATAATAACCAATCTTTAAACGGGGCAGGCAACCTGCCTCAATCATATCTTACTTACCATTTTGGCTTTGCCTGGCCAAATTTCATAAAAACCAGACCTGCTCACATTGCTGCAACACTTGCCTCTTTTAATATTCTCGGTCTTTTAAAAAATCTCTTTTCACCATACAAAAGACTAACCCAAACTCAAAAAACTACAATTTTAGACAGGTTTTCTTTCGATTTAATTTCCCGCGGAATTGGTGCAGCAGTACGCCTAGTTTTTATAGTATGTGGCTTATTGGTCACATTTTTAGTCATCATCTTTGATTTTTTCGCCGCCATTTTCTACATAATTCCGCTTTTTTCCCTGCCAGAATATCAAGATATGCAAAACAGCACAATCAGCGCAATTGATTTAGAAAACGCCGCTAAATTTATTGCCAAAATCCAAAAATTTCAACTTTTTAAAATGCTCATGCTTTTTTTTGAAAAAGATCTGGAAACCATCTTTACTACTTTCCCAGATCCAAAAACACTCGGTTTTAAAGCTAGTATGAAACCAAATGAAGTAATTAGTGCCATTTTTACAACCTGGCCCCAAATGACTAATTACCTACAAACCAAAAATATTAAGGTTGACGAAGTCAAAATTTTACTGGATTCACTTACTTCTTATCTTGCCAAAAAACCAAAAGCCAAACTGCAGCCTTTAGGCCAAATGTTAATCTATGGCTACACCAATACACTGGATAAATATGGAACAGAACTGACAGCAAAAGCCCATACCAATATCACAGCAAGCAAAGAATTACTTGAATCAATCCAAAAAATTATTCTTCGTCCGCAAAACAATAATGTTCTTTTGGTTGGCGAACCCGGTGTCGGCAGACATAGCACTCTTCAGGCTCTTGCCGCAGCAATCGCCAGCGGCAAACTCCCCAACCTACAAGACAGACGTCTTATTGCCCTGGACACCATTACTCTTCTTTCATCCAGCAAAAACGTTCAGGAAGTCAGAAGCAATTTCCAAAATCTTTTGGTTGAAGCCAAAAGTGCAGGCAACATTATTTTGTCAATTGACCAAATCGACCGAATTACAACAA
>Ga0209515_10008604_pt1 | contig 11853 bp, 16 predicted proteins | sample Subgroupgradi54m_FD_187454 | JGI IMG/M metagenome (GOLD analysis project Ga0209515, IMG submission 187454) | Subsurface groundwater microbial communities from S. Glens Falls, New York, USA - GMW60B uncontaminated upgradient, 5.4 m (SPAdes)... ... | reverse complement strand
GAACTTCGCGTACACGGTCTTCGCACCGGCACCCGCCGCGAGCGTCCAGCTTCTCGCGGTCGTGTACGCCTGTGGCGGAGAGTACGTGACGTTGTCGTTCGAGAATTGCATCTGGGCCACGACCCCGGAGTCGTCGGTTGCGGAGAGCGTCAGCGTCACGACAGTGCCGCTCGTGTAGGCGGCGCCACTGTTGATCGTGACCGTGCCCGTCGGCGGGGTGGTGTCCGCGTCCGCGGCGAATGGACCCGCAAGAGCAACGAAGAGGCTGACGACCAGTAGTCGCTTCATGGATCGCGGCGATTGTCGGCGACGGATGCGTTCGCGGGCGCCGCCGTCGACGGATACGGCGCGGTGCGGAATTCGCAGCGGGTGGTCAGCGGCAGGATGCGCGGCGCGGCCGCCAGGTCATTGGCTTGAATGCTGAGGCCGCCCGCGTGCCACGCGACGATGCCGCCCTCAAGCACGTACGCGTTGGCGAAACCGTGGGCGCGCAGCTGTTTGGCCGCTTCGGGTGCGCGGTGCGCGGAGTGGATGCAGTAGACGACCAGCGGCCGATCGGTGGGCAGCTCTGCGGAGCGCGCGACCACGTCGGTGTGCGGGATATTCTTCGCGCCGGGCAAGTGGCCCGCGGCGAATTCATCCGGCTCGCGGACGTCGAGGAACGCAACCGGCCGGCCCGCATCGACCCACTGCTTGGCTTGCGTCGGGCTGACATAGGGCGCGGGCGCGTCATCCGCGGCGTGGAGCAATGGAGCCGTGCAGCAGACGACAACCAGCGAGAGGATCACACTACATGGGCGGCGCGGGATGCGCACACAGAATCCTTTCACTGCCGGCGGCACGCAAAATACCTGGGCCAGCGTAGCCGGTCGCCACCGACGGTGTCAATGAGAACTTTGCAGAATGCGAAAATGCTAATGCACGGCCGTAACGGGCGGTTCCACGACCACCGGCACGGTCAGCACGCCGTAGTGGTCGTCGTAGCTCATCGTATTGACCGTGAGCGTGTGGGCGCCGGGCGGCAAGCGCGTCGCGTCCCACACGAACGTCCAAGGGTTGACCCCTTCTTCCTCTTCAAAGAGGAAGGTGAGGTCTTCGTAGACCGCAACTTCGAAGCGCGCATTGGTCAGCGCCCGAGCGTCGTGCTCGTCGACCGTCACGCGCACCGACGTCGAACCGCTCACGCGCGTGCGCCCCTGCGCGTCGGTGCCGAGCGATTGCGGGAACTCGACCCGCAGGCGGGTCTCGTGGCAATCAGCGGTCGGATGGCGCGCGTGCAGGTACGGCGCATCGCTGCGCCAGATCGGCGGATACGAGGCGGCGGGTGCGGGATCGGGCAGGTGCCCGTCGCTGCGGACGATGATAGTATTGTCCGGCAGCGAGAACGCATGGAGCTTGATCGAGAGTTGCGGGTGCTGTGCCAGCTGGATGAGGCCCGAGGCGGCGAGCCCGTCCCACGTGAGCTCGTGCGGCCCGGCTTCCATGGGCGTCCAGTCGATGAGCGTGCGCAGGTGCGGGTAGCCTTGCAACCCGAGGCGCACACGCGCGCGGCCCGCGCGCGGCATGAGCCATCGGAGCGTGCGCGAGGGCGCATCGAACGTGAAGCTGCGCGCCTCGAGTTCTTCGCCGCCGGAGGTTGTCGACGGGTCATAGGTCGCCGTCTCGCCGGTCGGCCCGGTCGCGTGAATGATGTAGCGATAGACGCCCGGCGGCACCACCGAGCCGTCCGCCGCCTGGCCGTTCCAGCGGGCGTCGTGGCTGCCGGCCGGCTGCGGCCCGCTCTCCCAGCGGCGGAACGCGCGGCCGGCGTCGTCGACGAAGTCGATGCGCACCGATGCGGGCTGTGTCAGCCGGTAGCGGATGACGACCACCGCGCCGGGCTTCGTCTCAAACGTCTTCGGCTCAACGCCCACGTCGGCGATGGCGAGCGGGCCGGGCGCGACAGTCGTGGCGACGGGCGCGGTCGCGCGGGGAGTGGATGTCACGCAACCCGCGACGGTCGCAATAAGCATGCAGACCATGGACTGTCTCATGCGTCCTGCTATCTCCACGCCGGATCGCACGCACCGGACTCAGATCGCTCGACCCGCCGGGCGTTGTTGCCGTCGGCATCCATCACCCAGAGCTCCATCGCGCCCGAGCGGTTGCTCGCGAAGGCGATATGCGCACCGTCGGGCGACCAGGTCGGCGTGGCATCGAGGCCGGGCGATTGCGTGAGCTGCCGAGGCCGCGACCCGTCGGCGCCGATCACCCAGATCTCGTAATCGCCGGAGGCGTCCGCCGAGTACGCGAGTTGCTTGCCGTCGGGCGACCACGCCGGCGAAAACTCGTGCGTGGTGTTCGTCGTCAGCCGTCGCAACCCGCTGCCGTCGGCGTCGACGATATACAGCTCATAGGTGCCGTAGCCGTGGCCGCCGCTGAACGCGATCCGCTTCCCGTCGGGCGACCACGCGGGATGTTGCTGGATGCCCGCCTCGTGCGTGATCAGCTTCCGCGTGGGGCCGGCAACGTCCGCCACCCAGAGGTTGGCGTTGTCGATGATGTCGGTGCGGAACTTCGCGAAGGCGACGCGCCCGCCGACGGGCGACCAGACGAGATCGCGCATCGGCCAGAGCTCCTGCAGCAGCGGGCGCTCCTTGCCGTCGAGGCGGCTGAGCCGATAGCAGCCCTGGTTGCTCGTGCAAAAGCCGATGCTGTCGTTGTCCAGCCACGACGGGTGCCGCTTGTCGCCGGGCGAGAAGGTCAGCTGCGCGCGCGTGTCGCTCGCCAGGTCGAGCCGCCAAATCTGCCACACGCCGTCGGTGAGGCCGGAGTAGAGCAGTTGTCCGGAGAGGCCGCCGCGCGCCTCATCGGCTTGTGACATCGGTGCGTGCGCGATCTGCGACAGCCAGCAAACGGCCACCGCGATGACGCGCACCAGCGACGCAGCGGAGCGGTTCATTGTCCCGTCATGAGAGGAGCGCTGTTGCCGGCGAGGAAGGTTCGAGCCGCGGCCGCTGCTACTTCGAGCGCTCGCGCAAGTACGCGGCCAGGCGGTTGATATCGTCGGCGATTTCCGTGAGCTCGTCACCGTCTCGCAAGCGCAGCTGCACGTCGAACTGGCCCTCGGCCATGCGCACGAGCGTGGCGTGGATGCGCACCAGCGGGCCCGCGATCTTGTGCGTCAGGCGGATGCCGACCCACACCACGATCGCCGTGATCGCCAGCAGCTCTAGGACGAAAATCCAGAACGTCGTGCCCAGCAGCGCGACGAACAGCTCCTCGTGTCCGAGATCGTACGCGACGAGCGTGAAGCGCACCGCCGCGTAGGTCGCCAACATCGAGGCTCCGGACGTGGCCACGACGATGGCGAGCATCGCCCGCACGAACCGGAACTGCAACGGCCGATTGACGAGATATTGACGCCGCTTGTATGAGCCGCCTTCTGCCATGTCGCCTCCTTGCGTTGCGTCGTTGTTACGGCGTCACCGGGTCGTCGCCGGTGGCCGGGCCCTGCGCGTTCTGGTGCATCTGCCCGTCTTGGTCCGTGTAGAAATGCCGCCCGCCGGTTTGCTGGGCCACCTGCGGGTCCAGCGACAGCGTGAAGCCGGTGCCGTCGTCGAGCCGCCGGTAGCTAAAGATGTACCCGTGCTTGCGCGCCTGCGCGCCGTCGCCGATCAGGTCCGTCGGCGCAAGCGGTGTCGTGGTGGGCGGCAAATCGCGCAGCGTCGCCGGGTATCGCTGCTGGCTGAGTGCGACGAGCTGGCACGATCTGACGATGTCGCGCGCGGCCCGGAGCGAGAGCTGCTCGTCGATGACGATGCGGGAGTGCTGGATCTGCACCACGGCCGTGGTGATGACCAAGAAGATGCCGCAGATGACGATCAATGTTTCGGTCCGCGTGAAGGCGGAGCGGCGGGCTCGGTGTGGAAGGGCGCGTTCGCGGCGGCGCGGAGCGAAGGCAAGCATGCGGCTGACGCTATCCGATGTCACCCGAGTTGCAAGGCCGGATCGTTGTGCCGTCAGGGGACACATACCCGTCGTGGCTAATCGGCGAAGAGATAGGTGCGCCGCTCGAGGGGTGCCGGCGCGTTGACGCGCACAAGGAAGAAGAAGCTGGCGACGAGGATCACCAGGCTGACGAGTCCACCGGCGAAGCCCGGCATCGTGGCCCAGAGACCGGCGGCGAAAATATTGACGAGCGACAGCGGCAAAAACCCTTTCCACGCGAGGCCCATGAGTTGGTCGACGCGCAGGCGGGGCAGTGTGCCGCGGAACCACACGAGGACGAAGACCAACGCATACGTCTTCGCGAGGAACCACGCCCACGAGGGCACGACGTCCTTCGCGCACGCGACCGCGAGGCCGACGCAGGCGAGCACTCCGAGCACGCGCAGCGGCCGGCCGAGACCGACGGCCGTGGCAATCACCAGCGCGCCGACGAGCAGCACCGGCCAGACCGGGATGCGCGGGCCTTGCCAGCCGCCGAGAAAAAACGTCGTCGTGAACGCGCTGATCGCGAACGCCTCAAGAAATTCCGCCATGTACCACAAGGCGAACTTCATGCCGCTGTATTCCGTGTGGAAGCCCGCGACGATTTCCGATTCGGCCTCGGGCATGTCGAAGGGCGTGCGGTTGACTTCCGCGACCCCGCTGAGGAAGAAGATGATGCCGGCCACGAATCCCCACGGGGTCGTGATGAACCAGTGGCGCGACTGCGCTTCGACGATGCCGACGGTGGAGAGTGTCCCCGCGATCATGATCACGACCACGACCGATAGCACCGAGGGGACTTCGTAAGAGATGATTTGCGCCACGGCGCGCATGGCGCCGAGCAGTGAGAACTTGCTGCGCGAGGCCCAACCACCCATGAAGATCGCGTACGAGCCGATCGACGACACCGCGAGCACGTAGAGCAGGCCGACGTTGAGGTCGACGGCGACCATGTTGCGGCCGAAGGGCAGCACCGCGAAGAGCAGGATCGCGGGCACGACCGAGAGGATCGGTGCAATGAGGTGCAGTAGCTTGTCGGCGCCGTCGGGGACGATGTCTTCCTTCGTGAGCATCTTCAGCCCGTCGGAGAGCGGCTGCGCGAGGCCGTAGATGCCCACGCGGTTCGGGCCGAGGCGATTCTGGATGCGGGCGATGACCTTCCGCTCGATCCACGTGAGGTACATCATGATCGCCGGGGCGATGGCCGCGATGGCGCCGACGGTAACTAGGATTGAAAGCCAGGGCAGGCTCCACTCGGGCAGCACGCGCTGCGCCTGCGTCATGATGAAGTCCTTCGTGTCGACGAAGAACTGATCCATCGACGACCACGGCAGGGTCATGGCGCGGAGCCGCCCGTGCCCACGCCGGGATTCGGCGGCGTTTGTGGCGGTGGCGTGGGCGTTGGCGGCGTACCAGTCGGTGCGGGACCATCTGCAGCGCCTGTCGACGTGCTCGACGAGGCGGTTTGTCCGGTCGACGGTGTGGCGGGCGTAGCGCCCGTAGCAGCCGGCGCCGGTGCGGGCTTCTTCGCCTTCGCCGCGAGCCGCGCATCGACGCCCGCCGATTCCTTCGGCCGAATCTGTTGGAAATACTCGTTGCTCTTGAGCAGCTCTTCCTTGCGATAGGTCATCGACGGAAATCGGTCCGCGGACGCGAGCTCGAACTCCTTGTCCATCTCGATCGCGTCGAACGGGCAAACATCGACGCAGATGCGGCACGACATGCAGATCGACGTGTCGATGTTGAACGTCTTGGGGAACGGGCGGCCGTTGGATTTCATCGGCCGGCCTTGCTCGTCGTCGGCGCGCTCGATGAAGATGCACGCGGGCGGGCACTCCTGCTCGCAAATCTTGCACGCCACACAGCGCAAGTTGTCCTTCGTGCTGTCGAAGACGAGAAACGGGAAGTAGCGGAATCGCTCGGGGTGCACCTGCTTCACTTCCGGATATTGGATTGTCACGAGCCCTTGGCCGCGCGGTTGGCCGAGCCGCGCGAGCAGCCATCGGCCCGCCGGGTACGTGCCGACGAACTCGCGGAGTGTCACGAGCATGCCCTTGATGACGCCGATGCCCAACATTATCGATCCACCTCGCCAAGTACGATGTCGATTGAGCCGAGGATGATGATCGCGTCGGCGACCTTTTGCCCGACGCACATGTCCTCGAGGACGGTCAGGTTGACGAAGCTCGGCGCGCGCACGTGGTACCGATACGGCTGCGGGCCACCGTCGCTGACCAAGTAAAAGCCGAGCTCACCCTTCGGCGCTTCGATGCGGCCGTACGCCTCGCCCTTCGGCGGGCGGAACGTGCGCGGCGCCTTCAGCAGCCCCGCACCCTTCGGGCTCACGTGCGGGCTGGAGCTCGGGATTTCTTTGAGCGCTTGCTCGAGGATCTTGAGGCTCTCGCGCATTTCGAGCACCCGGACGTAGTAGCGGTCGTACACGTCGCCGACCTTGCCCAGCGGCACGCGGAACTTGAAGCGCGGGTAGATCGAGTAGCCGTCGACCTTGCGGATGTCGTAGTCCACACCGGAGGCGCGCAGCAGCGGGCCGGTCACACTCGCGCTAATGGCGAGCTCCTTCGGCAGCACGCCGACGTGCTGCGTGCGCTGGCGGATGATCTCGTTGTCGGTGAGCAGCGTTTCGAACTCGTCGAGGAAGCGCGGGTAGCCGGCGACGATCTCGCGCGCCCGCTCGAGGAACCCCTCGGGCAAGTCCTCGCGCACGCCGCCGGGCCGCACGTAATTGCACATCATGCGCGAGCCCGACGCGGCTTCGAACAAGTCGAGGATTTTCTCGCGCTCGCGAAACGCGTACAACAGCGGCGTGCCGAAGGCCCCCATGTCGTTCAACAGGAAGCCCGTCACCGCGGTGTGGTTGATGAGCCGTGTCAGCTCGGCCATGATGATGCGGATGTACTGCCCGCGCTCGCTGACCTCGATGTTCGCGAGCTTCTCGATGGCGATCGCGAGCCCAAGGTTGTTGCTCATCGCCGAGAAATAGTCGAGCCGGTCGGTGAACGGGAACGAGGCGATGTACGTAATACTCTCGCCGATCTGCTCGTGGTTGCGGTGCAGGTAGCCCATCACGGGCTTGAGCTTGACGATCGTCTCACCGTCGAGCACGGTTTCCATGCGGAACACGCCATGCGTCGACGGATGCTGCGGCCCGAGGTTGATCTCAAGGAGCTGCGTGTCGAGCGTCGTCTCAGACATTGAACCGTTTTTCACAGTTTCTGTGTTTCATGGTACACTGGTTCCAGACAAGGAGGTGTCCAAATGTTGGCGAAGCTCAGCCGAGGCAATCAGTTCACCATCCCGAAGAAGATCGTCGAGCAAGCTCACCTGAAGGCCGGGCGCGACTATCTGGACGTCGTCTACGTGAAGGGAATCATCTGCCTCAAGCCCGTCGACGTCGAGGAACGGATCCCCATCGAAGCCTATGAAGCCATTCTGCGCGACATCCATACGGTCAAACCGGGCGATATCGTCGTTGATGAGCGGCAGGCTGGTTCGGTCTTGAAGAAGCGCATGAAAAAGCGCTGAATGCAATTCACTTATCGACGGAGTTATCTGCAACGCTTCGACAGGTTCTCTATCGATAAGCAGGCTCTGATTGACCAAACCAACGAGCAGATTCGCACGTACTACGCGACCCGCCAAGCGCCATTCGGTCTGCGTATCAAATTGCTCTACAGCAAGGGTCCCGGAAAAATCTTCGAGGCTCGCGTGAGTCAATCCATCCGTATTGTCTGGGGTGAAGAAGGCAACACCGTTTCCTTTGAACTCGTCGGCCTGCACGACGAAGTCAAGCGATACCTCCGAACCCGTCGCTAAACTTTCTCCCTGCGACGGATCCTGCGGCCCGAGGTTGATTTCGAGCAGCTGTGTGTCGAGCGCGGTCTCAGGCATCGTCTATTTCGCCGTCTGCTCGAGCTGGTCTTGGTCCTCGGGCTTGTAGTCCTTGCGCATCGGGTGGCCCTCGAAGCCTTCCCACATCAGGATGCGCCGCAGGTCGGGGTGGCCCTCGAATTGCACGCCGAACAAGTCCCACGCCTCGCGCTCCTGGAATTCCGCGCCGCGGTACAACTTCGTCAGCGACGCGACGACCGGTGTTGCGCGCGGCAGCTTGACACGGATCGCGACCGGGCCGTGCTTCTTGGCCATCGAATACAAATGGTAGACGACCTCGATGCGCTCCGGCGGGTAGTCGACCGCGGTGAGGTTGGCCAGATAATCGAGCGCGTAATCGCGGTCGGTCTTGAAAAATTGGCAGACGCGGATGATGTCGTTCGCGTCGACGATCAGCGTCGAGCCTTCGAGGCTGATGACGATTCCCGGCAATGCGCGCTCGATCGCGGCTTTGACTTGGTCCGCGGCAGGGAGCATTACGATTTGGCTCCGGCTTCGGGAGGTGATTGCGCGGGGTCGGCGGGTTGCGGCGAGGTCGTGGGCGTGTTGAAGTAGCGCTGTGGCGGGTTCCACAGGCTCGCGTTGTACTTCGGCTCGAGGCCGGCTTTGCCGAACGCGGGAATCGCGTACTCCGCTTGCTTCGCGTCGACCTCGCTCTTCATCGAGCGCGACTTGATGCGCTCCTGAAGCGTCATCAATCCTTCGAGCAGTGCCTCGGGTGTGGGCGGGCAGCCGGGGATGTACACGTCGACGGGAATGAACCGGTCGATGCCCTTGAGCACGTTGTAGCCCTTGTGAAACGGCCCGCCCGACGTCGCGCAGGCACCCATCGAAATCACATACTTCGGCTCAGCCATTTGGTTATAGAGGCGCACGACTTGCGGGGCCATCTTTTTCGTGACGGTGCCGGCCACGATCATCAAGTCGGCCTGGCGCGGCGAGGCGCGGAAAATTTCCGACCCGAATCGCGCGATGTCGAAGCGCGACGCCGCCGTCGAGATCATCTCGATGGCACAGCAGGCGAGCCCGAACTGCAGCGGCCAGATCGAATTCGACCGGCCCCAGTTGACGAGCCCGTCCCACGTCGTCAGATAGACGCCTGACTTCTGCAGTTCGCTTTGCAAGGCTTGGTCGACGGCCATGTGCGGCTAGACCTTCGTTAGTCCCATTCGAGCACGCCTTTTTTCCACGCGTAGGCGAGCGCGACACCGAGGATGCCGACGAAGATCGCGAGCTCGCCCAGTGCGACGCCGCCGAGCGACCGCCACGTCAGCGCCCACGGATAAATGAAGACGACTTCCACGTCGAAGATCACGAAGAGGAGCGCGTACAGATAATATTGCACGCGGAATTGGACCCACGGGTCGCCCTTCGACTCGAGGCCGCATTCGTACGCGGCGGTCTTGGAGGCTGACGGTTTCTTGGGTGCGAGAAACTTGGCGAGGATCAAGGGGAAGCCGCCCATGAAGACGGCGGCGAGGAGCAGGACACCAACAAAGAGATATTGTCGGGCGTATTCCGGATTCATTGATCGGGCTGCGGACCTTTAGTTCACCGCGGCGAGCGAATCGTCGCGGGCGGGCAGGCTGGTGATGCGGCGATCAAGAAATGGCGGCCGGGCTGTCGAACGGGTCCGTGGCATCGCAGGCTCCGCGATCGGCTGGCCGGCGGGCTGGGACGTTTCGACGTCGTGCTCGATCAAGCGGTCCCAACACATCGTATGCGTGTGCCTCCTTGAATCGCTGCGCCGCGCGCCGACGATGGTCGGTGGCGCCGCGGCAGGTACTATGGTACACTCGCGCCATTCGGAAGGCAAGTTGAGCGTTGATTCGCTCATCACCGTCGACGACCGGAGCGTCGAACCGCGACGCCGCATCAACCTTATGACCTCGAATCCCTTCGCCGTCATCGGCTCCGCGCTGATTTGGGCGCTGATCGCGCTGCTGACCGTCACCTTTTCCCTCATCGCGATTGTCTGCGGTGTCGTCCTCGTGCCGATCGATCCGCAGCGGCGCGTCGCGCACTGGGTCAACACCCTGTGGGGCGAATCGATCTTCTTCTTCAACCCGCTGTGGCGCTGCCGCGTCACGGGCCGCCGTCGTCTCGATCATCGTCGGACCTACATATATATAGCCAACCATCAGAGCATGCTGGATATCATGGCGCTGTTTTCCGTGCGGCGACAGTTCAAATGGGTGTCGAAAGAAAGTTTGTTCCGGATCCCGTTTCTCGGGTGGGCGATGCGGGCGGCGGGGTATATTTCGCTGCTGCGCGGCGACCGCGCGAGCATCCGCGTGACCACGGATCAAGCGCGCGCGTACTTGAACAACGGCATGTCGGTGGTGTTTTTTCCGGAGGGCACGCGCAGCGCGACGGGCGAGCTGCTGCCGTTTAAGAATGGCGCGTTCAGACTCGCTGCGGAGCTGGGGATTCCGGTCGTGCCGGTGGCGATCATTGGGACGCGCGACTTGCTCGTGAAGGGCAGCTGGCTGTTTCTCGGGCGACGGACCGTGCGCGTGAAAGTGTTGCCGCCGATCGACGTGGCGCGCTACCGATCGGCCCGCATCGACGGGCTGCGCGACGAGGCGTTCCACGCGATCGCCCGCGCGCTGAAGTCGAAGACCCGCTAGGGCGCGACCGCTTCCACGGCTTCGGCGGGCCACGGGCGGCGGTTGGGCGAGGGGTGCAACAGATCGGCGAGCAGCTCGATGCCGTCGACGAGGCGCGGGCCCGAGCGATTGAAGTACGCCGGGCCGTCGACGAGAAAGACGCGCCGGTTTGCGACCGCCGGCAGCGCGCCCCATCCGGGTCGCGACGTGAGCCCCGCCAGTTCCCGCCGTGCTTGCGCGATCGGCAATCCGCAGGGCAGCAGCACGACGACCTCCGGCCGCGCGGCGACGACGTCGTCCCAGGCGATCGTGCGCGATGGCTGGCCCGGCCCGCTCAAGACTTCCACGCCGCCCGCCGCGTCGACTTGCTCCGGCACCCAGTGGCCACACGCCATCAGCGGGCTGAACCATTCGATGCACGCGACGCGCGGCCGCGGTCGGCCGGCGACGCGCTCGCGGACGTTCGCGATCCGTCGCTCGAGCGACGCGATGAGTCCGCTCGCCTCGTCGACGCGCATCGTCATCCGCCCGATCTCTCGCATGTCCGCGAACACCTCGGTGATCGTGTGCGGGTGCAGCGACACGACCGCCGGACGCCCGGGCAGCGAGCCGAGTGCCGCCGTCACGTGCTTCGTGTCGAGCGCGCAGACGTCGCAGAGCTCCTGCGTGACGATGAGATCGGGCCGCAGTGTCGTCAGCAGCGGCACGTCGAGCTCATAGAGGCTCTCGCCGCGCTGCATGCAGTCGCCCACCGCGCGGTTGATCTCCTCGCTCGTCATGCGCGATGGTTCGATGCGGCAGCGCATGCCCGCGGGTTTTTCGCGCGCCGCCGGCGGAAAGTCGCACTCGTGCGAGATCGCGACGATGTCGTCGCCGAGCCCGAGGGTGTAGAGAATTTCCGTAGCACTTGGGAGCAGGGAGCAGATGCGCATGAGTCGCGTTATCGCCGGCTGTTCTTTGGGGTAGGCTCAGTTATCTTCCGCAAGAAGCGAGCGGTACGCGTCGCGGGTATCGCATCGGCGGACGCCGCGTAACGCTGTACATCCTCGGGCAAATACGCCCGCGCCAAGCGTGCCTTCACGCGGCCGCGAGCGCGTTGTCGACGGCCTCGAGGAGCTTCGGCATCGCGGACTCCGGCGACGGGCCGAGGTGCACGCGCAGCACGCGCCGCTTGCGTTCTTGCAGCGCCTGCAGGTCGCCGAGCGCTTGCGCTTGCTTGAGGATGCTGAAGCTGTACGGCTTGCCGGGGACGGGCACGTCGACCGGGTCGCCCGAGGTGAGGAAGAGGAGCATGATTTGGTCCGAGCCGCCCTTGTGCAGCTGGCCGGTGGAGTGCAAGTATCGCGGGCCGAAGCCGAGTGTT
>Ga0209515_10008600_pt1 | contig 11859 bp, 9 predicted proteins | sample Subgroupgradi54m_FD_187454 | JGI IMG/M metagenome (GOLD analysis project Ga0209515, IMG submission 187454) | Subsurface groundwater microbial communities from S. Glens Falls, New York, USA - GMW60B uncontaminated upgradient, 5.4 m (SPAdes)... ... | reverse complement strand
AATTTCAGGCGTAGGGGCGCAGCTTGCCCGTTCGACGGGCTCAGGGCCTTGAGCTGGCCGAAAGGCTGCGCCCTTCGGGGGCGGACCACCGGCTTGTGGCCGGAGCAGGCGGCCTCACTCCACCCGCAAAATGTAACCTCTCAGGTATTCGCTTTCGGGCATGGTCACCAGCACCGGATGGTCGGCCGGCTGGTGGCACCACTCGAGCACATGCACCCTCCGCTTTGCGTCCGTCGCCGCCTCTGCCAGCACCTCGCGCAACTGGGCGTCCTGCATGTGGTGGGAACAGCTGTAGGTCGCCAATACGCCACCGGGCGCCAGGGCCTTCATCGCCCGCAAATTGATCTCCTTGTAGCCCCGCAGCGCGCCCTCGAGGGCCGACTTCGACTTGGCAAAGGGCGGCGGGTCCAGGACGATCAGGTCCCAGGCCGGTTCCGCGTCCCGCTGGGCGGTGAACCAATCGAAGACATTGGCGGCGACGAACTCCGCCGCGAGGCCGTTGCGTTCGGCATTTTTCTTCGCCTGGCCGACGGCATCAAAGGCGCTGTCGAGCCCCCGCACGCCGGCTGCACCCGCCCGGGCGCAATGCAGGGCGAACGAGCCCTGGTTACAAAACGCGTCGAGCACACGCCTGCCCGCGGCATATTTTGCCACCGCGGCGTGCTGCGGCCGCTGGTCGAGATAAAATCCGGTCTTTTGCCCGCCTTGCAGGTCCAGCCAGTAGTCGAACCCGTCGATCCCCATCCACCGCGGTTCCCATGGCTTGCCCGAGCGCGTGTGCACCTCGACGGTCAGCCCCTCGAGCTTGCGGATGTTGGCGTCGTTCCGGAAAATAATCTCCTCCGGCTGCGCCAATTCGGCGAGCAGTTCCCCGATGAGCGCCCCACGCTTTTCCATGGCTAGAGTCTGAATCTGCACCACAAGGGTGCGGTCAAACTGATCGACGACGACACCCGGAAGATCGTCGGATTCGGACCAAACCAGCCGTTTGTAGTCCCCCATGCCTTTCCGCCGGGCGAGCGCCCCGGCCAGCGCGGCACGAAGATAGGACTCGTCGAGGACAACGCGCTCCCGGCTCAACCGGCGCCAGACGATCTGCGACTTGCTATTGTATATTCCCGTGCCCAGGAAGCGGCCCTTGGCGTCACGGCACTCGACGACTTCGCCATCGTGCGCCGGAGGCAGCAATTCCACGCATTCGTTGGCAAAGACCCACGGATGGCCCGCCAGCACGCGGGAATTGGCATTCGGCTTTAGTTTAAGTGAAAATAGCACAGGCTGCCATCATTGCAGCTTTGCTCCCGTGCAGAAGCACAAAATGCCCGCGACGCTTTGACCGGGGAAAACTGCCGGGCAAACGAACTTTCCCAGCCGCGCGGCGGCAGATGGTTCCGCGAGGACGGAATCAGGCACGCCAATCGCCGCTGTCATCGGCCTCGGTGGCAATCCTTGATGTGCGAGAGCTCGCCCTGCCTGTCCGCGAACGCATCGCAGGATTTAACGACCCGAATCGCCCGGGACCGCAGGCGGAAGTGCCAGCCAAACCGAGCCCGAAAGCCCTCCGGCGGCCGGAGGCTCAGGGCGAATAGGACCAAGATGACCGAGGCGAGGACTATTGCGGCAATGACAGGAATTGTTGAAGGCATTGGGCTGAAGGGGTTGCCATACACTAGCAACATACTCGCCTTTTGCCCATGCGGACATCCCCGTAACCTCACCTACGGAATAGCCGTAGGTGATGATCGCGCCGAGCACTGACCCGAGCGTAACGAAGGCATAACCGGCAATTTCCAGGAAACGGCGCATAAAATCGGCGGCGGAGAAACAGGATGCCCCGGCGGCGGGCAAGTCTATCCTGGCGCACCCGCGCCCGTAGAAAAGTCTTTCCCTCCTGCGCTCCGGCCCGTTTCCTGCCCGACTCCGCCCTTCACTCGCCAACCTGCTCCCACCACTCGTAGCCTCCCTGTTCCCAAGCCACTCGATGTCCACCGCCGCCCAGGAAATCGCCCGTCGCCGCACCTTTGCCATCATCTCGCACCCCGATGCGGGCAAAACGACGTTGACCGAGAAATTCCTCCTCTACGGCAACGCCATCCATCTGGCCGGCTCGGTCACCGCCCGCAAGCAGCAGCGCGCCACCGCCTCCGACTGGATGGAGCTGGAGAAACAACGCGGCATCTCGATCTCCTCAACCGTCCTGCAGTTCGACTACGCGGGATGCGCCGTGAACCTCCTCGACACTCCCGGCCACAAGGACTTTTCCGAGGACACCTACCGCGTGCTCACTGCCGTCGACGCCGCGCTCATGGTCATCGATGCGGCCAAAGGTGTGGAAACGCAGACCCGCAAGCTTTTCGAGGTCTGCCGCCGCCGGGGCGTGCCCATCTTCACTTTTATGAACAAGTGCGACCGGCCCACCCGCAGTCCGATCGACTTGCTGGACGAACTGGAAAACGTCCTCGGCCTCCAATCTTCCCCGGTCATCTGGCCTCTCGGCAATGGCCCCACCTTCAAGGGCGTGTTCGACCGGCGCACCCGCGAGGTCCACCTGTTTGAGCGCGTCCCCGGCGGCAAATACCAGGCGCCGGTGAACGTCTCCTCGCTCGACGATCCCGCGGTCCGCGACAAGCTCGATGATTATACCTTCGGCGAAGTGCAGGAACAGCTCGCCATGCTGGACGGCGCCGGCCACCCCTTCGACTTGCAGGCCGTGCAGGCCGGCCGGCAGACCCCGGTCTATTTCGGCAGCGCGGTGAATAATTTCGGCATCCAGCTGCTTCTCGACGGTTTCCTCAAGGATTCGGTTCCACCCCAGCCCCGGCGTTGCGGGGTCGTCGGGATCGGAAACGGACCGTCTGCTCCGCGCGCGGAGGACGCGGCCGCCCGTGTTCCGGACAAGCGCCTCATACCCGTGGATTACCCGCCATTTTCCGGCTTCATCTTCAAGATCCAGGCCAACATGGATCCGAAGCACCGGGATCGCATCGCGTTCCTGCGCGTTTGCTCCGGCAAATTCGAACGCGACATGGTGGTCACCCACCAGCGCACCGGCCGGCAGGTCCGCCTCTCCTCCTCCCACAAGCTTTTTGGCCAGGAACGCGAAACCGTCGACGAGGCCTGGCCGGGCGATGTCATCGGCCTCGTGGGCCATGACTCGTTTGGCATCGGCGACACGCTCACCGAGGATAAGAGCATCAGCTATGATGAGATTCCGCGCTTCCCGCCCGAGGTCTTTACTTACATTTCGAATCCGACCGCCGCCGACGCCAAGAAATACCGTGCGGGACTGGAGCAGCTTTTGCAGGAAGGCGTTGTCCAATCGTTCACGGCGCGCAATGCCCCGGCGGGCGCCACGCTTCTGGCGGCTGTCGGCCCGCTGCAATTTGAAGTGGTGCAATGGCGCCTGCAGGCCGAATACAACGCCGAGTCCCGGCTGACGCCGACGCCCTGGACGCTGCTCCGGTGGCTCGAGCCGCATCCGGCGCTCAAAGACACCTCCCGGCTCGTCGTCGCCACCGGCGTCAGCTTTGGCACCGACAAATTCGACCATCCCGTCGCCCTCTTCCCCAACGACTGGACCATGCGGTATTTTGTCGAAAAGAACCCCGAGCTGAAGTTGCATCAGCTGCCCCTGGAGCAAACGCGGTAGGGACGCTTGCGCTATTTCCCGGCCGGCCTGATATCAGCCGACCGCAGTTCAAGGCAAGCCCGCCGGAACGTGCCCGTTCCCCGGATCGCCGGAAAATCACATCACCTCCAGGTCGACCCGCGTGGCTGCCACCAACCGATCCATTGCTCGCTGCACCACGGCAACGCTCGGACCCTCGACCAACAGCCGCAGTTTCGGCTCCGTGCCCGAATAACGCACGAGCACCCGGCCGCCGGTGCCCAGCTCCGCTTCCACCGACTCGAGCGCCGCCGACAGGTCAGGCAAGGACTCGAGCGGTTTTTTCTCCCGAACCACGACCGCTGTGGAGATCTGCGGAAATTTGGCCAGTCGCTGGCGCAGGACGGAAAGCGGTTTGCCGGTGGCTAGCATGACCTGGATCACCTTGAGCGCTGCCACCAGGCCGTCACCCGTCGGCGAAATCTCCGCGCAAATAATATGGCCCGACGACTCGCCTCCAAGCATCGCCCCTTCCGCACGCATCCTCTCGACCACATACCGGTCGCCCACCGCCGCGCGGCAGACACGGCCGCCGGCGGCCGTGACCGCGGCATCGACCCCGAGGTTGCTCTGCACGGTAATCACCAGCGTGTTCTTCGCCAACCGCCCCTGGTCGAGAGCATGCAGAGCCAGGATTGTCAGGATCTCGTCGCCATCGAGCACCAGGCCGTCCTCATCGCACAGGACGCAGCGGTCGGCGTCGCCGTCATGGGCAATGCCCAGCCTGGCTCGCGTGTCCCTGACCGCCGAGCCCATCTTTTCCACGTGCTCGCTGCCCACCCCCGCGTTGATATTCCTTCCGTCGGGAGCGTTGCCAATCAGCGTCAGCGAGGCGCCCAGCCGTTGCAGCACCGTGCGGCTGCTGGCACAAGCCGCCCCGTTTGCCGTATCGAGGACAATTTTCCATCCCCCGAGGCTGCCCGCCGGCAACAGGGCCGTCGTCAAGTCCAGGTAGCGGGCCAGGGAGTCGCGGAAAGGTGCGATCGCCAGTCCGGTGCCCGGAGCCCGGACATTTGCCTCGCCGTCGTCAGGCAGCAACTGCTCCACGCTGAATTCCTCCTCATCCGTCAGCTTGATACCTGCCGGTCCGAAAAACTTGATGCCATTGTCGCCGGCCGGATTGTGCGAGGCGGTAATGACAACACCCAGGGCCGCGCCCTCGGTCCGGGTCAGGAGACTGACGACGGGCGTCGGCACGATGCCAAGGCTGATCGGTTGGAGCCCTCCGGACTCCAGTCCGGCCGCGAGGGCATGCTCGAGCGCGGGCCCCGATTCGCGGGTATCCCGTCCGATCAGTATTTCCTCGGAACGAAAATCCGGCCGGGACCTGACAAAACGGGCCGCCGCTGCGCCCAGTCGCCAGGCGAATGCCTCGTTCATGACCGGGCCGCCGTAGGGGCCGCGCACGCCGTCGGTTCCGAAATAGCGGCGCTTCACGAGCGGAAAAACTCCCTGGTCGCGTCGATCTTCCGGGCCACGGCGCCGCCGAGCAGCAAATCGCGGGCGGGGGCGATCCCATCCCGGATGGTCGAGGTGCGCCCCACCACATGCAGCCCGACGGCGGCGTTGAGCACGATGGTGTCGACCAGGCCCGCCGGTCCGCGCCCGGCAAGAATGGCTTCAACGATGCCCAAATTGACCGCCACGTCGCCGCCTTGCATTTCCTCGAATGGCCGGGAGCGCAGCCCGAAGTCCTCGGCGCGCCAGATCGCCGCCAGATCGCGCAAGCGGCCGACGCCCCGGACATGGTTGCCGGTCGCGGTGGTGAGCTCATCGATGCCCCGCTCCGGTGAAATCACCCCGTGGCCCACCACCCCCGCGACCTGCCCCATTTCCTCGAGGGCGCGGGCGAGTTTCTCCACCAGCGGCAGGGAATAGACGCCAAGGAGAATGTGGGCCGGCCGCCCGGGATTGACGAGCGGTCCGAGAATATTGAACACGGAGCGCCGGCCCTGCGCGGCGAGCGCCTTGCGGACCGGGGCGATGTGCTTGAAGGCTGGATGATAGTTGGGGGCAAAGAAGAACGCGTAGTCGAGTTCGGCGAGAGCCCGGCGGATTTTTTCGGGCGGGGCGTTGAGGTCCGCGCCGAGGGCCGCCAGCAGGTCGGCGCTGCCACATTTCGAAGTGATGCCACGATTGCCGTGCTTCATCACGGGCACTCCGGCGCTCGCCAGCACCAGCACCACCAGGCTCGAGATATTGAAACCTCCCGCGTGATCGCCACCGGTGCCAACGATGTCGATGGCCCGCGATGCCCACGGCTCCACGCCCGGGTTCACGGCCAGATTCTGATAGGTCCGTGCGAATCCGGCGATCTCAGCCGGCGTTTCGCCCTTGTCGGCCAGGGCGGTCAGGAATGCCGCCTTCGTGTCATCGGCTTCCCCCGGTGCGGCCAGCGCGGCGGCCGCGGCCGAGACCTCCGCGGCGGAGAGATCCTGCGCCGCGGACAGCTTCATGGTGAACTCTTCGAGAAGGGACATCGCTGCGCGGAGCAGAATCATTTCCCCGGGGCGGCGCAAAGCATAAAACGGGGGGAGGGAGCAATTCAGAATGACGGAGTGCGCGTTGAGGCCATGGGCCCTGGGGCCCATAAAACTCGACAGCACTCGGCGGTTCTTAAAACATCGCGCGTGCATTTTCCCTTCCGCAACCTTTGCCGTCTGGTGCTGCTGGCCGCCATTCTCGGTCTCACTACCCGGGGAGCGGAAACCACGCCGGCGCCAGCCGCCGAACTGGGCGTGGGGGACGCCATCGTGCTAGGACTCGTGGAAGGCGTGACCGAGTTTCTGCCGGTATCATCGACGGGACATCTCATCATCGCCAACGGAGTGCTGGGACTGGAGTCGGAAAAGCAGCTCGTGAACAAGGCGGGCCAGCCGCTTTGGCACAAACCGCCCTCGACAAAACATCCGGCCGGCGTGCCTCTGACCCTCAAGCTGGCAGCCGACACCTACACCGTGGTGATCCAGGTGGGTGCGATTGGCGCCGTGCTGCTGCTTTACTGGCGGCAGGTGATGTCGATGTTCATCGGATTATTCGACCGCAGCAGCGCCGGCTTCCGGCTGTTGCGCAACGTCGTGCTCGCATTTCTTCCCGTCGCGATCGCAGGTTTTCTGCTGCACAACCTCATCGACAAATACCTGTTTTCCACCGGCGCGGTCATTGGCGCGCTGGTGGCCGGCGCCTTCCTGATGCTCTGGGCGGAAAAATGGCGCCGGAGCCACAGTGTCGTCGGTTTTTCCAACGTCCAGCCGGCGGAGTTGACCGCGCACAAGGCCCTGGGCATCGGACTGGCCCAATGTCTCGCGCTTTATCCCGGCACGAGCCGTTCGATGGTTACCATTGTGGGCGGGTTCCTGGTTGGATTGAACCCGGTCAAGGCGGCAGAATTCAGCTTTCTGGTCGGGCTGCCGACCCTGGCGGGGGCCGCGCTCTACAAGGGCGTGAAGTCGGGTCCGGCGATGATCGAGGTTTTCGGTTGGAGCAACGTGTTGCTGGGCGCTCTGGTGGCGGCAATCTCCGCGGCAATCGCGGTCAAATTTCTCGTGCATTTCCTCACTCGTCACGGCCTGGCGGTTTTCGCGTATTACCGGCTGGCGCTGGCCTTTGCATTGCTGCTTTTCACCTGGTTCTGACCGCCGGCGGACAAGGCGACTATAACTCTTGACGGCCCCAGTGGCGAACCTTACGACCCTCGGCTTTATAACACAAATTTGCCAAGGTTTTAACGAAGCCGACGCACCGCCCAAACTCTTCATATGGCCAACCCGAAACGCAAACAGTCCAAGCGCCGCAGCGCCAATCGCCGCGCGGCCAATGCCTTCCAAGCTCCCGAATTCGCCAAGGATACTGATGGTGGTTCCTTCCGCCCTCATCGGGTGAATCCGAAGACAGGAATTTATCGCGGCCGTCAGGTGCTCAACGTCGAGGTTTAAGGCCGCCCGGCTAGTCTTTCCGCCATCCACCCCGAATCGGCCAGTCCCGCGATAGCCCAGGCCCGTATTGCGGTCGACGCGATGGGGGGTGACCTTGGGCCGTCTGAAGTCGTCGAAGCCGTCAAGCTGACCCTCAACTCCGGCGAAAGCAATGACCCGATCGTGCTGGTCGGCGACCAGGCTTTGCTCGAGCCTCTCCTAGCCAGAGCCGGCTTGTTGGGGCATGCCAAGCTATCCATCGTCCATGCCACCGAGGTCATCACCATGGATGACAAGCCCCTCCGGGCTATTGCGCGCAAGAAGGACTCCTCGATGGTGAAATGTTTCAACATGTTGAAAGAGGGCCAGGCCGGGGTCCTCGTCAGCTCGGGCAACACCGGAGCCCTGATGGCCGGAGCCAAGCTGATCGTAGGCTCGATGGACGGCGTGGAGCGTCCTGCGCTCGCCCCGGCGATTCCCCGGGAGAACGGTTACTTCGTGCTCATCGATGCCGGCGCCAACCCGACCTCGGAGGCGCATCATCTGCTCCACAACGCCATCATGGGCTCCAACTATGCCCGTGCCGTCCTGGGCGCGGCGACCCCGCGGGTCGGATTGCTGACTTTGGGAACCGAGGAGGGCAAGGGCACGCCGCTGACCAACGAGGCCCACGAACTGCTCAAGAAAATCGACGGCGTCATCAACTACCTCGGCCCGGTCGAGGGCTTCCAGGTGTTCCGTGATCATGTGGACGTCGTGGTCTGCGATGGTTTCGTCGGCAATGCGTTGCTGAAGTCATGGGAGTCCATGGCAAAATTCATCAAAAACCTGCTGGCCGAGGAGCTGAAACGCAACCCGATGCGGGCCGCCGGCTACGTGCTCGCGAAGGGCGCGTTCGATGCCATGCGGGAACGGCTCAATCCCGACCGCTACGGCGGCGCCCCCCTGCTGGGCGTCCGCGGCAACATTCTGAAAGCGCATGGCTCCAGCAACCGGTTTGCCTGGGCCAGCGCCATCCGGGCGGCCGAGAAAATCATCCAGCACGACCTTTACCACCGCATCGAACAGGATGTCGCGCGCGCCAATGCGATGCTCGCGGCTCCACCCCGCAACCTCCAGGCAAACTAATTTCCCATGGCCTCAGTCATCATCGCCGGCGTCGGTTCCTACGCCCCCAAGCGCATCCTCACGAACGAGGATCTCACCAAAATGGTGGACACGTCCGACGAATGGATCCGGTCCCGATCGGGGATTCGGGAGCGGCACATCGCTGCGGCCGACGAAGCCACTTCGGATCTGGCCATCCACGCCGCCAACGCCGCGCTGCTGGACGCCGGCGTCAAGGCCTCGGAAATCGATCTCCTGATCGTCGCCACGGCAACGCCCGACTATCCCCTGCCCTCCACCGCCTGCGTGGTGCAGCACAAGCTCGGCGTCCCGCCCCATGCCACCTGCTTCGACATCTCGGCGGCCTGCTCCGGATTCCTTTACGCCCTGGAGATCGCCTACGGCCAGCTGCTGACCAACCGTTACAAATGCGCCCTGATCATCGGGGCGGAAAAACTGTCTTCGATCGTCGATTGGCAGGACCGCACGACGTGCGTGCTGTTTGGCGATGCCGCGGGCGCCGCCGTCCTGAAGAAATCGAACCAGCCCGGCATCGGCATCATTGGGTCCGATCTCGGCGCCGACGGCGAGATGCTGGAACTCCTCTACACCCCCGCTGGTGGCAGCCGCTGCCCGGCCTCACCCAAGACGGTGGCGGAAGGCGGCCATTTCCTCCACATGAAGGGCAAGGAAGTCTTCAAAAACGCCGTGCGGGTCATGGAAACGGTCGCCCGCGAAATGGTGGAACAACATCACCTGACTTTTGACCAAATCAACCTGGTGATTCCCCATCAAGCCAACCACCGCATCATTGAATCGCTCGCGGGTAGCCTCGGTGTGCCCCTGGAGCGATTCTACATCAACCTCGACCGTTTCGGCAACACGTCGGCCGCCTCCATTCCCCTCGCGCTGGACGAAGCCCGGCGCGCCGGCCGGATCAAGCCCGGCGACTATACCCTGCTCGTCGCCTTTGGCGCTGGCTTGACCTACGGCTCCACTCTTATTCGATGGTAAACACCAGTCTCATGCGTCGCCTCTCCTCTGCTTTCCTCCTCGCCGCCATCGCCGGCTTGCTCCTGTTGCCCTCCCGCCTCGCCGCCGACCTGATCTGGACGCCCCAGACCGGCTGGCGCATGGAAGGCGGCGTCCTGAACGGCCTCGACACGGTGGATGGCCGGAATGCCCTTGAATTCATGAACAAGGGCCGGGCGGCCGAGGAGGCCGGCCATGCGCGCGAGGCCCGCAAAGCTTACGAGGTCATCAACCGGAAATATCCCAACTCGGTCTTCGCCGCCGAGGCGCTTTACCGCACCGGCGTGATTTACCAGAAGCAGCAGAAATACTACAAGGCGTTCGAAACCTTCCAACTCCTGGTGTCCCGTTACCCGAATTCGGAAAAATTCAACCAGGTCATCGGCGAGCAATACCGCATTGCCTCGCAGCTTTTCGAGGGGAAGCGCAACCGCGTCTTCGCTTGGCTGCCAGGTTTCAAGAATCGGGAGAAATCCCTCCCCTATTTCGAGACCATCGTGGCGACCGCCCCCTACAGCGACTACGCCCCGCTCGCGCTCATGAATGCCGCCCGCGGTTATCACCAGATGAACGAAACGCTGGCGGCGATCGATACTCTCGACCGCATGATCAATACCTATCCGCGCAATACCCTCACCCCCGATGCCTACCTGAAAATCGCGCAGACCCATGCCTCGCTCGTCGAAGGCCCCTATTACGACCAGTCGTCGACCAAGGAAGCCATCACTTACTACGAGGACTACATGATCCTCTTCCCGGGCGACGCCGGCATGGCCTCGGCCGAAAAGGGGCTCGCGGAAATGAAGGAAGTCCTCGCCCAGAGCAAACTCACGATCGCGGACTACTACCTGAAGTATCGGCGAAACTACAAGGCCGCGAAGGTATTCTACAACGAGGCCATCACGGTCTATCCCGATTCGGAGTTGGCCGCCAAGGCACGGGCCAAGCTCACCGATGTCGACGCCAAGCTCGAGCAGCAGGCCGCCAGCGCCACCCAGAGTCCCGACGCCAAGCCCGCGGAACCGAAGAAGAAAAAACGCTTCCTTCTGTTCTGAGGGTTCCGCTCCTCGCATGTCCCGTTCCGCCCAGTTGCCGCGGTTGATGTCCGTCCTCGGCGCGGCCTTCCTGTTGACGGCCTGCTCCACCTACCGGCTGGGCACCGGCGCCGAAACGAGATTCTCCAGCATTTACATCGCGCCGATCACGAGTGACGTCACGATTCCCCAAGCCCAGGCGCTGGTAGGCACCCAGGTGCGGGAAGCCTTCGTGCGCGATGGACGGGTTTCCCTCGCAAACTCCCCGGAGAAGGCCGATGCGGTCCTGCGGATCTCGCTCACCGGCTACGATCGCAACGTGACCGTCTCGCTGCCGTCCGATACCGGGCGCGCCCGGCGCTTTGAAGTGACCCTGCGCGCCCACGCCACCCTGACCGACAATCGCACGAGTCAGCCCTTGTTCGCCGGACGGCCTCTGGAGGCCCGGCGCGGCATCTTTACCGACAGCGGCCTCGTGCCCTCCGAGTATCAGGGCTTGCCCCTGCTCGCGGAACAGATCGCCCACGAGGCCGTCCACGCTGTCCTCGATGCGTGGTAACTGGCGCTCGGCGCCGACGCCGGGGCAGACAGTCAAGCGGGGGCCGGTCCTGCGCACCCGCCGCGCGAAACAAGGATTGAGCCTTTGCCGTCCCCGGTCTTCAGTCACCTGTCATCCGTCCCAGCCCATGCTCCATTCCCCCCTCCTCGCTCCGTCCCTTCTTGCCGGCGATCATGCCCATCTCGCCGCGAGTGCGGAGGAAGCCGCCGAAGCGGGCGCCTCCTGGCTCCACATCGATATCATGGACGGCCATTTCGCGCCCAACCTGACTTTCGGTCCCGAGACCCTGGCGGCTTTGCGCCGCGCCGGTTCCAAGCTGTTTTTCGACACCCACCTGATGCTCGACGAGCCGCAGCGTTACATCGAGGCCTTCGTCCAGGCCGGTGCAAACAACCTCACCATTCATATCGAGCCGGCTTACGATCATCGCCGCACCCTGACCCGCATCCGCGCCCTGGGTTGCCAGTGCGGCATCGTGATCAATCCCGGCACCCCGGTGGCCGACATCCGGCCGTTGCTCGAATTGGTCGATCTGGTGCTCATCAT
>Ga0209515_10008599_pt1 | contig 11860 bp, 15 predicted proteins | sample Subgroupgradi54m_FD_187454 | JGI IMG/M metagenome (GOLD analysis project Ga0209515, IMG submission 187454) | Subsurface groundwater microbial communities from S. Glens Falls, New York, USA - GMW60B uncontaminated upgradient, 5.4 m (SPAdes)... ... | reverse complement strand
ATGGAGGCTGGATTTTTAGCTAAAGCCATTGGTGGTCCAGCATCAGTGGTAATAGGTGGAGTAGGAGTATTATTTGTTTTATCTTTACTTACTTTTAAAGGCAAAGCTTTAAGACAGTATCATGGTAAAGATTTAGCTGTTTAAGATCCTTGTAAGAGTATATACCATAATTATTATTCAGCAATCTTTAATGTAGAAAGCATTTTTAATATAAGATTACGATTGGATTTATAATCAGAAAGTGAAGCCAATTTATCTTCTGCAGCAGGATACCCTGTCCCAAAAAGAATATGATGTTCTTTGGTCCTTTGGACCTTCATATCGACAAAAGCTTTATTTTTTAAAAAAGTTGTTTCTTTAACTAAATATTGATTTCCTTCAATAGTGACAGTTAAATCGTTTGTTTGAATACTTTTTGCAATATCTTCACCCTCCAGTCCGTAAGGATACTGGAAGGGAGAGAGAATAATTGCAACACTGCCACTGAGATTTTTGATATTTACTACCTCACTATAACGATTAGTTGAATCTTTAGGTTGGTCCTGAATAGACCAATCCACAGGGTATTTAAAAGAATAATTATTGTTACTAAATGTCTTCCAATTAGCAGTTTCATCAGAAGATGAAGGAGATTGGAGCTTTTTCTTATTTTCTTCAGAAATTGGTTCAATAAAACTTCTTCCATCTGGAGTATGGCATTTTCCTGGATAACTTAGAAATACTTGATAGCCAGCTTTATTACATTCTTCAAAACTGCTTATCTTCTTAATAGCTTCTCGTTTCTGGAAGAAATACATTCCACCAATTGCAGCAAGAATTAATATCCCAACTATTAGGAAAATTAAAACTTGCCCTTTTTGCATGATTTAATCTTACCATAAACATAAAATACATTTATGCTACGGTCGTATGATAAATGAAAATAATTAATAGGTTTTATACTTTTTCTAAACTTTCTTTCAAAGCATTGGCAATCAGCTTTTCTAATTTAGAAAGATCATGCTGGTCTGCTGCTTTCATAGCTTTTATATAGTGCTGTCTATTTCTTCCTGTTCCTGCTTTAATTTCCAATACAGGTAACCCTAGGTTTAATGCCAAAAGATTAGTCAGAAGTCTGGCAATCCTGCCATTGTAATCTTTGAATGGGTGAATCCAGACAAAACAATGTTGAAACCAAGCAAGGAGTGAGATAGTTTCTGCTAAAAATTGTTCTTCTTTTTCTGCTGTTGGTACATATTTAAGTCTTTCTTCCAGATCATCACAAAGATTTTTAATAAGCTCAGCAATTTTACTATAATGTGGTGGTTCATAGTCTCCTACTGTCACATCAACAGTTCTGAATCTTCCTGCCCAATCAGGGAAGATAAAGCCAAATCCAACTTTGTGGAGATCACGAATAACTTCAGAAGTAATTTTCACCTTTTTGTTATTTAGTTTGAAGATGTGCTGAAGGGCTTTTTTAACACCTTCTGCTTCTAATTTGATAACTTGAGATCTTGGTAAGATGCCAAAGGCAGTTTCTTTATAGGAAGTTGCAGATTTAGGTTTAGTTGATTTTGCCACAAAGAATTATCTAAAGAGCGCTTGTGCTTGCTTTTTAGTAATTTTTTCTCCTTCTAAACGCATAGTGCGGTATAAAATTTCAGGTAAGAGTTTTCTGACATCTGGTTTTTTAGCCATAGCAAGATAACGTTTATTAAAACGTTTAAATGCTTTGAGTAGAGATTTATCTTTAACTAACTGAACTACAGTCATAAGCTTATTATAACAGATTTTTTACTTTTAAAGGTAAAGCTTTAAGACAGTATCATGGTAAAGATTTAGCAGTTTAAAGGAATTTAAAAGTGGAAATGATTTGACTATATAAGGAGTCATAGATCCATTCAGGGAAAGCGGTATTTTTATAATCTCCAACCATACTACTAAGGTGGGTCATCTCTCTGACATCAATTTCATAGATTTTATTATTCTTGATTAAAACTAGTGTTTTCATAGGAATCGGTGCTGTTGATTTACTTGTCTGTCCATTTATAAAGTTATCAATATAACTGATCTTAGTTATCATAACTCCATTTATTTCTACATTTTCCTCTTTTTCAATAACTGGCCGCATGTTCTTTGTAAGATCTCTTAACCAGATTTCTTTTGCCGACAGTTTTAAACCTCTTTCATTTAACTCCTCGACTCTAATAGTAATGTGTCCGCAGTGTTTTGCTGTTTCCTCACAGTTTTTAGGCCCTGTCAGGGTAATCCAAAAATGTTGCGCTATGAATTCTGGCGTTTGTCCTGGTCCCGATCCGAATAACGTCCAATCCGTAGGGTATTTAATAGAGTAATAATATTTATTATTTGTATATGTTTCCCAGTTAGCAGTTTCATCTGAAGAAGTTGTAATAGGTTGTGGGGTTTGGGAAATTACGGTGGGAGTGGTTGATGATTTAGGAGATGTGGACCTACCCAGATAGTATGCTCCACCAGCAATTAGTATTACTAAAGTTCCAACTATTGTCCAGATAAATATTTGCCCCTTTTGCATTATTGTTTAAACCTTTTTTCGTAGCTTTTGATTAAATTAACTGATAACTCATCATTAATCATAGCCTTAAATAAGGCTCCTTTTATTTTAGTATTATTTCTTTTCCATCTCTTGTTTGGTTTACAAAGACCACAAGCAGATTTATGAACGATCATATTCAATAATTATACTCTAGTTGGAAAGCTTAAGAGGCTCTATTTCTATTGTTTGTTTTTGATAACTCAATTTAACATCAAAATGATCAAAAAATCCTTGTTGGCCTAAAACTCCGTGGCCAAAATTACTAATATCAGCAAAAAGTGCCTTAGTTTGATAAGAGAAACTACTGAATTTAATTTCAATTTCACCCCAAAATCCTCGAGTTTTATCCTTACCTATGCCTTTAACAATAACAAATTTTTTAGATAATCTGACTCCCAAAGCTTTTGCCAGTTCAATATGAAAGATACAATAATCTGCTCCTGAATCAATTAATATCGGATAAATAGCAAAATTTTTGTCAGTTTTTATGATGATGTCAATGATAGGCCTGCGGATAGTGTTGGTAAATGTTAGGTAGGGAAAGATCATTAAATAATACCAACAATAGGTAGAATCTCTTTAGGGATCTGCATTAGTACAGGATGCTCAAAACCTTTTTTTTCAGCTTTTTTAATAGTTTGTTTTAATGTTTTAGCATATGCTACAACTTCAGGGTCACTAACAAAACTTTTTAAGGCTACCCAGTTGCCTCTGTAATTTTTATTACTATAAACTTTTTTCATATCAATTGTTTGCATAACTTTATTTTACCACTATGGAGATTCAAAAAATAGGGGTTGACCCCGACTAGTCTTACCTCTCGCCTTAGTACATTTGTATAGTGGCTCGAGGGGCAACGTTACGGGGTCTGCGGTCCGATTAAAATCGGATCTTGACAAATATTAGCACTCATGGTATCTTACTGCTAAGATGTCGGATTTAACTGATCGACAACAAGCACTTTTAAAAGCAATAATAGAAGAGTATATAGAGAATGCTGAACCGGTTGGTTCAGAAATTATAGAAAGAAAGCATAATTTGGGAGTCTCCCCTGCTACAATCAGGATTGAGATGGGAAAGTTGACAGAGGCTGGGTATTTAAGACAACCGCACACCAGTGCAGGTAGAACACCTACCAGCATGGGTATGAAGTTTTATATCGCTGAGTTGATGAAGGAAAAACAGTTGTCTGTGACAGCAGAAGTTTCTATCAAAGACAAATTAATGTCTCAAAGGTATAAACAGGAAAGGTTGCTTAAAGAAGCAGTAGGAGCGCTGGCACAAAGACTTAATATATTAGGTTTGGCAATTGATGATGATGGGCAGCAATATTTTGCCGGAGCTGCAAATATTTTGGATTGGCCGGAGTTTTATGATATAGATGTGGCAAGATTTGTTTTATCGCTTTTTGACGAGAATTCAAGACTTGCAGAAATCATCGGAAGGGCAGTTGGAAGTGATCCTATTCATATACTTTTTGGTGAGGATATGGAATATGAGAGCTTAAGTTCAACCGGATTTGTGTTTACAAGATATGAATTTACACCTCAAAAAGGTGGAGTTATAGGAGTAATTGGGCCGGCCAGGATGAATTTTTCGCTTGTTTTGCCTTATATAAAATATGTTAGAAATTTAATTTGTGAATCAGAAAGGGTTTGAGAAATGGCTAAGAAACAAACTGAAGATAAAAATAATATTAAAATTATAGAATTAGAAACTAAGGTTTCTGAACTGGACAATCAGCTAAAAAGAGCAGTGGCTGATTATAGAAATTTGGAGCAAAGAATTAATCAGGGTAGATCAGAACTTAGCAATTTTGTGGGAGCAGAATTAATTAAAAGATTGCTTCCGGTTTTGGATCATTTAGAACAGGCTCTTTCTGGAATAAGTGAGCAAGATAGACAAAGCGGTTGGGTAAAAGGGGTTGAGCTGGCTGTAAAAGAGTTTAATCAGATTTTAATCTCTGAAGGTCTGGTTGAGATTGTAGCAGAGGGACAATTTGATCCAAATCTTCATGAAGCAGTAGATGTTCAGGAGATGCAGCCTTCACTTGACAGTTCCGGCGAGCCAAAGGATAATATAATTTTAAAAGTTGTCAGAAAAGGGTATAATTTAAATGGAAAAGTAATTCATCCAGCCCAAGTGGTGGTTGGTAGAAAGGAAATGTCATCCTGAACGTAGTGAAGGATCTCAAGATTAAATCTAGAGATTCTTCGTTTCACTCAGAATGACAAATAGTAGAAAGGAAAAAAATATGGCAGAATTTGAAAGTAGAGAATCAGGTAAATATAAGGGGTTAAAATATCGCGTTATGGGTTTGGCTCTTTCCCTTTCATCCAGAGGTAATAAGCAGATTAGGGAAGGAATAATGGGTGAGATAGTAGATGAGGCAAATTCTCATGATGGTGAACTTAGTTCCGCAAAACAATGGTGGATGGGTTTATTGTCAAGAGATTCACAAATAGAAGTTCAAAATAGAATTCGAAATGCCAGTGGTTTTAGTAATCAAGGAGGACAAAATAATGTCTAAAATTGTTGGAATTGATTTAGGTACAACAAATTCATGTGTAGCTGTAATGGAGGGTGGGAAGCCCAAAGTTATACACTCAGCTGAAGGAGAAAATACTATCCCATCAGTTGTTAATCCTATTAAAAATATTGTCGGAAGGGTTGCCAAAAGACAAGCTGTTGTTAATCCTCAAGAAACCATTTTTTCTGTCAAGCGGTTAATGGGCCGAAAGTTTAAAGATGCAGAGGTGCAGCGCGATATGAAATGGCTTCCTTATACTATCAAGGCTGGAAAAAATGACATGGCAGTTGTGGAAGTTGATAGTCATGAATATACTCCTCAGGAAATTTCCGCTCAAATTTTACAAAAAATCAAAGCTGATGCAGAATCTTACCTTGGAGAAAAAGTAACAGATGCTGTAATTACTGTTCCTGCTTATTTTGATGATGCGCAACGTCAGGCTACCAAGCAGGCAGGAGAGATTGCTGGATTAAATGTTCAAAGGATTATTAATGAGCCAACTGCTGCAGCTTTGGCTTATGGACTGGATAAATCTCATGCTCATACTATTGCTGTTTATGATCTTGGAGGAGGAACATTTGATATCTCTATTTTGGAGTTAGGAGATGGGGTTATTGAGGTTAAATCAACTAATGGTGATACTCATTTAGGCGGAGATGATTTTGATCAAATTATTATTGACTGGTTGGCAGATGAGTTTAAAAAGAGCGAGGGTGTGGATCTAAAGAGTGACAAACAAGCTTTGCAAAGGCTTCGGGATGGGGCAGAAAAAGCTAAAATTGAACTTTCTTCTTCCATGGAAGCAGAAATTTCTATTCCATTTATTACTGCAGACTCAAGCGGACCAAAACACTTAGAAATAAAGTTGTCCCGGGCAAAACTCGAGAGTATGGTCAAATCATTAATAGATAAGTCTTTTGAAGCAGTCAAGTCGGCTATGAAAGATGCAAAACTTGAGGCAAAAGATATTGATGAGGTAGTTTTGGTGGGTGGAATGACCAGAATGCCATCTGTTCAAAAAGCAGTACAGGACTTTTTTGGTAAAGAACCACACAAAGGTATAAATCCAGATGAGGTAGTGGCAATTGGAGCAGCTATTCAGGGAGGAGTTTTAGGCGGGGAAGTTAAAGATGTATTACTTTTGGATGTTACTCCCCTAACTTTGGGAATTGAGACTTTGGGTGGAGTTAGGACACCTTTGATTAGTAGAAATACTACCATTCCATCTTCTAAGTCAGAGGTTTTCTCAACAGCTGCAGATAATCAGCCGGCTGTGGAGATAAATGTTTTGCAAGGTGAAAGAGAAATGGCAGCTGACAATAAATCATTGGGCAGGTTTGTGCTTGATGGAATTCCACCAGCCCCCAGAGGTGTGCCACAAGTGGAAGTGACTTTTGACATTGATGCAAATGGAATTTTAAATGTTTCTGCCAAAGATAAAGCCACCAATAAAGAGCAAAAGATTACTATCACAGGTTCAACAGGTCTATCTAAAGAAGAAGTGGAAAAGATGACCAAAGATGCAGAAGCAAATGCAGAAGCTGATAAAAAGAAAAAAGAGGGTATTGAGACTAAAAATATTGCAGATAGTCTGGTGTATCAGACAGAAAAAACTTTGAAAGATAATGGTGATAAAGTATCTGCGGAAGTTCGAACAGAAGTTGAGCAAAAGTTAAATGAGTTAAAAGAGGCTTTGAAGGGTGAGGATACAGATGATATTAAGAAAAAAGGCGATGCATTAGGTGAAGTTTTGCAAAAAGTAGGATCTGCAATGTATCAAGGGCAGGCAACAGGCCACAGTGGACAGGGTACAGGAGAACAGGCACAAGGTGAAGCTGCCTCGTCTTCGACGGGCGAGCCAAAGGAAGAAGCTCCAAAAACTGAGGAAGCTGTTGAAGGTGAAGTGGTGGAAGAAGAGAAAAAGGAAGAATAATTAAGAAAACTTATCTTTGGCAGAAAGAAACCAGATAAACAATCCTCCTATGAATATAAGAAGAGCTATTTGGGCCCCATTGAACTGAACAGATACTTCAAGGTATTGATGCAAATACAGACTAATCAGGAACGAGCACTTTTAGGCATAGACTGCTATACTATAACAGAAATATGGCTACAAAAAGAGATTACTACGAAATTTTAGGTGTATCTAAATCATCTTCTGCTGATGAGATAAAGAGCGCTTATAGAAAACTTGCCCGAAAACACCATCCTGATATAGACAAATCCGCTGGAGCTGCTGAGAAATTTAAAGAATTATCTGAATCTTATCAGGTTTTATCTGATCCACAAAAGAAACAATCATATGATCAATTCGGCCATGCTGCTTTTGATAGGGGTATCGGAGGAGGAGCGGGTAATCCTTTTGGAGGAGGGTTTAATCCATTTGGTGGTGGCTCTCAAACATATAGCTGGTCATCCTCAGGTAGTGGTAATCCAAATGTTCAATTTGATTTTGGCGGATTTGAAGATCCATTTGAATTATTTGAACAAATATTCGGAGGGGGTGGTTTTGGAGGCGGATTTGCCAGAAGAAAACCTACATATCAACTTAGTTTAACTTTTGATGAAGCTATTCATGGAGTAACTAAGGAAGTTGAGGTAGAAGAAAGAAATCAGCAAGGTAGGTTAAGTAGAAAAAGGATGAAAATTAAGGTTCCCCCTGGTGTAGACAATGGAACAAAAGTGCGCTTTGGAGATATGGACATTGTTTTTCAGGTTCAAAGACATCCGGAATTTTTACGGGAAGGGACAGATGTTTTTTCAGAAATTACGATCAATATTCCACAACTTGTTTTAGGGGATATTTTTGAGGTTGATACAGTACAGGGTAAGGTTAAGGTAAAAGTACCACCAGGAACTCAACCAGGGTCTCTGGTTAAACTTAAAGGAAAAGGTGCTCCAAAGCTTGGATCTTTAGGATATGGGGATCATTTTGTCAGAGTAAATCTATCAGTTCCTCAGAATCCTTCTAAACAAGAAAGACAGCTTTATGAAGAGTTAAAAAACTTATCCACTAAAAAGAAAAGCTGGTTTTAAGACTTAGAGCGTTTAGGGAGAAAAAAGTTTACGATTACAACGCCCAAGGTAACGAAAGTTACCATAAATGGGAAACCATAAAAGCCTGTAAATCTGTTAGTAAATCCAACTAGCAGTTCAACAATTAATCCTAAAGTTAATACATGTAAACCAACCTTATAAGATTGTCCATAAGCTATGTCTTGTTTGAATATTTTGCCAAGTACAAAAATTAAGGCTGATAAAAATAATAAATGTATTAGTCTTAAATCGTATGATAAATAGATGCCTGCAAAGCTTAATAATAATAAAACGGGCCCGATAAATTTATACCAGTGAGAAATATTATTGGAATATGAATTTAGAGTATCCTTGTTTAACTTAAAATCTTTTACCTGATTTAGACTATATGAACTGATTTCATAATTATTCTTTTTATAGAAAATAGTATCTTTGGTTACCCAGGCATCGGTTTTATAAGCATCAAATTTAGCAGCTGAATATGGAGTTGTAGTATCAATTACTACTATACTTTGCCCTTTTTCATTTAATGATTTGCAGGAAGATATAACAAAAGGCTCAGCCATATTTGTGCTGGTTTGCCCATTTGTAATTTTGATTTCCAGATCCTTTGGGTAGCAATCAATTACATCTGCAATAAAACCCGTAAGCCGTTTAGGAGCCTCGATCAAGACAGGATTTATTAAGATAATTAAGTGAATAGAACTTAACAGCAAAGAAAGAAGTAAAAAATAACCAATAGCCTGCTTAAAAGATTTTTGCAATATTGTAGAGTAAAATTTGGGAGAATAAATGCTATCTAAAATAGTTTGGAAAAAGTTCATTTTGTTTAGGATACCATATTTTTAGGCTTGACTTCAAATTTTCAAAGGGGTAGAATGTTCGAAGGTGGGCTAGTCCCACCTTTTTTAAACTTATGGCACAAGCACGAACAGAATTTGCAGCAGCTTTAAATCAAATAGCCTCTGAAAAAGGGGTTGAAGTTGAAGTGGTTTTGGATGCCATACGTCAGGCTGCTCTGGCTGCTTACAAAAAAGATTTGATGCTTAGAAACGAACCTATTCCGGAAGATTTCGAAGAGTTTATCTCCAAAGTAGATTCTGTAACCGGCGAGATATCAATTTTTGATAAAAACAAAAATGTCACTCCCCCAGGTTTTGCCAGAATTGCTGCCTCAATTGCCAAACAAGTTATCATGCAAAAATTAAACGAGGCTGAACGGGGAGCAATTTTGGCAGAGTATGAAGGAAAGTTAGGAACTGTTATTTCCGGAGCAATTCAAAGACAGGAAGGAAATACTTTCTTTGTGGATTTGGGAAGGGCAGAGGGAGTATTATTACCCTCAGAACAGGTTCATACTGAAATGTATCATCAGAACCAAAGACTAAAATTTTTGGTTAAAGAAATAAGAGAAGATGGTAGAGGTTCTGAAGTAGTAGTTTCAAGATCTGATCCGGCTTTGGTTAAAGCACTTTTTGCCCTTGAGGTTCCGGAGATTCAATCAGGATCTGTTGAAGTAAAAGTTATTGCCAGAGAAGCCGGATCAAGGACTAAGATTGCGGCAATCTCAACTCAAGATGGGGTTGATCCGGTTGGATCTATGGTAGGTCAAAAAGGGGTTAGAGTTCAGGCTGTGATGGGTGAGCTAGGTGAAGAAAAGATTGATATCATCAGTTATTCTGCTGATCCTGCAAGATTTATAGCCGCAGCGTTGTCTCCTGCAAAAGAAATAAAGGTAAGTTTAAATGAAAAAGACAAAGTGGCAACAGTAACTGTGCCGCAAAATCAACTTTCTCTGGCAATTGGAAAAGGTGGACAAAACGTTCGTTTGGCTGCTAAATTAACCGGTTGGAAGATTGATATTGAAGGGGCAGGGGAACCAGAGGAAGAGAGGTTGGATGTGAGAAGTGGGAAGATGGATCAAGAAGTTGGAAGTGAGAAATTGGAAGGGAAGAAAGAAGAAGCTGGAGAAGAAGGAACTGGGGAGCAAAAAGAAGAACCATCTGCTGCACCCTCCCAAGCTACACCAGTAGATGATCCTGATAAAACAGAAGAAAAGTCAGAAGATAAGAGTGTTAGTGGATTAGAAGAGTCTAAGTAATATGGAAACCACTTGCTCTAGAAAGATTTATGGCAGAACAAACTCGACCACCTATTGTTACAATTTTAGGCCATGTTGACCATGGTAAGACAACACTTTTAGATTTTATCCGCAAATCCTCTGTTGCTTCAAAAGAGCATGGCGGAATAACTCAACACATTGGTGCTTATCAGGTTACCCATAATAATAAACTAATAACTTTTATTGATACACCCGGACACGCGGCTTTTGAGAAAATGAGATCAAGAGGAGCAAAAGTTGCTGATATTGCTGTTTTAGTAATAGCTATAGATGATGGAATTATGCCTCAAACGACTGAAGCAATAAATCATATTCAGGTTGCCAAAGTTCCTTTAATCGTGGCTGTAAATAAGGTTGATCTTCCAGGTATAGATATAAAAATTTCTTTGGAAAAGATTAAAAAACAATTATCTGATAGAAAGATTCTGGTTGAAGAATATGGAGGAGATGTACCAATAGTAGCTATTTCTGCAAAGAGCGGAGAGGGTGTAGATAAGCTTTTGGAGATGATTCTTCTGGTTGCAGAAATGCATGAGCTTAAGGGAGATTCGGCCCTGCCTGCAGCAGGGGTAGTAATTGAGGCTAATTTGGATAAATTTAAAGGTGCAATAGCCACAATTTTAATTCGAAACGGAACTCTAAAAAAAGGAGATCAAATTTTGCTGGGAGGAGTTAAAGGTAAAGTCAGAGGTTTGTTTGACTGCTTGGGTAAGAGTTTGGAGCAAGCTGGCCCTTCTGTACCGGTAGAAGTGTTAGGTTTGGAAAGAGTGCCAATGGTAGGAGCTATTTTAGGGAATGAAGCTGAAATTGATATGGAAGAAGATGCAATAAAATCTTTAGTAGAAAAATTAAAACAGGGAGAGACAAAAACTTTGAAAGTTGTTATTAAAGCTGATAAACAAGGTTCTCTGGAAGCAATCCAAACCTCTTTGGAAAAGTTGAATAAGCAGAGCTTGCCTTCTGGCGAAGTTGAGGAGGATCAAGTAGTTGATTTTATTACAACAGGGACCGGGGATATTACAGAGGAAAATGTTAAATTAGCCTCCGCCGTGGGGGCAATCATAATCGGGTTTAATATAAAAGTTGCGCCAAACGCTCAAAGGCTTGCTGAAAACGAGCATGTTTTAATACGAACTTACAACATTATATATGAGTTATTGGATGAAGTGGAAGATGTAGTGAAAACCTTGCTTGAAGTAGGACAACTTGAGGAAGTTTTAGGAAAAGCAGAGATAATAGCCGAGTTTACTTTTGGAAAAGATGAGCGAGTTGCAGGTTGCAGAATGACTGAGGGGACAATTGCAAAAGGACAAAAAATGAGAGTTCTAAGAGAAGGGCAGAAAATAGGTGAAGGCAAGCTTAAATCACTTAGAAAAGTTAAAGAAGAGGTAACAAGAGTTGAAAAAGGAAATGATTGCGGAATGATCTTTGATCCAGCCATAGATTTTGCAGTTGGAGATATTGCAGAATCATTTAGAGTGATATAGACAGTCATACCTAATCGAATAAGTGAAGTGAAATAACGGTTATGTTTTCCTTTGCGAACCGTCTTTTCTGTCAGCTTCTCTGATTTTTTGGAAGAGTTTTCTTTCTTCTTCTCTCATGATTGTAGCAA
>Ga0209515_10008598_pt1 | contig 11860 bp, 11 predicted proteins | sample Subgroupgradi54m_FD_187454 | JGI IMG/M metagenome (GOLD analysis project Ga0209515, IMG submission 187454) | Subsurface groundwater microbial communities from S. Glens Falls, New York, USA - GMW60B uncontaminated upgradient, 5.4 m (SPAdes)... ... | reverse complement strand
AAGTGTAGCCGGGACAAGCCCCGGCGCCCGTGATTTCGTTGACGACCTCTTTCACGTACTCACGAATGAGCGCATCGAAATCGTCACTTTTTCCATCGGGCGCCATGATAATAACTATTTCGAAGCACCCCGACTGTTAGAAAATCATCAGAATATCGTCCTCTCGGATGACAAGGTAATCCTCACCATCGAGAGTGACTTCCGTACCGCTGTACTTGCCGAAGAGGACCCTATCTCCCACTTTCACATCGACCGGAATGACGGTACCGTCCGCTGTAACCCGACCGGGACCGACGGCAAGAACCTCTCCTTCGACAGGTTTTTCCTTCGCGTTCTGCGGAATGTGCAATCCGCCCGGAGTCATGCTCGATTCGGGTTGACGTTTGACCACGACTCTGTCGTGCAAGGGACGAGCTTTCATGAATTCTCCTGGATGATGACCAGTCCGATCGGATCGGAGGTCTCCTGGTTCATCACATGGAGGTCGGCCGTTTCCTCCTCTTTGGCGAACCGAAAACGACGACCCATTTCCTTGGAGAATTCGGACGGAATTTCGAGACGTGCTTCATCGAGCTGTTCGTTGATCGTGTAGGTCCGAAGCTGCTCCTGGAACGTATCTTCTGCGATTTGTTCTACAATCACAATTTTGTAATCGAAGGGATACGTTCCCTGCGGATCGAAGGGGCTCTGCTGCGCTTCGAGTTCTTCTGCCGAAGGCCAGTTCTCGTTCGTATTCGTCATTTACTTACTCCGTTCACTCGATGTTTCTCAAATCTCGTTGCAAGAAGATCAGCTTGATGAACAATGACAGCTAAATCAGGTTCTTTCATTCGATACTCTTTATTCGTCTCATCAAGAAATCCATCATTTAACAAAATGGCCAAATATTCATCATGCGATACTTTGATCCCGAAATGTTGCAAAAGATAGCCGCTGTTGTCTTTTACCATCATGAAGCGCATTTTCGAGTTGACTTTGTAGACGTTACCCCTCTTGCGCCAATAGTCTTCATCCTGCTCGATGTACCGCTCCTGGTCCAGATCACCCAGCTTTCCGATGTCGTGGAACAGGCAAGCAAAGATTAGTTCTTCCTGGTCGACTTTGACGTCCATCGCTTTCGAGAGCTTGATGGCATTCGTCAGAACTCTCAACGAGTGTTCGACTAATCCACCTGCAAAAGCATTGTGAAACTCTGTCTTGGAAGAGGCCGGACACATGGCCAGCCGCTCTCCAAAGTGTTCGAAGAACTGCTTCAGCCCTTCCTGCCGATGGTCACCGGTCTTGCCGGCCAAAGTTTCGAATTTGCTGTAGTTCTCAAGGATTTGTTCGGGTGTTAGCATGCCCTACTAAGGTTCAATAATCGACGGTGGTTTTGCAAAGTCTTCGATCGTCAGAGGAAACACGTTGTTCAGCTGAGAACAGTAGAATCCCTTGGAAACGAGAGCGGATAATTTGGAGAATGCCTCGTCGGAAACTTCCCCCACAAGAGCGTCGTGCACAAGAAACATAGGTTTGAATTCGATTCCGAGAAATTCAGCATCCTGGAGCAATTTGTCGAATCCAATATGTGCTACGTCGACACCCGAAGACTGCACGTAGTTGTTCAGCATGGAGGGTCGGTTGATCTCGATTATCTTGCCGAAGAAATTTCTTGTGCTGTCGCCGATCGTCTCTTTTTCGATGCGGGTCAGAAGTTCTTTAATCTTGAAATGTCGTTTCACGGTCGATAGAATGACTCGGCAATCGTCGACGGGCAATTCGATATGGGTGGACAACGTATCGACCGACATGCCGTACAGAATTCCTAGAAGAGCGACCTTCGTCCTGTCCCTCGTGAGCTTACCAGAAAAGCACGTCCTTGAGATTTCTTCGTACAGGTCTCCCTCGAAGGCAGGAAGCTTCGCCAGCGCAGCGAGCAGACGAGGTTCCAACGAAGAGAAATCTATCTGCACGATTCTTGATTTTTTGCCCGCGAGAAACAAGTTCCTACGGTCCTTCGGAAGGGTCAACACCATCGGACCGGAAGCGACTGTCAGACGACCGGTTCGTGTTCCGAAGAAGTTGTACTTGGGAGGTTGCACGAATCCGTCCGCTTGCGGAAGCAGAGAGTCCAGATGAACCAACAACGAATCGCTCGCTTCGTCGAAGAGCTTTCGAAGAACCTTCTCGTCCACCCTGAACGGTTTGAATTTGGATACCAAGCGTCGAAAGTTGCTGTATCCGACGTCGTAGTAGGCGCTATCGACGTCGAACAAGGACACGGAAGTTAGAAAGTTCTTGAGCGTCTCCTTGTAGACGGTAGACGGGAGGCACAAGCTCCAAGGAATGCACTTCACGTGGGGCGGAAGGATCTTCGAATACACCTTCCGGTTCACCGCCCCAGGGTTGTACTCTGCTTCCAACCCATTCACTCTCAGAAGGATTTTCAGGCACTTGTCAACCGATCCTTCATTCCTATCGAATACCCATTGTGGTGCCGTCAGGTCGTCCACCCACGAAATCTTCCCAGAATCGTACGAAATGTGCTTCAACGCGCCGACGACGTCCCTATGAACCAGGAATTTCTTGGTCCGCATTCGTTGAAACTATACCATGTAATCCGCGAAAATTGCTACCAAGGCTTCTCGTGGAACCTTCGAATGATCGACGGTTACGTTAGCTTCGTTCCATATCTGGATATCTGATCCTGGAGACACTACCACCGCGAACTTTTGCTGCGAATTTTTGTAGATGACGATGTACAGACTATCCTGATTCGTGATGAATTCTCTGTAAGATTCTTCCTCGTCCCGCGAGGACACGCACCACTTTGTTCCCTTGCCGTAGAATATGCAGGCCTGGCGCGACAGAATCTTAAGAACGATGAAAATGTCATTTTCAGCTATCTTCGTCGCGCCTGACGTCTTGTCAAGCTTTCGTTGCTGGCGTTTGGATGTTTCCAGCGCAAGCGTCCGACGAACGAAGTTTCTGATTGCTCTGACGCTAGTTTTCATCGTCAACTTTTGGGTTTCTGAAGCTTGGGTGCATCCTTCTTGAGAATTGCAGAAAGTTGGTCGACTTTAGAGATGACAGACTCGAGGACGCCGTACGAATCGTCGGGAGTGAATTTAAGGTGCGAAGTGAAAGATCCCTGTTTGATCTTGTGGTCGATGTGCGTTAAAATGTAGATATTGTCTGCCGTCGTGCCGGTAGAAAAGTCGATGAAATAGCGCTGATTCAGGCTCAACAAAGCACACCCGAAGGTTTCCATGTCTAGCTGGCAAGGAATGACTCTTAAAGGAATACCACCGACCGACGATCCATTGGGTTCTGTGTTGTTCTGTTGGCCCGCAGATTTAAGCATTTGAGCGGCGGCTAAAAGTTGATTCTGTTGGGTAGCGAGATGAGCGCTGATGATAGCAGAATTGTTGGTTCCGTACGTCAACGTTGGAAGCGCGGAAGAGACGACCTTTTTGATTGCCTCTGCAGATACAGAAGTGATGGTCGTAGCTCCTGTTTTGGGATCGATCTCAACTTTCAATCCGATGCCCGCAGTGTTCACGGCGTCCGCTACCTGCTGTTTTTGTTGAGTTCCGTAAAAGCTGTCTGCTCTTGTAACGATCTCTTGTAACCCTGTCTGTGTGCGCGCCATCTGCAAGAATTGCTCGTAAGGAGATGCTTGTTTGTCGTAGATATGAATACGCAGAATGTCGTGAGCTGATTTATCGTTGTTTGTGGTTCCATTCTTGAGCACGCGACCGCCGCGACATTCGAGATAAGCTTCAACAGCGGGAAATTTGAATGAACCACCCTGACCTTCCATGATCTCTGAAAAGGCATCTTCAATCTTGCTTTTCTTGCCTTGACCTTCGATAAAAACGGGTGGTTCTCCGGGTTTGTGCGATTTGTACTTATTTCGAAGACCGTATGCAGCTGCCCGGGGATCGTTGATTATTGCAGACTGTATGAGCAAGACAAATTCTTGAATCGTCATGTCGACATTTCGTTTGTTGTAAACGTGGTCGTTGAACACCTGAGTTAAAAACTCAATTTCTATCGGAAATGAACCTATGCTTGTATCTCTAGCTTTCCCTGCTTGAGAATTGAACTGATAGAACACCAATTGAATTTCGTCGAAATTGGGTGAATTGAGCAGAGGTTCTACAACGAATACGAGCAACGTTTTCGCCAGCGAAACGTAACTTTTCGGCTTTCTAGGACCTCCCGGAGGGGTGTCTTTCTTTTTTCCATTTTGTTCGATTTCTCCCGTATAGACATTCGCGTCCATGAATGGATCGGGTCCTTCTCGGAGTTTGTCCATCTTTTCTTTGATAAAGCTGGCAATTGTGCTATTCTGCTTTGCTAAAAAGCCTTCGTCCTTTTTAAAGATCTTGTCAAGGGCTTCTGCCAGTTGATTATGAGTTTCACGATTTGGATCAGCAGAAAGGTTTTTGATCAACTTTTCCATTTCATCTCCTTTGAATGCTGTCATAAGCTGTCCGTTTGAAACAGACTCAAGGATCATGTATGGCCTAATTTCTTTGTTGACTATCTCCGGTTTTTTGAGCCCCGCCTTCTCTCGAAGGCGATTCACATCTTCCATCAATTGTTCAAGCGCTCGCTGTTGGTTTGCGTATCCGTCTCCTTCGGAAATTTTTACGACTCTCATTTCTTGCATACCCTTCGTTGCAAGAGAGAGTGTGATGTGAATTTGTTGTGCGTTGTCGAAAGAAAATGAAGCATTCACGATGCCAAATTTTTCATTCTTCACGACCATCTGATTCAAAAGGTCGCCGTACGCATTGTCTCCATTGATACGGTCCGGATGTTTCCATCCGTACGAGATGCTCAACGTTGTGTTCGTGTAAACTTGAGGACGAACGAAATCGCTAATTTCGGCGAGGCGAGAACGATCGTGAAGTATCAGGTTCAACTTTGCCGTCTTGTTGCTGAACACACCAACACCCGCAGAAGCGACGCTCACTTCAAAAGACTCGATGGACATGAACGGACGGAATGCATCGAGAATTGGTGTAAAACGTCGAGCCGAGCCTCCTTCGATGGACGATGGATTGAAAAGCAATTGCGTTGCGGCGACGAGCTCCATTCCTGCTGTGTGAATAGTCTTCTTTTCACCCCCAGGACCGGCCTCTGTATCTTGCGAAGCGTCGAACATCGCTCGGTCAGCAGATTTATCGTCTTTGAGTTCTAATCCTCCATTGAGAAACTTTAGAAGAGATGGAGAACGAAGCGTATTTGGGGACTTTTCTTCACGTCGAAATTGGAAGATGATGTCGAGATAGGGCATGCATCTCGACATCTCTATCGTCGGGATAGCATTCATGAACAAACTAACTTTGTTCGTGTCTCTCACCGATAGAGAAACCATTGGTGTCGTCGACATGATAACACCGAATTTCGTCGCTTCTTTTTCACTAGAATCAATTTTTAGAATATCACACATCAAAAAATTGTCTGTTTCATCATGAAGATACGCGACCTTCGCTCCTGGAAGAGACTTGGCATCATCGTGAAAAATCTTGATTCTATCGTAGAAGTTGCTAGCGGTGATATCACCCTTCTTGAACAAATCTCCGAGTTCTTTGACCATCTCTTTGAAAGTCAGAAGCCCAGAACCCGTTTTGTCTCCCGAATGGATGAGAATCTCGGTTATCTTCTGAAGAATGGCGTCGCCGTCAGGAACGTTTCCTTTCGAAAATGTTTTGAGAACATACTTCCCAAGCAAATCTCCGGGTTGGATCGTTCGGTAGTACCGTTCTAGTTCGTTTACGCTATCACCCATTTCAGCCCACTATTTTTGCGATCTCGATGAGATCTGGAATCCGAATGACGGTGCCAGGAGGCACTTGCAATCCCCATCCGATGTCAGACGCAGCTGCGATGATCCACCAATAACGTCCATTCTGGTAGTGCTTGAAGGCGAGATGGTCGAGGCGCTCTGCTTCGTGAAGCACTATCGTCTTGAAAGAAACTCGTTCGTTTCTAACGGCTTCCCGAATGATAGAATGGGTGGTCGAAGTACCGTACTGAAAGTTGTAACCGAGCACGTCAGTTCTTTGGTAACGAGAGAAGGCCATTAGTTTTTCGCCTTCGAAAGATCTGTTACTACATAGTCGTATAGGTTTTTTCGATCTTTGTCGAGATCGTCGATAGACAAATATTGGTCTTCTGCACCATAGATGGCTATTTCGCCTTTCGTTGTTTTGACTATTGCAATTTTGTCAAGAGAGTTATGTTGTGGAAATTTTGAAATGACGAAATATATTTGATCATTTTTGTGATCATTCCACGCATCTTCTCCTCCTTCATGATCGCCCGAAACACACCACTGTGTTCCTTTCCCGTATAGTCTGCACGCAGCGAGCGAATTTACTTTTAGAATAATGAAATCGTCATCTTCAAAAACTTTTTGCGAACCCATAGATTTTTCAAATGAACGACGGCTACGTTTCGACTTGCTTTCTTTTGCACGAATCACTACGTTTTCAAGCGTTTCGTATGTATACATCGCTATGTCATTTGACGGAAGTATGTTAGTTCTTTTAAGCATGAAGAAATCTCGAACAACAGGTAAGAACTTTCGGGCGGCGATGTTGGGGGTAGAAAATTCATTCGTTGCCATATCACTAATTTGCCCCAAAACCCATTTGATAGACGGTAAATGAGATGTCAACACAAACAACTCTTCTATAAAAAGAGGATTTATATCGAACTGCTTGACAAGTTGCTCTATAGTATCTTCACGAGATTCTATCAATAAATCTCTGATAAGGGAACGAATCTCCCAAATGCTCTTCATTTGAGCACCTTTCTAAGCTTCTTTCGAAGATCGTCGAATTTCGTTCTTCCTTCTCCTTCGTTGTCCGTTCCGTCTCCGGCGATTCCGTTCATGATCTCCCCGACGTTGTAGACGGGTGCTCTGTTGAATCCGTTGACATCCAAGCCCGGAGCGATGTCGTGGATTGGTGTGAGAGACATCTTCACCACGCACATTTTGGGAGCGCGTGAGCCGTACGCTTCCGTTTCCCAAGGAATGTTGTCGAGCCAGTTGAACCCTAGGTTGTCTATCATACAAGCGAGTCCCTTGCCGCCGGACGCTTCGAACGATCTGACGACGCTGTTTTTGGAAGGATTAAGAAAATCGTTGATCTTGCTGAGAGTTGCTGTATTGCTTACCGAACCAGCACCGGACAGACGAGATTTGAGGACTTTTGCGAGAGACTCTCTAGAGATAGAAATCTGATCTACAGGAACGATGATGAATTGTTCGTCGCCGGGTGCTGTTCGTTCTATCATCTGAACGACGAACAATCCTTCGTCTTCTTTTTCTGCGATCTTCGCAGGTTCTTGCATGGCCACAAGGGAAGCTGGGGCGTTCTTCGATTTCCCTCCCAGAGAAATACCAACAGAAGCCTTTGCTGTCTTGATAGGATACAGTCCTGGGTGAATAGAAACTACGGCATCTCTCAAAGATTCTAGATCGTTCGTATCAAGGATGCGTGCGAACTCGACGAGCTTAGCAACTCCATCATCGTTGATCTTCACGTCGAAAAATGCGTCCTGCTCACCCAACCCGAAGAGACGCGCTAGAGCAAAGCGAGAGTAGTTCGTTCTGAACAGGTCTCCCAGGCGCAATCTGATGAGAGGAGAATTCGTGGGTGTTTGAGAAAACGGCTGTATGAACTTGTCTTTGGTTTCGGGATTCGTCAGAACGTTGCCCTTCGACCATTGCGGGTAGACCAGCGTGACGAGCTTGTTGATCTTCCACCACATCTGGTCGAAGTCCTGTTTGTTGGTCGCAACGACGTAGAATTCGATGCTGATCTTTCGATCCGTAGACTTGTATATCTTCACAGGATCGACTCGACCGAACGCTTTTATCGTCTCTGTCTCGACAGTGTAGTCGTCGGACATGGAACGCAAAAAGGCATGGAACGAAACGATCTCGTTGGTTCGAAGATCATGGAAATAGAACGGCATGTACTCTGCATCGAGATTTGCTTCTATGGACTTGACCGCGTCGGTGCTAATGCGATTTGATGTATCACCTAGTTCCGAATTCACTCCGTCCTTGTTCGTCTGGCTTTTGACCGCAGCGACCGAAGCGGGCGTCACGCTGTTGGGGAATCTGTTCGAAAAGGCTGTCAGCGCAGAGACAGTTTGTCGAGGGAACAGGAACACCGAAGGCGACGTCGACGTCGCGAGCGCGGACTGTAACCGACCCTGCATTCGTCCCTTGCCCACCCTGAAGTTGTCATCCAGGGCGTCGACGGTCGAGTACTTCGTGATTCCCAAGAACTCTTCCTTTTGCGCGGGTCTGTCCTTCAAGGTGAGAGTCGAATCTCCCAATTTGGCCATGATGTTGATAGCAGCGATGACCTTCGAAGACCTGATCACGTTGATGAGCTCGATGATGTTCTGGGCGATCTGGATCGGATTTCCCTTCACGGCATTCTGCACCTGAATCACGATGTTAGCCGCGGATCGAACGATGTTGCGGCAGATCACACCGTAGAAACCGGGAGTTTCGAGAACTCGACCGAACGAAGATCCCAGTCCACCTCCGAAGACAAGCGAAATTCCTTCGTCGACGCAGTCTTCGAAGTCGTGTTCGGTGATGGTCAACCCAAGCAAACTCGCCGGGATGGGCAGCGGGGGAAAGCTCGAACCTTTTCCGGCAGAGTGCATGTAGCTACCCAAGATGTAGCGACCTTGGCTATCCTTCTTGACGTTTCCTTGCTTCGCGGACGTGATCGCTGCGAGGAGAACTGTCAATCCCTTCAGCGCTAGCTTCATGCCGATCACGAGAGCTGTCGACGCCGCGATCATTCCCAGCGGAAGAAGACCTGAGAACGGTTCGAGAACGTTGTTCATCTGACCGAACGACGAAGATCCCGTGTTGTTGATGAGATGATCGTTGGCATCTCCCGGATTCAAGTTGACAGGATCCGTATCGTCTTCTATGAGAGATTTGAAAGCTTCGTTTGCACGCAGGTCGTCGACGTCAACCTTGATGAGACCGATCTGGGCGGTGCCCGGAAGAAGCGCAGCAGCTGAAGCGCCGAGGCCGTCAGGACCGTCCTGACCGTATCCCGTGGAGGATGCTAGTTCCGAGGTCGCACGCACCGACAACAGAACTCCGAGGTTCGCGAAGTGACCGGCTGTCACGTCCTTTCCCCCGGGCGATTCGACGAAGTTTCGATAGCTTCCGAGCGTGTCAGCGGGATGGGTGGGGTTGACACGAACGAGCGTCGGATTTGCGGAACGCTGGGATGTTGCCGTGAAGCGGTTGTTCGACAGAATGGGAGAGACGTATGTCTCTTGGATCTTGTCTATTCCGTCCCTGAGCAGGGTATTTCCGTCGTGTTCGCCCGGCGCTCGAATTTGCTTTCCCTTCTTGAGAGTCGGAGAGATCGTTCCGGGGTTCTTGAGCGTACGAGCGCTGGTCACCGTGCTATTGGAATAGTTCTTGAGAAGATCCTGGTCCGTTGTGCTTTCGACGAACTGCGCCCCTGTGCCGTTGGTCCTTGCGGTCGTATTCGCTGCAGAGTCGAACGGTGCAGGATTCCCTGAACTATCGTTCAGATTCGTCTGATTGTAGCCTGCTCCGACAGGATACCTGTTCTTGTGGGTCGGATCGTTGGCGCCGTGCGTGATATCGCTAGCGTTTTGAACAACAAGTTCTTTAGTTTCTTGGCTTAAGTCGTCTATTCCAGGTTCGAGAATTTTCGGAGTTCCTATCATTGCTGAATGACCAGATCCTCCTCCGTGGAGCTCAGCACTAGGTTCGAATACGAATCCTTTTCTGTACGTAACACCAACGTCGTACGAAAGAGGTCGGCCGAAGATGTTTATGCGAGCCATGAACCGATAAGTACTCTCACCTGAACTTATTCAAGTACTCTCGAACGTATCCAGAACCCCATCCGAGCCAGTTGACGAGCTCTGTTCTCCAGATTCCCAGATTCCTAAGATCTTCCGCCGTGGGTTCTGACCTGCCCAATCCTTCGATATCGACGTGATCACGAGTGATGATGACATGGGCACCGCCCTCGGCAGGTTCTTCGAAGTTGTCCTCATCGTCGAACTCCACATTCCCGCGGTCGTCGATCGGAATATGGCCCTTCCGGGTGACCATCCTGTCATCCATGATGTACGTCAGCATAGCATGACCGTTATCATGTTCAACCTTGAAGGGCCCCTTAGAGTGTCTTCTGGGCTCACCATTGAGGTAGTATGCGATGGTTCCGTTCGAAACATCGATGACGGTCGGACCGATGCCGTTCCTGTGACGCTTGCCGTTTTTGAAGTACGCGATGTACGGATTATCGAACCAGACCTCCGCGGGAAGAGATCCGTTGTCGTGACGTCCGTCGGGACCGTTCCAAACGATAGACTCTGTGAACACGCTGGGTTTTGGATATCCTTCTACCAGCTGAGAAAGCGGGGACGCAACAGCACGAAGAACATCTCGTCCTCTGAATTTGCGATCTATCTCCGACAGTATCGGGTGGTTCGTTTCCTCGAGGATCTGCATCAAGAGCACGAACGATGCACGTTCGCCATTGAGCGCTTGTCGTGCGAGGTCAGAGATGAGATCTTTACTTGCTTTCATCCTTCTTCTCAGCCTCCCGGGCGGCAAGCAACGATCTGATTTCCTGCTTCACTGCAGGATCTTCCGTCGCCTTCTTGACGAGTTCTTCGAGCGGGAGCACGAAATTCGCGACGAACGACTTCACGATCTCGTTGACCTTCTCTTTTTCCTCGTCGGAGAGCTGCTTGTTGGTCTCAGAAAGCAGAGGATCCTTAGAAATCTGTTCGAGAATGCTTTCTACAGTTTGTTTCTTCATTAGCGGCCGTTTCTAATTCTATTACGAATCGTGTCGTCAGAAGTCATATCTGGCACCGCCGTCTTAACGGCTTCTTTGATTAGACTCTTTGTACGAAGAACGAGCGCTTCTTCGAGCTCTTCCGCATTCATGACGATCTTCAGATCGAGGTTGATCTGGATGCCCTTGTTCTGAATGGTGTACCGTTCGTTCCCGCCGAGACCCGCGTTGGCGGCGAGCTTTGAGAGATTTTTTGAAACGGAGATCTTTGTGGCATCGCCCGAGGCGAGAATTTTATCGAGTTCTTTGACAGAAGCTATGATATCCGCAGTTGCTTTAAGGGTCGGAGCAAGTCGAGCTTCGACATTGCCGGCAGAGGATTTCAATCCTTCAGAAAACGCCGTCATGGTAGTGTTGAGCTCCGCAATGCGTGTCAGCAGACCGACGTTCAAAGCGTCCATGTTTACTGCACTCAACTTTTTGCCCGTATCGTTGACAAGCTTTTGAATATCTACCTTTTGGAGTTCCTGCATTACTTTTACTGTCTCGAGCGCACGCTCTGCAGCTGTTCGTTGTTCTTCGGCTTCTGCAGCGGCGAGAGATTCCATCGTAATTTTAGGGCCCTTGGATGTCGTGGCTGCGGCAACAGCCGCAGCAGGTTCAGGATGTTCGCGCTCTGCACGTTCTTTGGCCTTGCTAGCTGCTTGCACTGTGGCAGAAGCAGTTTCTTCCGATCCAAATGATATTTTTTTCTTTATTTTGTCGAAGAGATCAGTCACAGTAGAACCGAACACTCCAAACATCTGTTTTGCAACCCATGTCAACACGCTGATGAGCGCATTCCAGATGATCTTACCAAGTCCTGTGAAAGCATCACCGATAGCCTTTCCAAGCGCTAAAACAAGAGTTCCCACAAGCACCAAGAGAGACGGAATAAGTTTCGTGAACACAGCGAAGAACATTGCTTTGAATGCATTCCACAGCGGGCCGCCGATGTCGGTGATAGACTGCCAGAGCGCGGGTTTCACCTT
>Ga0209515_10008597_pt1 | contig 11862 bp, 10 predicted proteins | sample Subgroupgradi54m_FD_187454 | JGI IMG/M metagenome (GOLD analysis project Ga0209515, IMG submission 187454) | Subsurface groundwater microbial communities from S. Glens Falls, New York, USA - GMW60B uncontaminated upgradient, 5.4 m (SPAdes)... ... | reverse complement strand
GTTTTTGTTTGACATCAATGTGCGCGGAGGCGGTGGCGAGGCCAACAGTAAAAACAACGGCAAGCAGCATATGTTGTGGGGAATTGTCGGGATGTTTGTGATGGCTTCGGCTTGGGCGATTACCCAGCTTATCTCTGGTACCGTGGGACAGATTTTGCGCTAAGGAAAACCTGCCTCCCTCTAAACTGCAAGGAGAAAAAGAAAAAACGCCGTCTCCCGAAGGAGGCGGCGTTTAGTTTTGCAGAGCCGCGTTAGCGAGTCTGCGCGGTTTGTTCTAGGTAAGTGCAGTCGTAATCCATTTTTTTGGAGGTGTGGTCGTCGCGACACAGTGACCCTCTAAAGACCAGAACACCTCCTTGGCTTTGTAGTTCCTCGGGTTTTGACTTCAATGGCCAGATCATGACGTTGCCGTCGCGGTCTTTGAACTTTAGCCGCTTTAGGTCACTATCATCTGCCACCAGCCGACAGCCTTTGAGATCTAACCACTCCTCTTGGTTGGCGGTAATTTTTTCCCTCTTACCTGGGCACTCGGCGCTGGTCGCCGATTTTGGTGCGGCGGCTGTCGGCGACTTGTTGTGCGATGGCCACAACCAGTGTATGGCCATCGCGAGCAGAACGAGAGGCACTCCAATCACGGCGACGCGGAATGCCCATCGACCCAACCCTTGCATTAGTAGGCGTTGGTCCTTTTCGACTTCCACTCCCGGAATTTCTTTCGTCTTGGGTGTATCGGGCATATTATCCTCCTGTCTTTGGTCCAAAGATTGAGGCTAGGGCCTGCGCGATAAATGGCGCGACATTGCCCAGTTCGTAGGAGTGAACAGTTTTTATCACCTTTTCCTTGTTGAGCATCGCGGCAAGGTTCATAGCCTCTTGCTCGGAGAGTTCCTTATCTTTTCCGCGTATTGTGTCTGCAGCATTTCGCAGCATACCTGCAACAACAATCGCCTGCCTCCCCTCGATAATGTCTTGGTCGGGCGTTGGCTCACTGAGCGAGATATTCACGAACGTTATCCCGAAGCGGTATTCAAGTTCGTGAGTCTCATCATTGTGTTGACCGAACTTTTCCTGTAGTGCCCGCTCGAGTGCCGCCGCTGTGTCTGCAGAACTAAGTTCCTCGACGGTTCTCTCCATCGTCCCGAGCGACAAGGCACTACGTGCTATCGCTTGCACCTCCGCCACTATATCGCCTTCCTTGACTGACCGATAAATCGGCAGTCTTTCGACGTTTGGGCGATAAAGGATCAGATACGTATAGCCGAAGCGCGCGCCGTCTCTGGTATTGTAGTTTCTCGATTCGGAGATCGCTCCCATATCGAGATTGATGAAGTTCCGTTTGTGCACCTGTTCCCACGGCCATATGACATGCAGACCGGTGGTGAAGGTATGTTGCACGCCGGTGAAGGCGTTGATGCCGATGAATGCGGTAACCTCGCGCACGTACACGAGGAAGTGGCCGATTGTGGGCAGCAGTACGACGAGCCAAAGGCTAGCAGCGGCGATCACCCATGCCAGGGTGCTGTCGCTGATGAAGCTCACCAGCAAAGCACCAAGCGGGACCGTCAATGCACTCAACACGACCCAGCCGAAAAGCAAAGCTCCGCGACCGAAGGTCGTGTTGATGGTGTCATCAACCCTAACCACGTTTTCAAGACCCTTAAGGGTTCGTACGAGTCCGGTGAGCGTAGAGGTCGGTGCAGTAGCGCCAGTAGTATCAGTCATCGCACACTCCGTTGTTTTCGAAGATCGATTACGATATGGCACGATTGCCACTCTGGTTCTATTGTACCATACAAAGTAGTAAAATGTCAAGCCCAATTGACCTAGCAAAATAGCCCTAAAAACAAGACTAAAAGTAGTGGGCGAGAGAGGACTCGAACCTCCAAGGGATTGCTCCCGTCAGCTCCTAAGGCTGATGCGTATACCAATTCCGCCACTCGCCCCTCCTCGCACCAAAGGACAAAACCTGCCGCAGGGCAGCTATTTGTGCTTTGGTGCGCCCACGAGGATTCGAACCTCGGACCATCTCCTTAAGAGGGAGTTGCTCTACCAACTGAGCTATGGGCGCGAACGGGTACATTGTACCCAAAAAAACTCAATTCCAAAACATCCCCAGGTGATTGTAGCGGAACTTCCATATCTCACTGTGGGCAAAGTGCTCCACGGCGGGGAGCAGGTACTCTTGTGTGCCGGCGACGTTTATCAGCAACACTCCCCCCGGCAACATCCTTTCTTGCGCGGCAAGGAGGAACGATTTTTCCAACAACAGGGGCGATGGCTCTCCACCGCGGAAGAGGTCGACCGCAGTCAAATGATATTTTTCTGTCGCCGTAGATAGATATGTGCCGGCATCTTGCTTGACAATTGTGGGCAAGGGGAACGGCTCGTAAAGCTTTAATTCTTTGGCGAGAGCAATCATCTCGGGGTCGTGCTCAACCGCCACAATACGGCAGTGGGGGAAGAGTGCGCGCGCGCCATACACCATCCCGCCTCCGCCAAGGCCCAAAATCAATATGGTTAGCTTATGGCAAGGTGTCACCTTGACATCGAGTTTTGCTTTGGCGCGGAGCATCGCGTCCCACCAAATTTCGTTTAAGCCTTCACTTGTCTCGCTGTAGCCATCGACCAAGACGCGCGGGTACTCGCCATTTTTTTCGACCACAATAGTGCCATTTTTCTCCGATGCGCGTTGTGATGTTTCGGTCAGCCAACTCATCTTAGAAGATTTTTCCGCGCTCAAAGCGCATTACAAAGGGCGGGTAAGCGACATACTGCAAGCCAAAGTGCGACTTAAACTCGGCCGGTCCTTGCCAGCCTGCGGGGTCGCCCGGCTGCCAAAAGCACGTAAACAACAAAAAGGTAGCACCTTTTTGTTGTGCCCAGGCAAACCAGTGGTCGACCAGCCCAGTCGAAGCGTACGCGCTGCGCGCCTCTGGCAACATAAATGGACAAAATCGCACCGAGCTGTTGTGGGTGGGGGAGAAGATTGCCGCAGTGCCCGCAATGATGCGATTGGTTTTGATGTCTCGCACGCCCCAGAGCGCGATATGGGCGCTGATTTCTGGCATCGCCCATTTGCGCAAAAGCACATGCAAAAGTGTGAGGTCGGTTTTTTTGGCAGCGGTACTTTTTTTGTATGCTTCTGCAAACTCCTCTATCGAAATATCTTCTACGATGTACTGTGAGCCCAAAAAATTCTCCTGCCACAAGCGCGCCTCGCGCCGTGCGTTTTTAAACCAGCGTGCTGTGTAGTCTTCGCCTGCGCGTATAGTTGCAAAGCCATCGATGCGCCAGGGTTTTTTGGATGTCTGCCACCAACCTTTTGGGGTGTCGGCTCGGTCAACGCGCTTCCACCCAACAATCCGGTTGCGTGCAAGCCCGCCTTTTTTTGATTCTTCCAAGTTTGGTTCAAGGTCGCCGACATACTCCTCAAAGCACAAAGGCCATCTGGCCCAGCGCACGCCGCGCGGGTGTGCTCCCACCTCCTCACGCGCGCAAAAACCAAGCGGGTCGGCCACCACCCCGTACTCGGGCCACGCCTCCGGCGGTGCAAACCCGCTCGGCGCCTCAACTATATCGCCGTATATAAAAGTCTGCATACTCATCAGTTTACACCGAGCCTGTCGAAGTGTGCCGGGGGTGGGAATCGAACCCACAAGAGCTTAAAAGCTCACGACATTTTAAGTGTCGCGCGTCTACCAGTTTCGCCACCTCGGCCTTTTATATTTCTACCACGATGTGTAGGTTTTAAGCTATGACAATTTGGGCAGAGCACCCGCAGGTTCATCAAACGGTTGTCGTGTCTGTCTCCGTTTATATGATCTAACTCAAGCGGAATTCTCCCGTCTTTCGATTGTGTCGCCCAGCCACATTCTTCACACGCAGGAAATTTTAAACCCTCTTTGAATAATCGTTTCTTGAGTTTAAAACTTTGTACAAAACTGTTTTGAACAAGAATTTTCTCAAGTTCAATGGCAGGTTTGGTAGGTGTTAGTAAACCTATTCTCCAGCCTCTACCTGTAAAATGTGAGGTGTCGAGAGACCTTTCTTTTATATACTTTTTAATCTGCTCATAATTTCCTCCTGCTGATACTAATCCTAAACTGAAAATGACTTCTCGAAGACTTGTCGACTGTTTCACTCCTTCTGCCAGTTGTTCCTCAGTCCATTTTTTCTTTCTCTTTTTCATCTCGGTATACATTGTTGCACATAAATACTCTTTTGTGTACCTATTCCATTGTGGTAAAGTGAAGGCAAGGCCACGTCGCCAAGTAGTAAGGCAAGAGTCTGCAAAACTCTTATACGCGGGTGCGATTCCCGCCGTGGCCTCAAGAAAGTTCGTCGAGACGCTGTCGATTCTTTTCGCCTCTATCAAGTACAAACTCGATGCGGGGAGGGAAGACCCCGCGGATGCGCGTCTTAAAAAAGTCGGCCAACTCTCCACGGCTGCGGTTGGCAAAGCCAAGTGCGGCGTTTTCTGCCGACTCGGGCAGCACGGTGATATACACCGTGCCGCGGCGGCCGTCGTCGGACACCATCGTATTGGTAACAGTAATCAGCGACTGCCGGCCCGCCTCGCGGCTTAAGAACTCTGCCGCGACTTTGTGCAGCGCTTCGCGGATTTTTTCGCTTCGGTTGTTCATTGAGATTACGATTTTTTTATTTTTCCACTATCTCAAACGCTTCGATATAATCGCCCGGGGCAATCGTTGCGGTAGTACCTGCCTGTCCGGCAGGCAGGCGCAGCATTGCGCCAAACTCATTGCCGTCCCCCACCTTTGAGACAAGCGTTTTTTGTTTTTGTAGGCTGACAATCTCGCCGCGGCCGAGCTCGGCGCTCTGCCGGATAATTTTTACTTCTTCTCCCTGCGCAAGCAACCCTTCTTCAACGCGCCCACCTAAGACCACACGCCCTTTTGTGGCGCTAAATACTTTGAGTATTTTTGCGCGGCCTGTCGCGACCTCGGTCTGCTGGCGCGGCCGGCGCTTCTCTATCTGCTCTGCCAGCCACTCGGCCAATTTGTATATAACATCAAACACCGCCACTTCCACCCCGAGTCGCTCCGCCAACTCGCGGGCCTCCTTTTCGACCTTCACATTAAAGCCCACTAAGATCCCCGGCACGGCGCCGCTGCCAACCAGCTTTACATCATTTTCTGAAATCGCGCCGACGCTTTGTGCCACTACGCGCAGCTCAAGGTCCTGCCTGCCGGCAGGCAGGTTTCGTTCCTTTACTATTTTTTCCAACTCGTGCAACACCGCCTCGGCTGTGCCTGCAAAGTCGGTTTTGATAACAATCGGGAGCACGGTAGGTGCAATTTCTTCCTCGCTTTCCTCGATTTTTGAAGATGCGGATTCTCCAAGGCGACGCCTTAACTCGGGCTCCCAAGGCGTCGCCTTTAGAATCCGCTTGCCTTTTTCGCGGGCCTCCGCCACATCCCGCTCGGCTTCTTTTTTTGTCTCAACTACTTTGAATGCGGCTCCCACTCGGGGCAGGGAGGAAAAACCAACAATCCGCACCGGGCTGCCGGCCGAGGCCTCTTTGATTTGCTTGCCCAGATAATTTTCCATAATCCGCACCGGTGCAAATGCCTCCTCGCAGACCACATACTCGCCAGCCTCCACGGCGCCCTCCCGCACCACCAGCGTTGCGGTGTTGCCGCGTTTTTGGTCGACGTGCGCTTCTATCACTACGCCGGTACCCGGGGCATCCGGGTCGGCCGAAAGCCCCTCGAGCTCGGCCGCCAGCAAAATCAAGTCCAGCAACTCCGGCACTCCCTCGCCGGTTTTGCTGGATATACCGACAAAGGGTACGGTGCCGCCCAACCCTTCCAAGTAGATTCCGTTTTCGGAAAGAGAATTTTTTGCCCGCTCAAGGTTTGCCGAAGGCTTATCTATTTTGGTAAGCGCAACGATGTAGGGGATATGCGTCGCCTCAATCGAGGCAACGGCTTCTTTGGTTTGTGGTTTAACGCCGTCTTCTGCCGAGACTACCAAAATAGCGATGTCGGCAACCTCTAACCCCCGCGAGCGCATCGCCTGGAACGCTTCGTGCCCCGGCGTGTCCAAAAAAGTAATGTTCTTTTTAGAATGTTCTACCTCGTATGCAGAAAGGCGCTGGGTGATGCCACCCGCTTCTCCTTCAGCCACATTGCTCTTGCGGATATAGTCCAAGAGCGTCGACTTGCCGTGGTCGATGTGTCCCACGACGGCGACAACAGGCGGGCGTTCCCGCGTTTTGTGAGGTTTTTCTTGCATAGTACGTTGTTATACACTCGGGCGTTTTTTGTTTTCCGCAATAGATTTTTTTGCCTTCTCTATTGCCTCCTGCTCCTCGGCAGTAAGCTCAAAGGTCGAAACCCCTTGCTCAACTGGTTTTGCATAGACGCCAACGCGGTCGCGCGCGTAGAGAGTCGAGAGTACCACGCCAGAGTACCTCTCGTCAAGCAGGGCGACACAGAAACTTTGGTTGCCACCCGAGCCGTCGCCCGAAAATGGGTTAAACCGCACCACCCCGATACCTTGCAAAGAGCCGCGCAGGCGTAGCTCGGCAAGTTTGAGATATTTTTCCAACTCGCTGCGGAAGACTTGCAATTCTTTGGTGTCGCGGGAGAGGATAGCGATAGTTTCCTCTATTGAGCCGTTGCGTCCCAAAGATAAACGCAAGAGGCGCCGCCTTAGCGAGAGTAAAAAAAACAACGCCATAAGAGAAAGGAGTAGTGCTCCGGTTGCCATATACGGAGCGGCAAGCCCAAGATAGTAGCTTGTATGAAGAAAAAAGGTCTGGAGTAGTGCGGGAGACATACAAAACAGTATACTGGAGATATGTTGATTGGGAAGAAACGCTTGTATGCTGACGCCGCCGCGGCAACGCCGCTCTCGCCCCGCGCGCGGGGCGAGCTGGTGAGACTGCTTGCGGTGTATGGTAACCCGGGAGCGCTCCACAGCGAGGGTGTTGAGGCGCGCCGCGAGTTGGAGGCCGCGCGCAAAACCATCGCCGAGGCAGTTAGGGCGCACCCCGACGAGATTGTCTTTACCGCGAGCGGTACGGAGGGAAATAATTTGGCAATTGCCGGGGTACTGCGGCCACTGTTGCAGCGATGTGGGACATCGGATATCCCACATCGCCTGCACGCAATCACCTGTGCTGTCGAGCATCAGTCGGTGTTGGAGCCACTGCGCGCTCTGCAGCGCGAGGGGTTGGAGTTGACGGAACTGGAAGTCGACAGCGAAGGCTTGGTTGACCCCAAAAAACTGGCCCGGGCGATTACCGATAGGACAGTTTTTGTTTCGGTACAGTTGGTAAACAGCGAAGTGGGTACGATAGAGCCAGTTCGCGAGATCGTAAAAGAAATTAGGAGAACGCGACAAAGCAGAAACTCTTCCGCGCCTACGCTCCGGGGCGCTAGTCCAAGTCCTATAGGCGCTTCAAGAGTCTCTGCTCTGCCCCTCAAGCCGCTGCCATTGCACTTCCACACCGATGCGTCGCAGGCGCCGCTATGGCTGCCGCTTGCGGTGGAAAAGTTGGGAGTTGACCTGATGACGCTCGACGGGCAAAAAGTGCTTGGGCCAAAAGGGGTGGGTGCGTTGTATATAAAACGGGGCACAAAAGTCGAGCCGATTTTGCACGGTGGCAAGCAAGAGTTTGGCTTACGCGGCGGCACCGAAAATGCGCCACTCGCCGGGGCCTTTGCGGTTGCTCTGCAAGATGCTCAAAAGGGTGTCGAAGCGCGAGCCGAAAAAGTTTCTACCATCCGGGATTTTTTGATTGCAGAAATAAAAAAATTACTACCCGATGCGATTATCAACGGCCCCGATGTCAAGGTGACACCTTGCCATCGGGTGGCCAACAACATTTCAGTTTCAATCTCGGGGCTTGACGGCGAGATGGCAACCATAGCGATGGACGCACGCGGTATCGCCGTCTCCACCCGCTCGGCGTGCAACATCGGCGACGAAGAGCCAAGCCACGTTATCAAAGCGCTCGGCGTACCAAAACATCTTGGTAAAACGGCTATCCGCATCACGCTCTTGCCCGACGCCACAAAAAAGGACGCACAACGCATCGCAAAAACCCTTTTTGAAATTGCAAAAAAATACAGAGTTGTTGTATAATTAACATAATGGATTTGGAACATCTCACCAAGCATCAAATTGTTTTGCTTACCCTGTTGGTGAGTTTTGTGACATCCATCGCAACCGGTATCGTCACTGTCTCCTTGATGAACCAGGCTCCGCCTTCGATAACCCGCACGATAAACCAAATTGTCGAGCACACGGTCGAGACGGTTGCGCCGGCCATACAAGGCGCGGCCGCAATCACCACTACCCAAAAAACAATTGTCGTCAAAAATGACGACCTCGTGGCGCAGTCTATCGCCGCAGTGCAAAAAAGCGTTATCCGTATCACTGTGCGCGGCGGTAGCGAGTTAGTTGCCCGCGGCATTATAGTCGACGGCAAGGGCACAGCACTCACCGACCGCGATGCGCTCAACGCCTCGGGCGCAACCTCGTTCGACGCGATTCTCTGGGGTGGCACTCGGGTGCAGATTGCCGCGGTGCGCTACACTAAAGTCGCCAGCACACCGGTTGCGGTTGTTGAGGTTGCGGTGGGGACCTCGACCGGTTTTGCGCCGGCGACTCTTGCCGACCTAAGCAAACTCCAGCTCGGCCAGAGCGTTATCCGCATCGGCGGTAAAGGCGTCGATGTTGTCGGCGAGGGAGTTGTGGCGATGCTTCCGCCCCCGAACAGTTTTGAAAATCCAATCCTCCAAACAACCGTAGAGTCGGCAACGCCCGGCTCGGTGTTACTGTCGCTATTTGGGCAGGTGATAGGGATTGCTACCACCGACTCGCTTGCACAGGGCCCCGGATTTTATACGCCGGTCACTTTACCCACCCCTGCAACCAAAGTAACTCCTAAGCCGTAATATAAGTGCTTCGTCTTATATAATCGTCGCTCGCTCGGAAGTTAACGTGAACTTTATCTCTCTCGTTTACTAGATTATAATGCACATACAGAGCGTATGCCACCATTCAACCACTTCACCACCAAAGCAAAAGAGGCTGTCCGCCGCGCGCACGAGCTTGCGGTAGAGCGGGGCCAAAACCAGGTCAGCCCGATGCATTTGCTCGGAGCGCTCCTCTTGCAAGAGGAGTCTCTGGTCGCTTCGATTCTCGACAAGCTCGAGGTAGACATCGTGCTTTTGACGGACACTATCCTCGAGTCGCTCGAGGGGTCCCCCGGCGGTTCGGTACTCTCGCCTTCCTACCAGCTCTACCTCACGCCCGAGTTGGTGCAGGCGCTCGAGCGCAGCGCCAAAGTTGCAGCCGAGTTGCACGACGAGTTTGTTTCGACCGAGCACTTGTTTGTCTCGGTCATCGACACGCCGGGCTCGGCCCGGGAACTCTTAAACCGCTTCCGCATCACACGCGAGTCGGTGATGCGCGCGCTTGCCGAGTTGCGCGCCTCCAAAACCACCTCAACCTCCGGCGGTGAGAAAAAGTTCCGCGCCCTGGTCAAGTACACCCGCTCGCTGACAAAAGCCGCACAGGAAAACAAACTCGACCCGGTTATCGGCCGCGACGAGGAGATACAACGCGTCATACAAATCCTCTCGCGGCGTACCAAAAATAATCCGATTTTGATAGGCGAGGCTGGTGTCGGCAAAACGGCGTTGGCCGAGGGCTTAGCGCAGCGCATCGCGGTGGGCGATGTGCCGGAGTCTCTGCGCGAAAAAGAGCTGGTCTCGCTTGACCTCGGCGCATTAATCGCCGGCACCAAGTACCGCGGCGAGTTCGAGGAGCGCTTAAAAGCGATAATGAAGGAGATAGAGCGCTCCGAGGGCAAGGTGCTTTTGTTTATCGACGAGATACATACGATGATAGGCGCCGGCGCCGCCGAGGGCGCAATGGACGCCAGCAATATGCTCAAACCCGCGCTTGCCCGGGGCGACCTGCACGTTATCGGCGCCACCACCCTGCGCGAATATCAAAAACACATCGAGCGCGACCCGGCGTTCCAACGCCGCTTCCAACCGGTCCATGTGCTCGAACCGTCGGTCGAAGATGCAACTGCAATTTTGCGCGGGCTGAAGGAAAAATATGAGCTTTTCCACGGCGTGCACATCACCGACGACGCGATTGTGGCGGCGGTGCAGCTCTCGGCGCGTTACATCCCCGACCGGTTTTTGCCCGACAAAGCAATCGACCTTATTGACGAAGCATCATCTTCGCTTCGTATATCGCTTGAGAACAAGCCGCCGATTTTGGAAGATGCTCACCGCAAAATTTTGCGCCTGGAGGTAGAAAAAGAGGCGCTGCGCAAAGACGCGGCGCTTGAGGAAGGCGGCCACTCGGCCAAAACCCGCACCAAGGTAATCGAGCGCGACATCGCGGAGCTTAAGGAAAAAACAAGCGAGCTTGAGTTGCGCTGGAAAAACGAGAAACAGGTACTCCTCGATATCAAGAGTATCAAAAAAGAGCTCGAGGTGCTGCGGATGGAGGCCGACTCGGCCGAAGCCGCGGTCGACCTGGCGCGTGCGGCCGAGATCCGCTACGGCGAGATACCTTCCCTGGAGCGCGAGCTCGAGCAAAAAATAAAACGGCTCAAAAAACTGCAAAGCACGCGCCGGATTTTGAAGGAGGAGATTGTCGAGGCCGACATCGCGGTGGTTGTCTCCAAGTGGACCGGCATCCCAGTTTCCAGGATGCTCGAGGAAGAGGCCGAAAAACTTTCGCGTATCGAGGCGGTCTTAGCCGCGCGCGTGGTGGGGCAGAGCGAGGCGGTGCAAAAAATCGCCGATGCGGTCAAACGCAGCCGCGCCGGCATCGCCGACCCCAACCGCCCGATCGCCTCGTTTATGTTTTTGGGTCCCACGGGTGTCGGCAAGACCGAGCTCACAAAAGCGCTGGCCGAGTTTATGTTTGACGACGATAAAGCGCTGATACGCGTTGATATGTCCGAGTATATGGAAAAACATTCCGTCTCCAAAATAATCGGGGCGCCGCCGGGCTATGTCGGGCACGAAGAGGGAGGAGCGCTCACCGAGCTGGTGCGGCACCGGCCGTACTCGGTGTTGTTGTTTGACGAGATAGAAAAAGCGCACCCGGAGGTGTTTAACATCCTCCTGCAAGTCTTGGATAACGGGAGTTTAACCGACGCCAAGGGCCGTAAGGTCAACTTCCGCAACACGATAATCATTATGACCAGCAACATCGGCGCGCAGTACATCGACCGGATGGAGCAGCTCGGCTTTGCCACGGCCGGTGGCAGCGACGCAGCCAACTACCAGCTCGCCCGCGAGCGGGTGCAGCAGTCGCTCAAAGACCACTTCCGCCCCGAGTTTTTAAATCGTATCGACGAAATCATTATCTTTAACATCCTCTCGCCGGAGGCGATTAAAGAAATTGTCGGTATCCAGGTGCGCGAGGTGGTCGCGCGGCTTGCGCAAAAAAATATCACACTCAACCTAACTCCCTCGGTGTACGACTATTTGGCAAAAGAAGGGTACAACCCGCATTACGGTGCGCGCCCATTGCGCCGCTTGATACAAGATAAAATCCTCACAAAAGTAGCCAGCTTGATGGTGAGCCGCGGTGTACTCTCGGGCGGCAATGTCTCGGTTGATATGAAAAACGGAGAATTTACGTTTGAAGTACGCAAAAGCGCCGCACGAACCCGCGCAATCAAAGCACCGAGCGAGTTCCACCCGGTGGGTTGATTGCTTCCTGCCCGATATAGTGATAAAAAGTTAAGGCGCGTCGGTCGGATAGTGGCTATTCCAGGAGACTGTAAATCTCCCGCCCCTTGGGCATCGGTGGTTCGAGTCCACCCCGGCGCACCATACAAGGGACTAAACC
>Ga0209515_10008596_pt1 | contig 11863 bp, 10 predicted proteins | sample Subgroupgradi54m_FD_187454 | JGI IMG/M metagenome (GOLD analysis project Ga0209515, IMG submission 187454) | Subsurface groundwater microbial communities from S. Glens Falls, New York, USA - GMW60B uncontaminated upgradient, 5.4 m (SPAdes)... ... | reverse complement strand
ATAGGGGAAAACGAAAAGACTATAGCATATACAGGCTCATACTATCTTATGGATATATTTTCATTTTAAAAGTACTATTTGGGATTTCCTATCATGATGTAAACTGGCTTAATATTTGGAGAACCAAGGAGGTAAAAAAAATTAGTATTCATTCAAAAGGAGTTTTTTTGCTTGCTGAAATAATAATAAAATTTAAACGAAAAGGCTTAACAATATTAGAAGCTCAATCATTTTATAGGCAAAGACGGGGCGGCAAGGCGAAAAATGCCAAGTTTTCAGTAGTGGTACACACATTAATAGATTTATTACATTTTAGAATTGGATCAAAATTTAATTAGTAAATCTTCATGAATAGAAGACAATTAAAGGATTATTTGCAGCATTACCATCCGTATGTTGATTACAACCCAAAGTGGGCGAAATGGTATATTGATGTTGCTCCTATTAAAGCAAAAAGGACGATAAAAATCTTAAAAAGATATAAAGGCAAAAACGCAAGACTATTGGATTGCGGCTGTGGGATAGGTCTTTCTCTATATTATCTTTCAAGATTTTATATAAATTCAATAGGAATTGAAATAGATAAAACTAGTTTTAAAATAGCAAAAGACCAATTTAGAAAACTAAAATGTAAAACAACGATAAAAATTTACGATGGAAAACGTTTACCTTTTCCTGACAACTCTTTTGACATAGTAACTTCCATGGAAGTTTGGGAACATGCTGAAGATACTCGGACAATGTTAAGAGAAATTAATAGAGTTCTTAAACCAGATGGAATACTTCATATCACTACCGCGAATAAACTATGGCCAATTGAACCACATTACAAACTTCCGTTTTTGTCATATTTGCCTTATCCATTAGCAAATCTATATGTCAAAATTACAAATAGAGCAAAATACTATCACGATATACATTTACCGACATATGGAGAGTTTAAAAAAAGCGTTGAAGAATATTTTCGAGTCTCAGATATTACATTAGAAATGCTTGTTTCATATAAAGATTTGGATTTGGACAAAGAAAGAGGAACTAAAATAATTCTTGTGGCTAAAATTTTAAAAATTCTTGAATTTTTAGACAAGGTTCCGTTGCTGTTATTAATTTCCCGATTGAGTTATTATATTCTCATTAGAATTTCTTTAGGTTGGTTGTTCATTGCGTATCCTAAGAAACTACAAAATAACTAGGCTGCAAAGGTGCCGCTATCTTTTTTGACATATATATAATACTTGTGGGAATGGATTATGAGTAAACTGATGCGCTATTATATAATTTTTCCCAAAATATTTACTCAACATAATAACCATCTCATTTTTATATCGATAATATACAGGTTGTCCAAAATATAATAAAGCATCTGTTATTCTGCCTAATACCAACTTCCAAAATGGCTTATTGTTCACTTCTATGATAAATAGTCTTCCATTTGATTTAAGCATGTTCATACAAGAACGAATAAGGCGCTCCTGACCTTTGTAGGAATTCAAGTGATGGAGTACATCCAAAAGAAGAATGGCATCAAAATTTTTGACATGCATTTTGGTTGCATCTCCGATTTGAAATGATGTATTTACAATTCCACGGTCTGCGAATTTTATTTTATTTCTATCTGTATCAATCCCAATAACCTTTCTTTGAGGAGAACAAACAGCAAGATAATTAGCAAAAATTCCGTATCCGCATCCCAGATCAAGAATCTTACCGTTTGTAGGCACTTTTTGTTCTACCTGAATAAATGATCCCGTCCAAAATCGAATACGGGTAAACACGCTCACCCATCCCAGATTGCCATAGAGTTTCTTTACTTGATTTTCAGCAGTCGCGCTCGATGTTAACCATTCCGAAATAAAACCGAGTCCTCCGGCACTAAATTTCACAACGGTCATAATCAAAAGCCCAACGGCAATCATCGGATGAGCCAAAAGAGTCGAAACGTGACGTAGGTAACTTATTCGTAGAGGATTAAATTGCTTCGTTGCAACTCTCGGATGCTTTTTAAAATACGACACCATCTGTTTACCATAATAAAAGTGTTTTTTCCAAATATCCGACAAACTTTTTGGCTCACCTAAATGTTTTTCCATTGCACGAATCCGTCCCCAACGAAATCCTGCGGCAACAAATCTATTATGGAAGTCATAATCTTCTGGCCCGTATAACGTTTCATCAAATCCGCCAACTGCTTCCCAGGATTTTTTACTAAAAAACCGGACCGCCACAATAAGATTATCGTCAACATAGGTATTTCGTTCAAACTTTCTCACCTCTGCCCAAAATCCAAGTCCTTCTGCTGACGTATTATGAACCGCAACGCCATCTAAGTGATTTCGTTCACACTGTTCAACGCATTGCCGTATGACATCTGGTTCGACAATAAAATCTGAATCGACGCGATACATATAAAATCCTTTTGCTTTGCGTATGCCAACATTCATCTGTGCCGCGCGTTCCGGAGTGCCAATCAGTACATTAGGTGTATATTTTCTTGCAATAATACGAGTAGCATCGGTGGAATTTCGATCAACAACAATGATTTCTACGTTCTTGTACGTCTGTTTTCTAACGCTCTCGAGGCACTGTTTAAGAGTACGTGAAGAATTATATGTGGGAATAACGACTGACACCAAGAGCTTCATGTTAATGTTCGTCCGACACCAATGACTTTTTTTCCTACTTTTTTTCGAAAATAATTCCGCCCATCAATAACGATCGTCTGCTTGCCGATAAACACCGGATAATCAGCAAAAATTGTCGAATGATCGGTCCCTACCACGAAGATATCCACTGATTCTTTTTTCCCTTGCTGATATCCAAATGTTTCAATATCCTCTTTCGTCAACAGTGGATCATACACAAAAAAGGCAACCTTGTGTTTTTGTAATATGTTGCAAAATCTAACAACCGGACTTTCTCGAATATCCTTCACGTCTTTTTTATACGTCATTCCATATACGACTACCCGCATTCCTTTTTTGTAATAGGACAAAAATTTCTTGGCTACATAGTGAACCATCATTTCATTTTCCTTCAATCCATTAGACACCAGTGGCATGAGCACATCTTTTTGCCTAGCATATTCTAGAAGATAATACGGGTCTACCGGAATACAATGGCCACCCACACCAATGCCCGGATAGTGAGGAGAAAAACTCCACTTTGTCTTCGCCGCTTCAATGACTTCCAAAATATCCAACCCCATCGCATCAGAAAGCCTCGCAACTTCATTGATAAGTCCAATGTTAACTGCACGAGACGTATTTTCAAGTATTTTTACCATCTCCGCAGTCTCTAAATTGCTAACACATACCACAGGATATTCAAGGATTGTTTTGTATAATGCTGCTGTCAATTGCCCACTCTTGGCATCTTTCCCTCCCACAACTTTGGGGATTTTTTGAACAGTTTTTGTCACATTGCCCGGATCAATCCGTTCCGGAGAACATGCAAGGTAGTAAGTATGAGAAGAAAGTCCACCTAAAATTTTTTGCGTCGTCCCCGGTGCCACTGTGGACTCATTGATAATTAATTTTCCACCTAGTTGCAATCGTTTCAAAAATTTTGCCACCGATCGCATGGCTCCCAAATCCGGTTTATGGGTATCGTCAACAGGAGTCGGTACGCAGATGACAACAACATCCATAGTCTGTATAAGTGGAGCATCCATCAAGGAAACGTGAAACGTCCCATCGTCACGGACTTGATCTAATTCTTTCTGAATTGTTGGATCATGTAAATAATTATCACCGAGAGTAAGTTGACGTAATTTTTGGGGGTTACGCAAAAACCCGGTAACGGAAAATCCTACTTTTGCAAATGCAAGAGCAAGGGGCAATCCCACATATCCTAATCCAATAACTCCAATACGCGCGCGTTTTGTTTGGATACGTGAAAGAAGATTGTACGTAGACATATCGCAGTTAATTTTGTCTACAGATTATATCATACTCAATTGACAACGGTTTTTTGTTCTACTATACTTCTCCCAATATATGATGAAATATAAATTCATTGCTTTACTCATTGCAATAACGGCATTCATGTTTCGCCTTGACAGTGTGCACGCCCAAGATATAACTCCCGAACCTTCACCGACACCAACAATAGTACAATATGATTTAGCATTTCCGGGAATATTACCAGACAACTTTCTTTACAAATTAAAAGTGTTGCGAGATAAAATTCAATTGGCCTTCATAGGCAGCCCCAAAGAAAAAACAGCATTCTTGCTCAAAGAAGCGGATAAAGGTATATCTGCCGCGGCAATCCTTGTAGACAAGCACAACTACTCACTTGCGGCACAAACTGCTCTAAAAGCAGAGCACAATATGACGGAAATTTCCCAATCGTTGCTTGAGTTTAACTTTCGCAATTTTCCAAGCCTCATGAATCAAATCAAAACCGCATCCGCAAAACACCAAGAAGTACTCAAGTGGTTGGCTGCCCGTTCCCCAGAAAAAGAACAACGGGTGTTTGCCATGGTATCTGAATTCTCGGAGCGCAATCTTCGCACGATAGTAGGATACGAAGCCGAACCCGCCGCTCAATAATGACCTCGTCAAAAAAATCTATTGCCTACTCCATCGTGATTCCTGTAAAAGATGAGTTTGAGTCCTTATCCATTCTTCATCAAGAGCTCACTCGTGTCCTTGCACACTTAAAAAAACCATACGAAATTCTTTTTATTAATGATGGATCAACCGATGGATCAGATATAAAACTACGACAGCTACATAAAAAAGACGCTCATGTACGCATCATTTCATTCCGTGCAAATTATGGAAAGTCTGCAGCTCTTTGGGTAGGGTTTTCTCTTGCACGAGGAGATAGCATCATCACCCTTGATGCGGATTTACAGGACGACCCCAAAGATATCCCCGCTCTCCTATCCATGTTAGAAAAAAAGTATGATCTGGTGTGCGGGTGGAGACAAAAGCGCACCGATACCTTTGTCAAACGACTCTCCAGCATACTTTTTAATAATGGCACCGCACTTTTCACTGGCATCAAACTTCATGATGTTAATTGCGGACTCAAGGCCTTTCGCGCAGAAGTCATTCGCGACCTGTATGTCCATGGCGAGCTCCATAGATTTATTCCTATTCTCGTAGCAAAAAGAAAATATCACGTTACCGAAGTCGCGGTCCATAATCGTGCCAGACGATTTGGCACATCCAAATACGGCCTGGGCCGCAGCTGGCGAGGCATGCTTGATCTTTTGACTACCATCTTCCTCACGGATTACGCGAGCAAACCTGCACATTTCTTTGGAAAAATCGGATTACTATTTTTTCTTGCCGGCTTTGTGATGGACGCCTATGTGTCATTCCTCCGGTTAACGACCGGAAGTACCCAAGGCAGGCTCCCACTCCTTCTTGCTGGCATACTATTTATTATGCTCGGAGTACAACTCCTGTCCACGGGACTCATCGCTGAAATGATTATCTATCATGGGCCAAAACAATATCCACCATATACCATTATTGAGTAGTTCGCGTGTGCGCTGTATCATTTTTCCAAATCGTTAAAATGGGTACGCCTTCCACGATCACTTGATGTACAGGGATAAGGGTAGCTAAATATTGTCGTTTACTTTCATCAATATCCCGAGTCCAATAATAATCAACCACTTCCATAAGATACTCACCTTTTTTTTCTATTCCACTATAGTAGTTCTCTCCGAAATGAATATCCTTTCTTATTTTAATTCTTGGTATATTGGACTGTAGACCCTTGATAAGCGCAACATCTGCTTCTGCCCGCGCATTCCTATTGAGCCAATCCATCCCTTGTTGATACACGCTCCCCAATGTCACCCCCCAATCGGGAAAATTCCGCTGCTTGGCACCCCGAAGACCACCAATAAGAGGGTTTACATAGACGTTTTGGTTGGGATGAATGGAGATAAGTTTGAGGGTAATAGGAAGAAAAAAAGAAAGCACAGCGAGTCTGAAAACAAACGTTTTTCGTCCTCTTGCTATCTTCTTTTCCAAAAGTCTTACGAACTCTCTCCCTCCAATTCCTGCAAGAATTGCCATAGCCGGTATATATTCCATGATCTGCCGAAGACCCCCGTAAATACCTGCACGAGGCATCGAAACACGAACGAGTGGTACAAGCAACCAAAGAATAATAAGGAGAAATGGTGCGTACTGCTCTTTCCACCAATGGGTGAGCGCATGCCACAGACCAAAAAAACTTAATCCCAATGTGACCAGTGGTGTCGCAAAAAGCACCCACTCCCAAGCGTACATATTGATACTGCCAAACAGAAGAAAGGACGATGGTTGATACGAAACCGTATACCCAATCTCTTTGTAGTACTTAAGAATTTCTAATCCATGATTGATAGGACTACTCCATAAATACGGCCAAAACAGCATCACCACTGCCAGGGCGATGAATGGACTAGCAACCAGGGCAAGTGTTGTCGAAATAGAAAGCGGCCACTGACGCGTGAAAAGTTTTTTCCTAAAAATGATGATACACCATAGGAAAAGCGTTCCGAATGCAAAGAGCGCATTGAGTTTCGTACCTAACGCTAGCCCTCCAAATAGACCAACCAAAAGCGCCAATCTGGGACTATTTCTTGTAATACTAAAGTATCCAAACAATATGGTGAGCGCATAGAATCCACTCTCTACCGGATCTTTGATATTAAAATGTGACTCAGCAAAAAATAGCGGATACAGCACGAGCGATGACGCAGCAATGATACCCGCAAATATCCCAAACGTTTCTGCTGTAAAGGCGAAAATCGCCGCAACGAGTACAGCGCTTACGACTATGGGCAGGAGGTGATAACTCTCGACATCACCAAGGATACCAAGCTTTTGATAAAAAATGACATTACCTACTGACGCAAGAATACCGTTAAGCGGAGGATGACCGCTATCATTGGAGCGATAATGGGAAAACGTAAGACGTGATCCCTCCCGATCAAATTGATAAATACTCCTTCGAAAGGAGCGGTCATCTTCAAGATCTATGTGATCCGTAATAGGTATATAATTTTTTGAATAATGAATTCTCAACTTTGGAAAATCTGCATAGTCCTTTTTTCCCGTTAAAAAAAAATGCAAATACGCCTGCCCTCGTATATAATGTTCTGGCTCATCCCAATTTATACCGTAATGGGGCAACGTCAAAAGCCCCACAATAAAAAAAATGACCGCAATGCTTAATGCAAAAAAGAGGGTTTTTTTCATTTACGATTTTTTTTGCGCAACGTAGCTCACAAAATAAGAAACGTACGCGCCATGGAATTTTTTATCCAATCGGCCTATTACATCAAGAAAAACTTGAGTGAACAAAGGGAATATTTTTTCTATCAAAATAAGCGTGGTAAGGAAAAAAGTTAAAAAGGGATATCCCCGTTTTCTTTTTATATTTCCACCCGCAGCGACTACCAGAGCATCAATTGCATTCCATGAAAATGAAATTCCTCCTGTACGTATATCTGTCTTGTTCCATGTTATCAACTTCATGAGCGACGGTATAAGCCCCCACAGCTCAACGATTGCCATCCCCCTGCTATTATCTTCGATAATAATGATTGTTCCTCCAGGTTTTAAAACGCGGAATATCTCACGAATCGCTTGCTCTTGATCAGATTTTTTCTCCAAGTACATAAGTGTTGCAATCATCCAGACAAAATCGAAATAATTATCGCCAAAAGGAAGCTTTCTGACGTCTGCCACGATGGCCTCTCCTCTCTTACCAAGTTTTTTGTTAAAAAGATGTACAAATGTTGGAGCAATATCAATCCCATAAATAAAAGCCTTCGGGTTATATAAAACTGCTTCTTGTGCTATTCTTCCATATCCACATCCCACATCTAAGCATCTGCATTTCTTTCTGGGTAAAAGGGGTACTATCTCGTCAAGGTGTATGCGGTGGATATAATTGTTAACCGCAAGAGGAAGCGACTTATGGAGCACGGCCACTTTTTCATCTTTCCATAACCTTCCTCTTTTCTCCCACGCTTTTTTGATAGCATCCTTCATAGTTACGTCATTTTAATGCTCGCGAGGATGCTCCGGGCTTCTACATTCACAAAATTGCTAAATTTAATAAACTCTTTAAACTGCTTAAAACTTAGCCACATATAAAAGTCTGGTTCTTCAATTGGAAAACTTTTAGGAACCAAAAGCATTATGTTTTGGTTTGATTCACGGAAAAATCTTCCACCCTCTTCTGATTGATAGACGTCAAAAATAGTCGTTGCCCGACCTCTGTGTAAAAATGTATCAGTAAATGGAGGCATGTCACCCGCGGTATAGTTATCAGTAATACACTGGACAGTCGGCGCCATTTCCAACAAATCCATCACTCCGCTTTCCATTTTAAGTTGAATCAAAAAATGGAGGACTCCATCAATTTCTTTGACAACAAAGCCTACGATACCAGAATGTTTTTGTTTTATGATTGGCTGGTCCCACGTGCGTACTTCACGGTCAGATGCGTCAATGCGTACCCCCATGACAGAGAAATACCTCTGTGCTTCATGGAATATTTCATGATCTGTGCGTCTCCAGCGCTCAACGTTATTAAGAGGAATAAGCTGGGTCTCGATAATGCAATTGCATTTTTCGTGCGTAACTCTTTGCAGCAAACGTTCTATTGAATGAAGAGACGTTACATTTGGATGGGAAGAGATTGCAAGTTGAATGCCAAACTCGTTCATTGGTTTGTTCGTAATAAGAGAGCTTTCCAAAACATCTCTGAGTTTTTTTGGGCCAACGGTAGCGAGTGCGTTCACCCGCTCGGGAGCAAAATTAATTTCAGAAATTATCGAGCGCGTGTCCATGTTTACCGTATTGTCTTTTTGAGCTAAATGATGAATTTGTCCTAATGTGAGCCAGCGAAAACGTGGACCGACTTCAATATCTTCATCGTCAGCAATGCGAACAATAATATTGCGATTGCGTTTACGATAAAATCGTGCTCCTTGCTCTGATTGAAGCTGGTCTATCAAGACATGTGCATGTTTCCTATGTAAAAAATACTCTAGATATGGAGTGGACTTGCCTCCATGTAGACGCATGTAGTTGCTACGAGTGGCTTGGACTGTTGGTGAAATTTGATACGTATTGATGTTCCCAGGCTCTGCTTTTGCTTGTACCAAAAAGTATAAAATGCCATGTATTTTTTTTGTCAGAAGTCCTAGGATTCCCACTTCTGGCTGGTAAATAATTGGCTGCGACCACTCAGTAACTTCACCAATGTTTGTTTTGACTCGCAGTCCTCGAATGCTAAAAAATCCTCCCGAGACGTGCTCTAAGTCGCCCGTCTCCTTATGAAATTGCCATTCTTGCAACTCTGTCAGTGGAACCTGTTTTACATCAAAGTATTGCGAAGTGTTCAACGTTTTTAGCCACTCCTCTATATCGAAAGTGGAATAAAAAGGATTATAATCAGTAAGAGAAGAAATGTAAAAGTCGATGTTTTTTGATTCACCGGAAAAGTAAAGCGCCTCTTGCAAGCCTCGGTGTAATTTTTGTACGTCACGGAGAATGCGTGCTCTCAACATCCTAGCCATACAATGAAGCGATGGTCTCTTCGACTTGGGCAGCGCAATAGTCTAATCCATTATCTGTTAACTCAGTGTAAAAAGGCAGTCGTACCAGGCATGAAGCCAGTGTTTCCGTCTTGGGTAAATCTTCTGCTTTGTAACCATATGTTTGTCCCATAGGTGAAGAATGTAACGGCTCATATCCGATGTAGGCCGCAACGTTTTTTCCTTTTAGTTTGGCGATAAAGGTAGTTCTGTTTTCCGGCTTGTCAAAGATTACAAAAAAAGCGTGATGATTTACAGCTATATCTTTGCTGTGGACTGGAGTTTGGATATATCCCTTTTTTTCAAATAGAGTGGTAATTTTGCGATATATGTTTGTTACTTTTTCGCGTTTTTCGACTATTTCTTGAGCTTTTTCAATTTGTGCCAAAAGCATCGCGGCCAATATATCAGCCAATAGGTAGCTTGAACCTTTATCTACCCAATGGTATTTGCTTTTGACGCCATCAAGCACCAACTTTCGATCCGTGCCTTTCTCTTGCAAAAATTTGGCGCGCTCTATCCATTCTGGCCTATTGACTATTAAGGCTCCTCCTTCTCCGCACGTGATATTTTTGCTCTCATGGAAGCTAAAGGCTGCCAAATCCGAGAGTGTCCCGCATGGCTTTCCTTTATAAAAGGAATGAAACGATTGCGCCGCATCCACCATGACCACAAGATTGTGCTTTTTGGCAATTTCGTTGATTGCTTCAATCTCACACGGAATACCAGCGTAATCAATGGGGATGATCATCTTCGTTTTAGGAGTAATACATTTTTTTAGTTCTTTGACATCCATATTCATCGTGCCAGCTTCTACTTCGCAAAACACGGGAGTTCCCCCTTGTAAAACAACTGCGTTAGCCGTCGAACTAAACGTATACGATGGCAAAATGACTTCATCACCTGGTCCGATACCGACCAATAATGTTCCCATTTCCATTGCAGCTGAACAGGAAGGCGTCAGAAATACTTCCCCAAATCCATACTTTTGTTTCATAAGGTTAATACAGCGAGTCCCAAATGCACCATTGCCACAATGAGCGCGCGCGCGAAGTGCCTGGAGCACATATGCTTCTTCATGACCCGTAAGGTACGGTATATTAAAGGGGATTTTTTGAGGATTAGTTGGTGAAGATATCATGCCTTTATGTGCGCTTATTATAAACCGCAATGTTTCACTTCACAAGTGTACCTTAATGTCTCACATGCTATACTCCACTTAGTATGACAACTCTTACAATTGTTGGTCGAGGACACTGGGGAACAATGTATACCAAAACGATTGATGCAATGAGTGATGTTATCCTTCCTGAAAAGTATATCTGTGGACGTGACTACGCTGAGATTCTTACTTCTGAAGTGAGTAAAAAAGTTGATGGCGTCATTATCGCTTCTTCTGCTGTTACCCATTTTGAAGTCGCCAAAACTTTGCTTCAAAACGGATACAAAAATATTTTAATCGAAAAACCAGTGACCCACAATCTTAAAACTGCTCACAAGTTACTTGAGCTTGAAACGTCTCACCCAGACGCCCGTCTTATGGCCGCTCACGTTCAGCTGTATGACCCAGGCTATAATCAGCTGAAAGAATTTATCAAAAAAAAGCGTACCAGTATCCAAAGAATAAAATATTTAGGGCTCAAAAGCCCACCAGTAGGGCTGACGGTAATCAAAGAATGGGGACCACACCCAATATACTTGTTTTTAGATCTTTTGGGAAAAATGCCCAAAAAAGTTTCAGCACGAGAAGTGGAGTATGACAATATTGAACTGACAATGGAATTTGATAAAGGAGTACTTGCTGTTGCTCAAATTGGCACGAGGTACCACGAAAGACGCAGGCAAGTTGTCGTGCAAACTGATAAAGGAGTACTTGCTCTTAATGAATTTTTAAATCCGAGAAATCTATACTTTTTTAATAAAAAATATGAAGAACAAGAACTTGCAATTTCAAATGAAACTGCTCTTGAAATGCAGCTGCGTGAATTTATCGAATGTATCAAGACTAAAAAGCGTCCTCGCACTTCTATTGCCGATGGAACGGAAGTTGTCAAAATAATTGCTTTAGCTGAAAAATCCCTTAAGAAATAGACTGAAAAATCTTCACGTATTTTTTGGCAATTTCTTTGATTGAGAAATTTTGTACTGCAATGTTGCGTACTTGTTTTTGAGTCTCTGCTCGGTTTTTGTTTTTTAAAAGCTTCATTAAAGCCTCAGTAATTTCGATATTGCTTTTTTCTTTGACTAAAAATCCAGTTTTACCGGCAACGACCAGATCATCACTTCCAGAAAACTTAGTTG
>Ga0209515_10008593_pt1 | contig 11868 bp, 5 predicted proteins | sample Subgroupgradi54m_FD_187454 | JGI IMG/M metagenome (GOLD analysis project Ga0209515, IMG submission 187454) | Subsurface groundwater microbial communities from S. Glens Falls, New York, USA - GMW60B uncontaminated upgradient, 5.4 m (SPAdes)... ... | reverse complement strand
GATATGCGGTACCGACTGCAGCGTCTCCGTGCTCGCGTCCATGATCGGACCAAGGTCGCCAAAATGCGTGGCCAGCTGCAGGGCCGTCGCTTCGCCGACTTGCGGGATACCGAGCGCATTCAGAAAGCGTGCAAGCGTGATGTTTTTGCTCTTCTCGATCTGATCGAGAAGATTCCGCGCGGATTTCTCGCCCATGCGTTCGAGCGCGGCCAGTTCATCGAACGTCAGGCGATAGAGGTCGGCCACGGTCTTCACCACGCCCTTCTCCACCAGCTGCTCGACGAGCTTGTCGCCCAAGCCCTCGATGTCCATGGCGTGGCGCGAAGCGAAATGCAGAATCGCGCCGGTGCGCTGCGCGGCACAGATGAGCCCGCCCATACACCGGTGCGCCACGGCCCCTTCCTCGCGCAGCACCTGCGAGCCGCAGACGGGGCACTTGTCCGGCATCTGCCACTTGCGCGGCCGCGCGGGGCGTTTATCCAAAATGACGCCGACAATCTCCGGAATCACATCGCCGGCACGGCGAATGATGACGGTGTCGCCGATACGCACGTCTTTGCGTTCGACCTCGTCGATGTTGTGCAACGTGGCATTACTGACCGTGACGCCGCCCACCTGAACCGGCTTCAGCTTCGCTACCGGCGTCACCACGCCCGTGCGCCCAACCGAGGCGATGATGTCCTCCACTACCGTCGTCTCTTCCTGCGCCGGCAGTTTGTGCGCCAGCGCCCAGCGCGGTGCGCGCGCGGTGAAACCGAGCTGATCGCGGGCACGCACATCGTCGACCTTGTACACCACGCCGTCTATTTCAAACGGCAGCGAATCGCGCTGCGTCAGGATCTGCCGATAGTAAGCCAGGCATTCTTCGATACCGCGACGCGGCTGAAAAAATTCGCTGATGCGAAATCCCCACGCGTCCAGTCGTTGCACCATCTCGGCATAACGACGCGCAATCGGCGCCGACGTCTCGCCCAACCCCCAAGGAATAAAGCGCAACGGACGTGCGGCGGTGATACGCGGATCGAGCTGACGCAACGACCCGGCTGCGGCATTTCGCGGATTAGCAAAAATCTTGTCGCCGCGTCGCAGCTGTTCGGCGTTCAACTTCTCGAATTCTTTCTTTGGGATCACGACTTCCCCGCGCACTTCGAGCACGTGCGGCCAGCCCGCGCCCTTCAACCGCAGCGGCACGGTATGCACCGTGCGCATGTTGGTGGTGATGTCTTCACCGGTCTCGCCGTCGCCGCGCGTCGCGGCGCGCACCAGATTCCCGTCCTCGTAACGCAGACTTACCGATGCGCCATCGAATTTCGGTTCGGCCGTGTACTCCACCGCGTCGCGCTCAAGCCCCTGGCGTACGCGCCGATCCCACTCGTGCACTTCTTCGTCATCGAAGGCGTTATCCATCGATAACATCGCTACGGCATGGCGTACCTGGCCAAATTCTTTCGAGGGCTGCGCGCCCACACGCTGCGTCGGCGAATCGAGTGTGACCAATTGCGGATGCTCGGCCTCGATGGCTTGCAGCTCGCGCAGCAGCCGATCGTACTCGGCATCGGAGACGATCGGATCGTCGAGGTAGTAATAGCGGTGATTGTGTTCGTGAATTTGCCGGCGCAACTCCTCTGCACGCCGGCCGGCTTTGTCTAATTCGGACATGAATAGATGGACAGGATTAACTGGATTAAACAAGATTAACAGGATTAAAACAGGAAGAACTTAATCCTGCCCCTATTAACATTGGGCCTGAAAAATCCTGTTAATCCTGTTGAAACTTTTTTGTCGTTCAGTCGACCGTGTCGTCGGCAAACAGCCGCAGCGCGGTCTGGCTGCCGGGGACAATACTGTCGGCGCGCATTTTTTCTTCGATCACTTCGATCTGGTGCCGAATCACGGCGATGCCCTCTTTCGACAGCGGCCGACGCGCCTGGTCCTGTAAGCTGCCACCCAGCGTTTCGGCGAGCACCTGCGCGGCGCTTACCATTTTGTCGAACACGGCGGCCGGGCGATGCGCGCACGGCACGCTCATGAAGAACGTGAGCCCCGCGGTCTGAAAGCGTTCCCATTGACCGGCGGGAAAGTCGCCTGAGCCACTCAGGTTGGCGAGACTGAACAAGTGGCGGCAGCCGGGCGAGAATTCATTCTTCATATGGAAAATGCTGCGCGCGCCCCATTGCATGCCGAGCTTGCGGGCGGCGTGGTCGAGGAGTTGGCCTTTGAATTTCTGTCCCTCCGGCGCCACCACGTGCACCGCAGCGATCACATCGAAGGTGTCGCAGAACTGGTGCAATTCTTTGGCACGCGCCAGGGCTTCTTCAAACGCCATCGAAAACTGCGTGCGCCGGTGCAGCGCATCGGCCAGCGCCAGACCGACCTGCGAAAAGGTGTGAAGCTCGGAGTCGTCGACGGGGCCGCGCGCATCGACCAGCTGAATCGACAACGCCAGATCGCTGTAACGCATGCGCTGAGAATCGTGCTGAAGTTCGGACCACATGTCTGAATCGGCGCGGCAGCCGTACAGCCGGTGCGGCTTGTTGAGGTCGTACTCGTGTTGCTTGTACACGCCGAGCGCGACGTCGCGCATGACGGTGGAATCGGCCGGCAGCCGCAAGATGAAATCGATCTTCTCGTCCGGCAGCGCCGGGCGTCCAAGGTCGGCATACCGCGCCGGCTTGCGCAGCCCGGCATCGAGATTGAGCGGCATGGTGGCCACCTCCTCGAGCGTTTCCAATTCCTCCTGCATCGTGTTGCGCAGGGAGGCGATCGGTACTTCAATGTCGGGATCGACCTCGAGTCCGCGCTTCTCCGTGACGTCCTGGAGCGACGGATCGAAATCCAGGCCCGCCACCGGTTCCAGGCGCGGTGCCGGCATCGGCGCGGCGGGAGGCACTGCGACACCATCGCGGCCACGGCGGCGCAAGCGCGCGAGGTCGAACGTGTGAAACACGACGACCGCAACGACGACCAGCCCGATCAGCAGCAGTGCATATCGTAGTGCCATCACCCTGTAACCGTTATCTGGCGACCATCGCCAGCGCCTCGTCCACGTCCACCGCCACCAAGCGGGAGACACCCGGCTCAGACATGGTGACCCCGAGCAGATACTCGGCAATCTCCATGGTGATCTTATTGTGAGTAATGTACATGAGCTGCGTGCGCGCCGACATCGTCTTCAAGGTATCGCTGTAGCGCTGCACGTTGACGTCGTCGAGCGGCGCATCCACCTCATCGAGCAGGCAGAACGGCGCCGGATTGAGCTCGAAAATCGCAAACAGCAATGCTACGGCCGTGAGCGCCTTCTCACCACCGGAGAGCAGATGGATGGTGCTGTTGCGCTTGCCCGGCGGACGCGCCATCACGCCGACGCCGGTTTCGAGTAAATCGGTGTCGGTCAGCTCGAGGTACGCGCTGCCGCCGCCGAAGAGCTGCGGGAAGAAGCGCTGGAAGCCGTCGTTGACCTTGTCGAAGGTTTCCTTGAAGCGCGTCTTGGTTTCCTTGTCCATCTTGCGGATCGCCTCTTCGAGCGTGGCGAGCGCCTGCGACAAGTCTTCGTTCTGTCGGTCGAGGTAGGTCTTGCGCGTGTTGGCTTCGTCGAACTCTTCGATCGCAACCAGGTTGATCGGCCCCAGGCGTTCAATGCGGCTGTGAATTTTCTCCAGGCGCTCGGCCCACTCCGGATCGTTGGCCTCCGGCGGCAATTCGCGCACCACCTCTTCCACTACCGCGTCGGCCTCGCGCATCTGCTCGGCAAAGGTGTCGCGGCGCACGGCATGCGACTCGCGTGCCACGCGATCGGCTTCCAGACATTCGCGCGCGGCCTGCGCCTCGCGCTCGGTTTGCGTGCGTGCCTGTTCCTGTTCACGCAGCGCGGATTCGAGTTCCGTCACCACCTGGCGCGCCGCCGACAGCCGTGCGTCGACTTCCAGGCGCCGCTGCAGCAGCCCATCGAGCTTGTGCCGGAACTCAACTTCCGGCTGCTGATCGTCGGCCAACAGGCGCTGCAATTCTTCACGCCGGTCGGTGAGGCTCTTCAGCTGACTTTCGAGGCGTTCGATGCTCGCGCGCGTGGTGCCGACTTCGGTCTGGCGCGATTCACGTTCGATCTCAAGCCGATGCAGCGCATCGCGCGCTTCGTTTTCCGCGACACGCGTGCGATCCACCTGCGACTGCAAGCTGTCGCGGCGGCCCGTCAGATCAGCGCGGCGCTGCTCCAGCGTCGGCCAATCGGCCTCGGCACGCTCGCTGCCCGCACGTGCCGACTCCAGCACCGAACGATCACCACGCATCTGTTCTTCGATTTCGGCCGTTTCACGCGCGACCACATCGGCGCGTTCGGTGATCTGCGCCAATTGCGCTTCGAACGATCCCAGGCGCTGGCGCGTCTCGGCGCGTGAACGATTCAATTCGTTCAACTGCCGTCCGCGTTCCTCGCGCCGGCGTTCCAGATCGGCGACCTCGGTAACGGTCTGCGTCAGCTGCGCCTGCAACTGAGAAAGCTGTTCACGCAACGAGTCGGTCTGGCCTTGCAGACGTTCGATTTCCTGACGCCGCGATAACAATCCGGTCGCTTCGCCGTTGTCGGCGCCTAACCGCATCCAGTTGGCGCCAACGCGATCGCCGGCACGCGTGACGATTGATTCGTGCGCGGCCAGCGAATAGCGCATCGACAACGCGTCGTTCAATGATTCGGCGATATAAACACCATCGAGCAGCGGCGCCAGATCGAGGCTCGCCGTGAGCTTATCGAGCAAGGCCGGACGCAAACCGCCGACGCGCGGGGCAGCAGAAGCCTTCACATCAAACAAGGTGACGCTGGTGTGTTCGGGTGGTTGTTCCACCGCGTCATTCAATTCACTGACACACAGGGCGACGAGATCCGCGCCAAGCACGCGCTCGACCGCTTTTTCCCAGCCCAATTCCACCTGCAACCGATCCGCCAGCCGCGGTGCGTCCACCAGCTGATACTTTTCAAGCCAGGTGCGCAGCGCCGCATCATCGCGCCGCTCCGCCGCCGCCTGCAATTCCTGCAGCGACACCAGCCGCGCCTCACAGGCGCTCATCTCGCTGCGTTGTGCCTCGTGCGTATCGGATAACTCTTCACGCTGCATGCGCGCGCCGCGCAACTGTTCTTCAATCGTGATCAGCTCCTGCTCTTGCGTGCCGCATCGCTCGTCGAGATCGGCGGCTTCGGTGCGCAATCGCTGCACCGGCAATTCATTGCGTCGACCTGCGAGCGCCCGCGCCTCTTCCTGCAGGCGTGCGCGGCGGCTCTCGAGTCGGGCGATCTGCTCATCGAGCTGCGTGACGCGCGAGGCTTCGATTTCGCGCGAGCGCCGGCTCTCGGCGGCCGCGGCGGTAAACGCCTCCCACTGCGTCTGCCAGTCGGCGAGCGCGTGCTCGGCCTCGGCTCGCGCGCTGGCGGTGGCATCGCGCGCCTGTACGCATGCGGCCAACTGCGGTGCGAGCGCTTCGAGTGCGCGCGTCAGTTCTTCGAAACGCGTGCGATCGGTGCGCAGATGCTCGCCGGCCTCGGCATAGGTACGCTCCAGCTGTTCCTGTTCGCGCTTTTGCTGCGCGCGCGTTTCGCGTGCGTGCTCAATCGCTTGCTCGATGCGGGTAATCTCGTTGCCGACGCCGTAGAACTCGGCCTGCACGGTGTTAAACGATTCGTTCGCTTCCACCTGCCCGGCGCGCAGGCGCTCGATCTCGGCTTCCACGCCACGCTGGCGCGCGAGCGCTTCGTCGACGGCGTTCTGGTGCGCGGCGAGTTCGCGATCGTGGGCCTTAAGTTTTTCATCCAGATCACGCCAACGCAGCGCAAGCAGCTGCGCCTTCACCATGCGTTCTTCCTGCTTCAGTTCTTTGTAACGCGCGGCGGCTTTGGACTGGCGCTGCAATTTATCGAGCTGAGTTTCCAGTTCCTTGCGGATGTCATCGACACGCGCCAGGTTCTCGCGCGAGTGACGAATACGGTTTTCAGTTTCACGACGGCGCTCTTTGTAACGCGAGATGCCGGCCGCCTCTTCGACGAAGCCCCTCAGCTCTTCCGGTTTTGCTTCAATAATCCGCGTGACCATGCCTTGCTCGATGATCGAGTAGGCGCGCGGGCCGAGGCCGGTGCCGAGAAACAGATCGGTGATGTCCTTGCGCCGGCACTTGATCTTATTAAGGTAGTAATCCGACTGGCCGTCGCGTCCCGCCTCGCGGCGGATCGCGAGCTCGGCGAACGCGGCGTACTCGCCACCGGCACTGCCGTCGGAGTTGTCGAAGATCAGCTCGACCGAGGCCTGCGCCACCGGCTTGCGCGAATTCGAGCCGTTGAAGATGACATCGGCCATCGAGTCACCGCGCAAGCGGGTCGCGGAGCTTTCGCCCATGACCCAGCGAATGGCGTCGATGATGTTCGACTTGCCGCAGCCATTGGGCCCGACAATGCCGATAAGGTTGCCCGAAACGGGAATATTGGTGGGGTCGACGAATGATTTGAAGCCGGACAACTTGATCGTCTTGAGCCGCATCGGGCGGGTAACCTCTAGGTAGATGACTTCTTAATATGACGCGGGTAGCGGAATCTGCGACGGACCGTTTTCGGTGGCCCGCTAAAGCCGCTACAATTCTAAACGGAACGCACCGACCGATATATATCCCCATGACTACCCCTTCCAAGCCGACTCAGGCCAGCAAGAGTCTTGAGACATTTCCCAATCCGCATCCGGAGCGGGATTATATCATCGAGATCACCGCACCTGAGTTCACCTGTCTGTGCCCAAAGACCGGTCAACCGGACTTCGCGACGCTTTATCTTGAATACGTGCCGGATCAACTGTGCGTGGAGCTGAAGTCGCTCAAACTTTATATCTGGTCCTATCGCAATGAGGGCCATTTCCACGAAGATGTGACCAATCGGCTGCTGAGCGATCTGGTGGCCGCCACCAAGCCGCGTTACATGCGTCTGCGCGCCGAGTTTTACGTGCGCGGCGGCGTTTTCACCAACGTCGAAGTCGAACACCGCAAGGGCGGCTGGCAGCAATTGCCGCCGCTGCCGGACTTACCGCGCGAGATTTCGCAGGAAGCGCCGGATTCGCCACCCAACGTCAGCAGCGGGCAAAAATCGACGGAAGAGCAGAGCGCACGCTTTCGCATGATCGGACGCACCCGCAAACCCATCGGCCAATCCGAGGGTGCACGTGCATCAACACCGACACCGGCCACCAAGAAAGAACCCGCAACGCCGCCAATCCCGGTGGCGGTGGCGCCTGCACCGATTCCGCCACCTTCTCAACCCGTCCCAAAAACGATTTTTATCGGCATCGACCTCGGCACTACCGGCTGTCGCGCAACTGCGATTAACGCGCAAGGAACGCTGCTTGCCGAAACGCAGGCCCCGATTCCGGCACCGACGCGCAACGGCCATCAGGTCACACAGGATCCAACGCACTGGTGGAAGGCCGTTACGCACTGCCTGCAACACCTGCTCAAACAAATCGATCCGGCGCAGGTACATACCATCGCTGTGGACGGCACCGCCGGGACCGTGCTGCTGGTCGACGACAAGGGCGCGCCCGTCACGCCCGCGCTGATGTACAACGACCAGCGTGCCACCGACGAAGCCAATGTCATTGCCCGCATCGCCGATCGCAACACCGGCGCACAGGGCGCCACCAGCAGTCTGGCGAAACTGCTCTGGCTGCAAAACCACAAACTCGATCAGCGCGCCAGCCATCTGCTGCACCAGGCCGACTGGATCACGGCGCGCCTGTCCGGCCTGTTCGGACATAGCGATTACGCCAACTGCCTGAAACTCGGCTTTGACCAGCAAAGCCTCGAATGGCCGGCCTGGATCAAACAACTGGGTGTACGCGAGGTGCTGCTGCCGAAGGTACACCCTTCCGGCGAACCCCTCGGCCCGATCGGCGCCGAGGCCGTAGCGTTGTTTAATCTGCCCCCCGATACGCTGATCGCGAGCGGCACCACGGACGGCGTTGCCTCGTTCCTCGCCTCCGGCGCCAGTGCACCGGGTCACGGCATGACGTCGCTTGGCAGCACTCTGATATTGAAACTACTCTCCGACAAACCGGTGTTTTCTGCCGATCACGGCGTCTACAGTCACCGCCTCGGAAAGTATTGGCTTGCCGGCGGTGCCTCGAATACCGGCGGTGCGGTGTTGCTGCAGTACTTCAAACTCGAACAGATGCGCGAAATGACGCCGCTGCTCGACCCGGAACGCCCGACCGAGCTCGATTACTACCCGCTCGCCGAAGTCGGCGAGCGCTTTCCGGTCAACGACCCGGCGAAGGAACCGAAACTCGAGCCGCTGCCGGCCGACAGCGTGACGTTCTTTCAGGGCATGCTCGAGGGCATCGCACGCATCGAGGCAATGGGCTACGAACTGTTGCATAAAAACGGTGCGCCTAAACTGGCTGCAACATGGACCACCGGCGGCGGCGCCCAGAACCCGGCATGGACGCGCTTGCGCGAACGGGTTCTAAACGTGAAAATGCACCCCGCCCGATCCAGCCTCGCGGCCTACGGTACCGCGCTGCTCGCGTCCGGCATCGTCAACAAATCATTCCTATAAACACAACGACACGCTTCCCGTGACACCCCCCTTGCGTAGTATTGGCGCAGTTGTCGTCATTAGTGTCGGCGCGCTGCTCGTCAGCGGCTGCACATCACTGCCGTCGGTGCCGGCGGACTTCGTCGCCACGCGTCCGATTCGTTTTCTGCTGACGTTCGACGACGGCCCAAGCGCGGCCGCGCAAGACAACCCCACGGAAAAGATTCTCGACGTGCTCGCCGACAATCCGACACAACCGGACATAAAGGGAATATTTTTCGTGCAGACGCGCTGGGCCGGCGCCGGTGGATCGCCGGTGGGGCTGCGGCTGATGCACCGCACCGCAACCGAGGGTCATGTGCTCGCCGTGCATAGCGGTTCGCCGCGCGGACATCTGAACCACCGCTCGTTTGGTGCCGAAGAGCTGGCGGCGACCCTCAGCGACTGCCGCACCGATATCCGCGCCATCGGCGGCGAAGCAGCCGACCTGGTACGCCCCCCCTATTGGTCGTTCGACGCCTCCACCCTGGCGGTCTACGACCAATCGCAGATGGGAATGCTGCTAACGGACCTGCGCATCAACGACGGCATGCACTGGTTGTTTCAAGCCGACCCCGAAAGCGGCGGGAGATTGCTCCACGATTTCGAACACTTTCGAAAACGACTGGCGGCCGGCTACATTCCGACTGTCAATGGTGTCATCCCGGTGGTCGTGACGTTTCATGACGTAAACCCCTACACCGCCAGGCATTTGGCGACTTATCTCGCCACCTTGGTGCGCAACGCACGCGAAATGGGTTTTACCGTCGCCGAGCCGCCGTTCTATGCCGAACATGCCGACGCGTGGCGGGCGGCCCGCGCACGCTCGAACAATCACGCCACGCGCGCCGATCTCGCGCGTTAACAGGCGCGCGCTTCGCTACACCTTTTTCAAAAAGCAGGTCTTGAGCACGATGGTGCTTTTACCTTCATGACACTCGACTGCTTCATCGTCAGACGTAAGGTGAACGCCCTTGAATACCTTTCCCCGCTTTAACGTAATCGAAGATCCCTTCACTTTTAAATCCTTGATCACTTGTACCGAGTCGCCTTCGTTGAGTTCATTGCCGTTGCTATCTCGTGCCGCCACTACTAATTCTCTCGAACGTTAAAATAATTTATTTTGCATGTCTCGCGCCGTCCGCTATTCGGCTTCAGGCGCGACGGCATCGTACGGACCGACTTTCCAACTCAACGTATAACCGGCCGGCAACGATATTACCGAACGCAAACGATTCACCTCGGACGTCACGCTTGCAGCACTCCAACGCGCCGTAATCTCCGCTGCCGGTTGCTGCTGTGCGCGCAATCTCTCATGCACGTCGGTCACGCGTTCGGCCGCGCCGACATCGCGCAGATAAACCGCCGGCTGATCCTTGTACTCGCCACGCAGCAACAAACGCTGCAACGCGGGCCCGGCGACGCCGGGCGCCACCTGCAAGCGTATCGGCAAGCGCACATCGGCGTTGACGATGTCGCTGACGATCAGTCCGTCACCCGCGATGGCAAGCGCCCGGCCCACGTCGGCCAGACTGAAATCGAGCTGTTCCAACCGCTCGCCATCGACATGCAAGTGCCACCGCTCCTCTGTGGACCCGGAGAACTCGACATGCTCCAACCCCGGAACGGTGCGCAATCGCCTCAGCCACCCCTCGGCGAGGGCCAACACACGTTTCTCACTCTCGCCATGCAGACGCAGGGTCAACACGCTCGGGGCGTGATCAACCGATGCCGCACGCGGCAGCGCCTGAATCGCGATCGCGGCCACGGCCACAATCGCCGCCAACATGGTGGCGGCGATCAGCAAACGGTGCGCGTCACGCCAGCCTGGCGGCAACACGCGTGCGAGCGGCGCCGTGGCGGTATCAGCCGATAGCCGCCACGGCGTCATGAGCCAACCGACCAGGCCGGCGGCCAACGTCGCGAGCGAAAACGTCATCGCCGCCTGCGCGTAGGGTTGAAACGCAATCCCGGCGGTCCACGCCAACACCATCGCGGCGGTAACCAGTGCGGCCATCGCCGGCAGCGGGAATGAACGCGCCATGATCATTACCAGCGGCACACAACCGAACAACCATCCCGCGACCGTGACGTTGCTGAGCGCAAGACCGGCGATTTGCATCAGTGCCGCCGACAACGGCAGCCATACGCCAAACCCATAGAAGGTGAGCACACAGGTGCGTCGACCGAAAAGAAAATATGTCGCCAGCAACGCGGCAACGATACACGCGGCTCCTAAACGGAGAACGTGCTTGAGCCAGACGCGCGTTTGCCGCGACTCATCGGCCAGCACATGAATCTCGATCCCGGGCGGCACCGGGCCGTTGGCGCGCAACCAGGCGATATGATTGTGCGCACGTTCGGCCACCACTGACGCCCGTCCGGCGGTTTGCGGGTACACAGACAGGGTCAACGCCGCACGATCAAGATACTGCGGATGTACCGCTGCCGGCCGCGACACCACCGACACCTCGGCCACTTCACCCAATGCGACCGGCTCGCCCTCCGGCAATCGCACCGCGCGTGCGGCAATCACTTCGGCACTGGCCGAGGTAGCCACACTGCGGCGCGCACCGCGGCGCGGCGCTTCATCGCTGCCACGCAAAGCCTGTATGAGATCATCGAAGGACAGCCCCAGCACCGCCAGGCGTCGCGCGTCCGGTTGCACCCGCATCTCGCGGCCGTCTTCGCCTTCGACCACGACCGCTGCCACCTCCGGCAGTTCGCGCAACGGACGCGTAAGCTCGCGCTTCGTCCAGTCGATGACCTCAGCGGTCAATTGCACTGAGGTCACGGCATAAACCGCCGCCGGAGACACCGGTGCATCGGCGCGCTCAACGCTCGGCGGCGCCATTCCCGCGGGCAACCGTAGTGCGGCGTGTGCGACGCGCTCGCGTACCGCGCTGAGGGCAGACTCACGCTCCGCGGTGGATCCGAACCGCAGCTCGACGATAGCAATCCCGTCGCGGCTGCGAGAGTCGATCTCCTGCAGACCCGAAACCGAAACCAGCGCTTCCTCGATCGGCTTAACCACGACGACTTCAATTTGGGCGGCATCGATGCCCGCGAGCTCGGCGCGCACCTGCAACGCCGTACCGGGAAGTTGCGGGGCGCGCTCGAGCGGCAAGTAGCCGAGAAAGGCAGTTCCCACCAACACAAGCGCGACAAGAACGAGCGCGGTAAAAATGGGACGACGCACCGGCCAGGCAATTAACGCGGCGACGGATGCGCCCATTACAGTTGAGGGGCTTTCAGAAACGGCTCGAGCTCGG
>Ga0209515_10008592_pt1 | contig 11869 bp, 7 predicted proteins | sample Subgroupgradi54m_FD_187454 | JGI IMG/M metagenome (GOLD analysis project Ga0209515, IMG submission 187454) | Subsurface groundwater microbial communities from S. Glens Falls, New York, USA - GMW60B uncontaminated upgradient, 5.4 m (SPAdes)... ... | reverse complement strand
AAATTCTGGATGGAGATATCCGCTATATTGTAACCAGAAGAACTACTAAAGGATTTAGTATCAAGCTTAACAAAATAACTTCAAGCGATTTGAAATTCTCCTGGTCAGCGTTGGCTGTAAAGGATGTGAAAACAGCTGTTAGTCAGCAATCAGCAGCTATCACTCAAAGCACACTGGGAGTAGCAGCTTCGACTACCTCAGCCACCCTGAATTTGTCTCCGTCCACGGAAACCTCTGCCAGCGGCCTGCCAAAACAAATAACTATAAAGATTAACAATAATGAACTAGGATTTCTAAGAGTGAGAGATGATGCAACCACTTCTTCAACTGAAGTTGGCCAGGTCTTACCCGGACAAACTTTCCAGATACTAGTAGAAAAAAATGGCTGGTATGAGATAGAATATAAGCAAGATTTTTACGGTTGGGTTAATAGTAGTTATGTTACTTTACAGTGACATAACTGTGGTCTTGCAAAGGATTTTTGGTCCCTATATAATCAAAAAAGATGAACTTTAATTCAAAATATTTAATGGCCTCAGCTGTTTTATTAATAGTTTTGGTTTTAGCCGGAGGAGGCTATTTTTACTATCAATACACTCAGTCTCAAAATAGCAAAAATAATCCTTCGGCGAGCGCTCAAGATGAAGTTAAAAAATTGGTAGCTGAAGTGGGGAAGTTGATTGAACTGCCACAAGGGGAAGATCCGACTGTTGCCACAGTAACCGATATAGGTAAATTAAAAGACCAGCCTTTTTTTCAAAAAGCCAAAAACGGAGATAAAGTATTGATTTACTCAGGAGCTAGAAAAGCCATTTTGTATGATCCAGTTGCCAAAAAGGTCATTGATATAGCCCCCTTAAATATCGGCACTGGGTCAGCCCAAATAGCCAGCTCCAGCTCAAGCTTAAAGCCGTCTGTTAAGCCCTCGCCAAAACCATCTCCCAAGCCATAAAATCACAATAATCTTTTGCTATTTAACTGGTGGTTTTTGTACAATGGAGTTATTATGACCTTTGCCTACTTGGTAACATTTTTTCTATCGGCAATATTAGTTTTTCTGTTGAATCATATCAATCAAAGAGCCAGTTCACTACAGCATATTGCCTCTTTATTTATGATACTTATTTTGTTCTTTTTAAGGAGAACTGCCAATAGAAGTAGTATTTTCGACTCAATAACCAGACTGGCCCTAATATTTTTTACTGCTTTTTTTATACAGAATCTAGTTTCTTCAACTGGTGGGTTTTTCAGTCCCATTTTAATCTTGATTCACCTTTATATTTTAGGAGCATCTTTTATCTTGAACTCAGTGGCTGCTTTTGCTTTTATGTTATTTTCAATCCTTTTGCTTTTTGCCAGCGCCATGTTTAAACCTTCAATGCAGCAGCTAATCTTACAGGATCTACTCAGTGTGGGAATTTATGTAACTTCCTTTATTGTGACAGTACCGCTGGGAATCTATCTATCTCGGGTTTACGGACTAAAAGATACAGTGGCTCAGTTACTTAATCGTCATATTAAGTTAAGTGCTATTCGCGAACAATCAATTATGAGTGGATTGTCTGAACTAGTAGTTACCACTGATCTTAATTTGAGAATAACTTCTGTTAACGAGGCAGTTAAAAGATTAATTGATAAACCTGATGTAGACATTATTGGTAAAGGTTTTTTTGATGTTATTAAATTAACCGATGCCAAAGGCGAAGCTATAAATCAAAATTCGATTTCCTTATCTAATTTAACTAATAACATAGCCCAAATTATTAAAGATTATTATCTCTTTATTCATTCATCATACCCTACCAAAGTCATAATTCAGATTCGACCAATCATTGATTTAAATGGTAGAGTTGATCAAATCGCCTTTTTAATCTCTGATCGACCATTTGATGATAACAGTAGCTCAGCCTATCTAGACAAAATTACTTCACACCAGAGAGCTTTGGCACTACACCTTAAAAATTACCTGAAAACTTTTAAAAACCTCAGACTGCTGCAAGAAATGGAACTGTTAGATAAAAATAACCAGGATTTTTTAACTACCTTGGAGCTGGAAACCAAGGCAATCCAAACAAACTTGGCCTTAAAGAATATCAAAGTTTTAATGGAAAAGGTAGTTTTATCTAAGACTGACTTTGCCGGAACTTTTGGCGTTAGATTGCAACTGCGAGTTCTACCTCAGGAAGAATCACTGTCAATGGTGGCCCCAATCAATGTGAAATGGTTGACTGTTTTGCTGGAAAAGCTGTTTGATATTGCTATTTTAATTGCCTGTAGCTTTGAACCGAGAAAAATTGACATGGTTTTAAAAGATAACAGTGAATCTGTTGATATCGAAATCTGGCTAACTTTACCAAAAAACCTAAACTTTAATCCAACTGACCTCTTTAAAACACAATATGGTAACCTGGGAACTAAAACTTATCTTAATTTGAGTTCTGGTGTAGAGGGGATAGTGGCTAAAAGAATTGCTGATCAGCTTAATATTCCGATCAATATTCAAGCAGAAAATGGATTGTTAGAGTTTAAAATTAAGGTAGAGAAAAACCCAAAACAAGCTCCATCTATTTGACAGACTGTCTAATTTTTGAGTTTAATAGTTTAATGGCCATAAATAAGGCAGTATTAATTATTTTCATCACAATGTCACTTTCTCTACCAACTGTTGTTAAGGCTGCTGATTTTGGTCTTTTTGGCAGCGCAACTACCCCTACTCCTACCTCCACTCCTGCTCCGACAAGCACATCCAGTAGCGGATCATCAGGCGGGGGCGGTGGAGGAGGTGGAGGAGGCGGCGGTGGAGGAGGTGGAGGAGGTGGAGGAGGCGGAGGAGGAGGGGGAGGGAGTTCTAGTGTCCCCAGAGGTGGGGTTGGTCCTAGTAGTTCAGCTGATTTAAACGGTAGTGGCAGGGTCGATATTTTTGATTTATCAATATTACTTAGAAATTGGAGTAGATAAATTAAAGTAATTTGCAATTTTAAATTTAAGTGTACTACTATGAAAAAGAGTGTAAAAATGAGTAAGCTGTTTTTAGCCAGTATTTTGGTGTCAGTTTTACTGTTCTTTCCGGGTGCAGTTTGGGCCTCTACCCTTAGCTTATCTCCTGGATCTGGCTCAATTGGGGTTGGTGGGGTTTTAACCGTTTCAGTTAGATTAAATACTGCTGGTGAGGGGATTAATGGAGTGTCTGCCTATCTGTCTTATCCAACGGATAAACTTGATGTTTCTTATGTTAGCGGTGGTAGTGCTTTTGCAATTGAAGCTGAAAATAGTTTTGGTGGTGGAGTAATTAAAATATCCCGGGGTAGCATTAATGCTGTTTCCGGCAGTATTGGTGTAGCCACGATTGGATTTAAGGGTAAGGCTCTTGGTTCAGCCACAGTAGCTTTTATCGGTGGCTCAGCTGCTCCCAGGGCAGCTGATTCCTCAGACTCCCTTAGCTTAGGAGCCTCAAGTGGAGGAGTCTATAGTATAGTTACTGCCGCCGCACCAGTAGTCAAACCCGAGCCAGATCAAACCAATCAACCAGTGACTACACCGATTGTGCAAAAAGTCCCACTACCTAAAATTAGTGAGGTTAAAATATCAGATATCGCGACCTCCAGCGCCACTGTTTTTTGGAAAACCGATCGGCAGACTCTGTCTGAAGTTGATTATGGCTTGGACAAAGATAAGTATTTCTTAAATGCCTCTGATGGTAACTTGGTCACAGATCACACCATCAAGCTTGAGGGACCGCTTTTAACACCAGGGGCAAAACTGCATTTGAAAGTTATCTCAAGAGATGATATTGGCAATTTGGCCCAAAGTGAGGATATGGCTTTACAGCTGTTGGGTTATAAAATTAACATTAAAATAGTAGATGGTTTTGGTCGGCCACTAAAGCGCACTCCGGTTTTGCTTTATTCAGATCCAGTTCAGGCAGTAACCGACCAAAACGGAGAGGTTAGTTTTGATAATGTTACTTTGGGTAAGCACTTATTAGTCATTAAGGATCAGTTATTTGAAAAAACTGCTGAAGTTGAAGTGGGGAATAGTCCATCCCAAAGTTTTAAGATTCAAACTAATCAAACCCAATGGAAGGGTCTGGCAATTTTAGGGTTAGTTATTATAGTAACTATTGCAATTTTAAGTTTAGTTGTTATATTCTGGAGAAGAAGACATAAAAAAGAGCAGACAGGTGTGCCACCAATACCATACACATCAAACTAAGAATGAACAATCTGCTCAATAAGTATATTAAAAAGTATCAATCAGGTAACCGTCTGTTACTGTCTATCTCTGCTTTAGGTATTATTGTTTTAATACTGGGAGTAATTACCCTACCTTTTAACCGGGGACTGTTATCTAAGCTGTTTCCTAAACCCCCATCTCATGCAGCCTATATCTTTGATGATGATTTTGAAAGTGGCCAGCTTTTAGTTTCCCAAGGCGGCAAATGGGATTCTTCACGGGTCGAGGTGGGGGGTGTGGTGCAAGTTGTCCCCAATTCCCAGCCTGCACCAAGTACAGCCATTACCTACATTGCCAGCAGTAATGCAAATGGTGGATTAAGTGTTACGCTGACAGTTCCAACTGGTACACAAACCAGCAACGTCATGTTAGCCCAAGCGTGTATTGCTGCCCAGGGAGGTACTACTATCACCTCATCTGGCCCTGTCGGCTGGACCAAAATTAGAGAAGATCAAGTTGGACCCAATGTCTACTGCGGGCTGTACTGGAAACAGGCGACCAGTCTTGATGTGCCCGGAACAACAACCTATGTCTTTGTCTTCACTGGTACCACAGGGGGAGCAGGCAGTCGAGGAGGCATACTGTCATATGCCAATGTGGATACCAGCAGCCCTGTTGACGTAAGTGGTGCACAGTCTGTTGCGACAACCAGTGCTTCTATACCAGCAACACCGATCTCAATTTCTCCAACAGGTAGCAACGATATGCTGGTATTTTTTGCCTTTGGAGCAGGACTTGCTTTTACTATCTCTGCGCCTCCCACCAATATGACACAGCGCTACTACACAGGTTCAGGCACTGCTTTGGGGTTGTACAGCGCCGAACAATTGTTGTCCTCTTCTGGTCCAACACAAGCAAAGTCAGTTACTGCCTCAGCAGCTGTTACTAGCATTGGGCAAGCAGTCGCGCTAAAGTTCTCTCCAGCACCAACACCATCAGTCTCCCCAGGTGGGGGGGGCAGTTTTAGCATTCTAGAGTCAGCTGTGGGCGGCAGCGATAGAGCATATTTGACGAAACAAATTAATCCCACCAACGAGCTGTATATGCGTATGAAGATGAAAATTACCAACGATCTGCCCCAAGGTAATCCGCAAAATTTCTTTGCTTTCGGTAACGGTTCTGTTGGACTGGCTCTTCGTACCAATCCAATAGCACGGGAACTTTTTGTTGATGGACTCAGTACTATTGATACAGGCTATGCCATGCCGATGGACTCTTGGCACTGTGTGGAAATGCATACAGTCATCTCTGATACTGCTGGTGTGGCCCAGGTGTGGATCGATGGTAATTTGGTAAAAGATGCCCAAAATATTAATACTGGCTCAACTCCCATTTCTTCGATTACCCTTGGTGTCGGTTGGCCTGGTACACCAGTACAATATAATTTTGATGATATTGCCTTTAACGATACCAACCAGATTGGCTGCGGTCCTCTAATTGGTAAGGTTGGTCCAATTCGCTCAAATGGTGCACCAGTGGGCCAGTTGACAGGTAGCCCAACTCAAGTAACCATGAGTTTAAATACAGATGTGGCCTCGTCTTGTAAGTATGACAATAAAGTAGGTACTCCATATGCCTCCATGCCTAATACATTTTCCACAACAGGAGGAACTACCCATTCCACCACCATCACTGGTATTAGCTCAGGTAATAACTATAGTTATTATGTGCGCTGTGACGGCGGAGCCAAAGGCATCAATGATGATGATTATCGTATTGCCTTTCGATCTGGCAATTTGGGGACAATTTTAAAGCCTATGGTTTTAGCTTCCACCTATGAATCAATTAGCGTGAGAGCTCCTTTTAGTAATGATGATAATGCCAATAACCAGGCTACCTTGCAATGGAGAAAAGTAGGCGATGCCACTTGGAAAAACGGTATGGCGATGAGTGCTGATAGAAGAGCAGTTGTTTACGGAGGAGGTAATAGTGGAGCAAATCCGTTTAAAAATGAATGGCGGGCCTCTGTATTGGGGTTAACTCCAAATACTACCTATGAAGTACAAGTAACATTTAGTGATATTGATGGTGTGACGGGAACAAATCCAGTGGTAGGAACTATTACGACGAGAAGCGAAAGTTATCCTTCCACAGGAGCAACGTATTATGTTGCTACCACTGGGAATGACAGTACTGGGGACGGATCATCTGGGAAGCCTTGGAAGACATTGCAAAAGGCAGCAGATACTGTGGCAGCCGGTGATACTGTTATGGTAAAAGGTGGTACCTATCCGGGTCAGCTGACCATTGCCAAATCAGGAATAGCCAGTAATTTCATCCATTTCCAATCAGAAAAAAATCTTACTCCCGCACAAATGCAAGATGGCCAACATGATGCCGATAGGGTCATTATCGATGGTACTACCGCTCCTGCCAACTGTTATTACACCAACGGTGCATGTGCTGTAAGAATTGAGGGTAGCTATGTGCGATTTTCTGGCTTTGAAATTATTGGTGGGGCTATGGCACTGATGGTTGGTCCAGACGTGAACGCTCCAAATAGCACCACCACGGTACAACAAGATGTGATTGTCGAAAACAACTACCTACATGATCAAACTCCAGCAACTCAAGACAACAATACAGTTATTTTGGTTGGCAATTCGTATAGCCAACAAAATCTTGTCCAGCGCGTGACGCTGCAAGGAAATTATGTACTCCTCAATAAGCTCAATGGTGGATCAGACGATATAGACTTTGTGGGGACATTTGGTGGACATGTTATCCGCAATAACAAAATTATCGATGAAAAAATTGGTGATGGGTCTCATGGATCAGATTGTATTGGGGGAGAGCCCAATTTTGGCGATTCGGCCCCATTCCCGGGTGGTGGGTACTACTCTGATACTGATATTTATAACAACTATTGTCAGAACTCAACTGATGATGGCATTGAGGTCGATGGGGTAGATATGAACGTCCGTGTCTGGGGTAATACAGTGGTAGGAGCAAATGTAAACATGTCACTTGCTCCAGTCATTGTTGGGCCTGCGTATATATTCAGAAATGTGGTCTACAATAATACGATTCACTGGACTGATCCAGTGGGTCCAAAAATCGCTGAAAGCGGTACAGGGGACACATTCTTTTATCAGAACACATTTTATAATGCTTATAATGGCGATCTGACTACGGCCCTGGCTAACACTGGGCGTATCCAATCGGTTACCGTGACCAATGGTGGATCAGGCTATACATCGGCTCCAACAGTCAGCTTTCCTGGTGGTGGTGTTGGCACATCAGCAACTGCCGTAGTTTCTGGTGGAAGCGTGACTGCTGTTAATGTCTCAAATGGTGGTTACACCCCTTCTCCCAATGGTACCCAAGTTACATTCACAGGTGGTGGGGGAACTGGGGCAAGAGCCACAGCCAATCTTTTCGCTGCAGGATTTGGTCTGGTTGATTATGGCAGCAACAATGCTTCACAAAACGTCTACTTCAAAAATAATATCATTCACGCCTGGAGTAGGCCGATATCCATTGGCAGAGTCGATGAACTGCCAATGATGGATTATGACCTTTTGGTTGGAGAAGAACAAAAATTCTTTGTCAAATGGGCAGGAAATACTATTACCGGTTTTTCTAATTTTCAATCTGCCACTGGTCAGGAAATCCATGGAGTCAATGAAAAACCCACCTATGTCAATGCTGCAGCTGGTGATTTTCATCTACAAGCCGGCAGTCAGGGTATAGATAAAGGGACAGTATTGGTTGGGTTTAACGATGCAAATTCGCAGTGGCCATATAGTGGTGCGGCGCCTGACATTGGTGCGTTTGAATTTGGTGGCGGTGGACCAACCTCTACTCCTGCACCGACAGTAGCAATACCCACGGCAACACCGACTATACCCTTGCCAACGCCTACATCTGTAGTACCAACAGCAACGCTAATTCCGACCAATACACCGGTTCCAACCGCCAAGCCAACCACTGTGCCAAGCGCTACGCCAACGCTGGCGCCTACTGCAACTCCAACACCTGTGCCACCAACCCCCACCCCAACGCCTATTCCTTGTAACCTTAACCCGGGTACCTGGTCGCCAGTATCAACAATAGAAGGTAGTGCAGTAACGCTTAACATTAGTGCTACTGGCAACTGTGCTGGAAAACCAGTTACCTTGGCAGTTGCCAAAAATGGTGTTTTTGGTGGACCGGCAACTAATCCTCCCACACCAGCAACAGTGACATTATCTGCACAGGGTACAGCCACAGCCAACTGGATAGCAGAATTCGTTTCTGATGCAGCCTCTATATTTGGTCCCAATCAATATTACTTTGATGCTGCCTTGCCCTCTGGAGGAGCTGCGCGTTCAACACTGCTTGATGTTTCACCACAGGCAGTGCCTACACCAACGCCAACTCCAACACCAACCAGTACACCAACACCAACCAGTGTCCCAAATGCCACACCTACACCAACATCTGCTATACCAACTCCAAAACCAACAGTTATTCCAACACCAACACCAGTGCCTACTCCCTGTACAATTGCTACTGCAGTATGGCAAATGTCTACACCAGTTCTGACCGGTGCACAAGTGGGACTATCTGCTTACACATCAGGTATCTGTATTGGTAAACAGGTTCATTTTGAAGTGAGAAGAAATGGATTACTCTTGACAGATATTCCTGCTGTGAGACAGCCATTGGATGCAAATATTGTCAATAGTGCTGCTACCAGTACCTGGACTGCTGAGTTTAATCCGCTTCTTCCCCTGACTAATCCTGATTATTACTTTAATGCCAGCATCGTAAACGATGCTACTGCCCCGATTCGTTCCAGTGACCCAATGCTAAATGTGACACAGCCAGCCGGTGGAGAGATAACTCCAACACCAACCCCAACCGCTATTCTAACTCCCACCCCAACGTTAATCCCTGGTGCAATTACACTGTCAACTCCAGCTGTAACAATCACTAATACTGCTGCTACAGTGACCTGGATAACTAATACTCCAACCTCATCTCAACTAGATTATGGTTTTGTTAATAGTTATATTGGCTCAACTCCTGAGATTGATGTTCAACCAAAGGTCTTAAATCATACAGTGGTATTAAATAACTTAGTTCCTTGTACTGTTTATTTATTCAGGGTTAAAGGCCAAGATAGTAATGCCACCTCAGGAGTTAGTGTAGGAGGTAACTTCTCAACCAAAGGCTGTACTGGGGGAGCACCAATATCATCTGATACCAGTGCTTTTATGTCTCAAGCTGCTGGTGGCTTAATAAACCTGCTTAACAGCCAATCTAAAGGTATTACACTCAATATCCCCAGATCATTTAGTTCTACTGATGCATATTTTCAAATTAAACAGCTAGACAGAGCTCCAGTTTTAAATACCTTATCTACTCCATCAGGTTACCAGGCTGTTGGAGATAATATTTATCATCTTGATGCATTAACTGATCAATCAAGCATCATTAGTAACTTTAACACCCCTTTGACAGTCACGGTTACCTACTCCAGCGCCGATGTGGTCGGTCTTGACGAATCCAGCCTGAAGATTAGAAGATTTAATATTCAAACCAATCAATGGGAAGAGTTACCTAATTGTACGGTTGATACCACAGCCAAAACTGTGATCTGTCAAACTACCAAGTTTTCTGATTTTGCCCTACTGGGAAAAGTCTCAAATACCAACCCTCAAGATAAATGGAAATACTTTATCCTGGGTGTAATTGTCGGAATATTAGGTTCTGTCCTGATCCATTCAGGTCATAAACATTACCACAAAAGAAAAACTCACTAAAGAGTTGTATTTAGATTTTTAAGTCGTGTTACAATATAAATAGTAGGGAATTATTATATTTTACCTTCTCTACTAAAGGAATTATCTTGTGCGTATAAAAATAGTTTTGCGCCTGATATTGGCGCTTATATTTGCAGTTGTTGCATCCATATTTTCTCAACTAATCCCGCCTTTTGGGGGAACAGATAGCTTTATTATTAAGGTAATTGTTACCTTGCTGGCAGGTTTGGTCGGCTTTGCCATTTTTCCTGATATTGCCAGACCAGTTAGAGTGATCACCATCACCACTGTTAATTTTTTAGTCCATAAAGTCTCATCTGAGGTCATGAATCAACTGCTTAAAATCCCCAGACTTTATCAACCACCTAGTAATCCTATTCCTCATCTAGGTTCAGTTGCCCTAACCAAACCCCTAATTTTGGATACCTCAGCTATAATTGATGGTCGGATTTTAGATATTGGCAAGACTGGGTTTATCTCTGGACTTATACTTTTACCCAAGTTTGTTTTGACAGAACTCCAGCAAGTGGCTGATTCTGCTGATTCACTGAAACGACAAAGGGGTAGAAGAGGCTTTGAGGTAGTAGCAGAGCTTAAAAAACTTAAAGGTATCAGGATAGAAATTTGGGATAAGGAACAATCCGGTAAGGCGGTTGATGATAAATTGCTCGGATTGGCTAAAGCCTTAAACGGTAAGATTATCACTTGTGATTATAATCTAAATAGAGTAGCCTCAGTTTCCAGTATAGCCGTACTAAATATTAATGATCTGGCTAACTCCCTTAAACAAATCAGCCTGCCAGGTGAGATCCTGGAGCTTAAAATTGCCCATTTGGGTAAAGATAAATCTCAAGGGGTAGGTTACCTGGAAGATGGCACCATGGTGGTGGTGTCAGAGGCTGCAGATAAACTGGGTCAGACACTTTCAGTAGAAGTTACCAAAAACATTCAAATCCCAGCAGGGAGGATGATCTTCGCTAAGAATCTCAAATCTTAGATCTCAAATCGCAAATCTGAATCTAAAATCTTAAAACTTTTTAGATTTGAGTTATAGTTTTGATTTTTGACATTTGAGTTTTGAGATATTATCAAGTTATCCACATCCTCAAAATCTCTGTTAATATCTAAAAGTATAGTCTCTGATTAGCTTGTTTAAATAACCTAACCTACCCATCATATCCTGATTATAAAACTACGGGTCTAGATGAATTTTTAATATTTTTATCTATGGGATAAATAAAACTTGACAAATAGTATTATTCCTGATAAGGTTGGATTAATATGTTATTTTCAGCAAAATTGACCAACACTTTTAAACGACCTTTCAGTTTCAGGGAAAAAAGAGCCAAAACAAAAAGAGTAGATGTCATGGCAGAACAAGTCAGAAAGATATTACAAGATACTGATCAAAAAATAATTTTGATGGTTCGGGGGTAAAAAAAGAGCATTACTACCGCAGACGGACTCGAATAGCAATGCCCTTTTATTAATTTCGAAAACAACTTCAAGAGCAGATAGAAGTTGCTTTCTAAGATAACTGTAGACTAAATTTTAGGGGGTTGTCAAGACCCCAAATTAGCCTCAGTTTTTAAATTTTGGGTAACATATGGACTCAAAAATTGATGATTAGAGAAATGAATTAAGTGGTGATGATGGTGTGTTGTATTGGAGGCTAATCTAGGGCAGGGATTAGTCTCCAATAGAAAATATCATTATTTGTGGAATTCCTTTATCATCCATCAATATTTAGTTTCTCATAGGGGCTAGTCTCCAATTAAAACTATAACATCAGAATTCAAAACATCTATTGCAAACTCTTTACTGACTTATTACATAACCCCATATATAAATAATGTAGGATTTAAATACGAATTCTCAGGAATCTT
>Ga0209515_10008591_pt1 | contig 11870 bp, 13 predicted proteins | sample Subgroupgradi54m_FD_187454 | JGI IMG/M metagenome (GOLD analysis project Ga0209515, IMG submission 187454) | Subsurface groundwater microbial communities from S. Glens Falls, New York, USA - GMW60B uncontaminated upgradient, 5.4 m (SPAdes)... ... | reverse complement strand
GCCCGCCGAGCAGCGCCGCTACCTCGCCTCCTGGGAAGCCGGCACCTAACCGCTCCACGCCAGGGCCTGGCCGTACGCCCGGCCCCGTCCGCTCCTCGCCAGCCCCCGACGTCCGGGGAGTGGCCTCTCCCCACGAGATTCTTGGATGGCAATGTTGGCCGGGCTCATCCCTCAGACAGACGTGGGCAGGCAATGGCCATTACCGAGGGGAGTGGCCGGACGATGCTCGTCACCGGAGCGTCGCGGCTCTCTCCGCGGGGGGCCGGCTGCGGTGCGGGCGGGGCCGGGCTCCCGGCCACCCAGCGCGCGGTCATTGGCCCTTCGGATAAGTTCCACACTTCGCGGGAGATGCCATGATGTCGAAACGCACGGAGTCCGTACCGCCTCCCCCGGGATGGGCAGAGGACGAATTGTCCATCCTCCTCGATACAGCTCATCACAATACCTATGCTACCTTCGTCCGCATGAAGACGGTGTTCAATCGTCTTCGGAAGATTGACGCAGTATATAGAACTGCGTTGGGCAACCTTCATCATTCTGAGGAGTGGTTCTGCGCCTTCTTTTTCTTAAGGGCACACGCCGCGTATTTGAGCGGGATTCGTCTAGCTGTAGCTCGGCAGTGTCCCGAAGCCTATGTCGTCCTGCGAAGCTGTCTCGAGTACTGCCTTTACGGTCTTTATCTCTGGAAGAATCCCGACAAGGCAGCCATCTGGTTGAAACGGCACGAGAGCGAAATGCACAAGAAGAAGATCAAAGATGAATTCACCATCGGCACCATGCGTTCTCTACTGGAGGCCCTAGATAAGAAGACCGGCGCTATCGTTGGAGAGTTGTATGAGCGGACGATTGATTTTGGCGGGCACCCCAACGAAAAGGCTATCCTGTCGAATTTGGAACGGATTGAAGAAGGAGATGCCATCCGATTCGACACCGTTTATCTTGGGGGCGATTCCCCGGCGTTCAGATTATGTCTCAAAACGTGCGCACAAGTCGGTATCGCTGGACTGCTCGTGTTCTACAATATTTTCAGAATACGTTTCGATCTCCTCGACCTGCCTGACCAAATCGATCGTTTGAAACGAGGGTTGTGAAGGATTTGCTGCTGGGCCCTGGGCCCTGCAAGGGAGTGGCCCTCGACGGGACTCGCGGAGGCCGCGCGGGCATGGTGTCCCGCGCGTAGCGCGGGACGAGCGCGGCCGAGCGGTAGGGCCGATGGCCCCGCTGGGGCCATCGAGCCCGTCCCGAAGAGGGCCACTCCCGAAGCAGGGGCGGACCAGCGGGACGAGTGAGCGCGGTCCGGGGGACGCCCCTCTCCGACGCGAGAGGTCAGCCGAGGCGGCGGCGCAGGAGGTGGACGCCGACGCCGCCGAAGACGAGGTTCGCCCCCCACGCCGCCATCGCCGGCGGCAGCACGCCCCCTTTGCCGATAGCCACGAAGACCGCCTGGATGCCGTAGAACGCCACCGCCGCCCCGACCGCCAGCCCCATCCCCACCAGCGTGCCGCCGCGCGTGGCGTTCACCGCCAGCGGCGCCCCGAACAACACCACGATGAGACTGGCGAATGGGAACGCCAGCTTGGTCTCGAGTTCCACCCGGAGCTTGCGCGTGGCCTCGGTGCTCCGACCGCCGAGTTGTTTGATGTGGATGGCCAGCTCATGGTACGACATCGCCTGCGTCTGCCGCTCCGCCCGGATCAGCCCGTCGGGGGATTGCGCCAGCGGGATCATCTTCCGCTCGTACGTGACCGTCTTGCCGAAGAGCCGCCCATGGCGGCCGAACCGCAGCACGCTGCAGTGGAAGAACCGCCAGCCCTGCGGGGTCCACTCGGCCTTCACGGCGGAGATCTTCCGCCGCAGCTTCAGGTCCTGGCCGTGCTCCAGGATGACGACGTCGTTGAGCGTCTTGGCCTCCGGGTCAAACTTCCGGGCGTAGATCAGCGTGTGCCCGCTGTTGCCGAAGACCGCCAGCGACCTCGGGATCCGCTCCGCCTCCGGCTTCGCCAGCTCGGCCGCCCGGTCGAGATACTGATCCCACAGGGCGTGGACCGTCTGGGTGGCCTGCGGCATGAGCCGCTCGTTGACGAACAGGACGAGCCCGCTCATCAGGGCCCCGGCCAGCAGCAGCGGCCGCACGATGGCCCACGGGCTGACACCGGAGGCCCGCATCGCGATCAGCTCGTGGTGCCGGTTGAGGTTCCCGACGGTGTAGAGGACCGCCATGAGGATGGCGAACGGCGTCACCTGCACGAAGACGATCGGCAGCATCGCCCCGTAGTAGCGGGCGACGACCGCCGGGGGGACGTGGAGCCGTAGGAACTCTTCGAGGTGGCCGAACAGGTCAATCACGAGATAGAGGAGCAGGAACAGCGCCAGGCACCACCAGAGCGGCCCGGCCAGCCGCCGCAGGGTGTAGCGGTCGAGGATCCTCATTGGCGCCCCGCCCGCTGGAGGAGCCACAACCCGGTGCCGATGAGGAGGGCGTTCGGCAGCCAGAGCACCGGACCGGGCGGGGCCAGCCCCTGGACCGCCAGCGATTGGGCACCGAGCAGCAGCAGGTAGTAGACCAGGATCAATGCCAGCGAGATGGCGAAGCCGATGGACCGCTCCGCCCGCTTCGTGCGGATCGCCAGCGGCATGCCGATGAGTACGAACGCCAGCCCGGAGCCTGCCGTCGCCATCCGCCGGTGTTGCTCGGCCTCCAGCGGCGTTGGATCAATCCCCTGCGCGGTCAGCTCGCGGATCTCCTGCCGGAGCTCGCCGTAGGTCATGTCTTTCGGTTTCTTCTGGAGGCTGGTCGGGTCGCGGCCGGTGCCCAGGGCCAGCGTCATCGTGTAGCTGGCGAAGTCGAGCTTGTAGAACCGGGTCGGGTCCCGCGTGTCCGGCTCGTCCGACGTCCCCTGGAAGAGGCGGAACTGCACCTGCTTGGTGTCCGGCAACGGGATGAATTCCCCGTGCTCGGCGAGGATGGTCCGCGTGGGCCGGCCCTCCATCGGCTCGTAGATCCGCACCTTGTAGAGCCGGTTGCCGTCCATTTGGTAGACGAACAGGACGTACGGCCTGAATTCCTTGACGAAGGTCCCCGGTTCGAGATAGGCGGCCGGGTTGCGGATACCGATCTGCTCGAGGACCTTCCGCGTCGCGAAGCGGCTGCTCGGGACGAGGTGGTCGTTGATGGCGACCAGGAACAGCGAGGCGACGAGCCCGGCGGCAGCCACCGGCACGGCCAGCGACCAGAGACTGACGCCCGAGGCCTGCATCGCGGTGATCTCCTGGTCGCTCGAGAGCCGGCCGAACGCGAGCAGGGTGCCGGTCAGGATCGCCATCGGGATGGTGTGGGAGAGCAGCGAGGGAATCAGCAGCCCGAACAGTTTCAGGACGTCCCAAAACGGGACCCCTTTGTTGACCAGCAGGTCGGCCAGCTTCACGAGGTTGCCGGTGACCAGGACGAAGGTGAAGATGACGAACGCCATCAGGCAGGGGCCCAACAGCTCTCGGAGGACGTAGCGGCGGAGGATGCTCATCGGGATTGCTCAGCCATGCGCGAAGGTGAGCAGCCCGACCTCGGTGGCGCCGGCCGCCGTGAGGGCGCGGGCGCAGGCCCGAGCCGTGGCTCCGGTGGTCAGGACGTCGTCCACCAGGAGCAGCCGACGGCCGCGCACCGTCGCCGGCCGCTGGACGGTGAAGGCGCCCCGCACGTTGCGCTGCCGGTGCCGGGCGTCGAGCCCATACTGCGGGGCGGTCGGCCGAGTGCGCACGAGGGTGCCGGCGAGCACGGGGACTCCCAGTCCGCGACCGACCACCGCCGCCAGTGCCCCGGCATGGTTGAACGTCCGCTCCCGGGCGCGGACCGCGTGGAGCGGGACCGGGAGCACGGCATCGGTTGCCCACGTCGGGACGGCGGCCGCCGCTGCGAGCATCCGGCGGGCCATCGGTTCGGCGAGTCCGAGCCGGGCGTCATATTTCAGGCGGAGCACACAGCGCTTGGCCGCCCCGTCGTAGCGGCAGGCCGCGCGGACCCAGGCCAGGTCGGCCGGCGCGATGGCCGGCAGGGGATGCACCGGCAGCGCCGCGCCGCAGGCGGCACACAAAGCCTCCTCGGGGCCGACCGCCTCGAGCGGTGTGCGGCAGAGCAGGCAGTGCGGAGGGAACACGACGCTGACGAGTCCGGCGATGACCTCCTGGACATGGTGAGCTGCGGCGAACATCATGGGGCGCCATTATATCATCCCCGGCGGGTGGTAGAGCCATCCCGACTTGACCCTGGGGGGCCCGGCTCCTATAATAAGAGGTAGCGTGCTTAGCACTTGGGACACCCAGTGGCTCCTCGCCGTCAATGTCCGCCTGCATCACCCCACTGCCATGGCGTGGATGAGCGTGTGGACGTGGCTAGGGGATTACCGGGTGGTGATGGCCGTGGCCACCCTCGTGATCTGGTGGGGTCGCCGGCGTCGGGAGATCGTCGCTGGCGGGGTGGGGGTGACGCTCGCGCTGGCGGGGACCGAGGTCCTCAAGCGGATCATTCACCGGCCGCGGCCAGTGGACGTGGTCCCGGGGTTGTTCGTCGCCCATCACGTGGGGAACCCGTCGTTCCCGTCGGGGCACACGACGGCGGCATTCGCCCTCGCGGCGTTGCTGGGCGCGGTCTGGCCCCGCCGGCGCTGGGTGTGGTGGACGCTGGCGGGCGGCGTGGCCGTGTCCAGAGTGTATTTGGGGCTTCATTATCCGAGTGATTGCGTGGCAGGAGCACTCGTCGGGAGCGGTACGGTCCTCGGCATGATGGGGATGGTCCGGCGAGCTCAACGATGACAAGTGAAGGAGGCCGTCTCATGGGGAATCATCAGTGGTGGCATCGTGCGGTAGTGGTCGGATTGATGCTTGGGGTATCAGGGCTGGCGCCCGCCGCCGCGGAGGAGGCGTCCAAGGCCGCGCCGGCCGATCCCGCACCGAGCAATTCCAGCAGCAGCCAGGCGTCCTCGGCCCCGGCCGCGGCGCCCGCCAAGGCCCCGGCCGCGAAGGCGCCCGCCAAGGCAACTGAGGCCCCGGCCGCGAAAGCGGCCGCTCCGGTCGCGCCCGCTCCGGCCGTGCCGGATCTCAAGCCGATCGTGATCAAGTTCTCCGGGGAAGTGGTGCAGGTGAACCGGCAGGACGCCGAGCACCCGGGCCTGACCGTCCGGGACCGCTACGGGGTCACGAAGGAAATGACGGCGGACGCCAAGGCGGTGGAGTCGGTCAAGACCGGCGACCAGATCACCGTCGAGTACACCTACGACGTGGCGACCGGCAAGCGCCAGGTCCAGACCGTCACCGTCACGCAAGCAGCGACTCAGGCCCCCGCGGCCGCCCAGTAAGGGCGCGGGTGACGACCACCACCCCCCGCGTCCGCTCCCGTCCGCTGCGGCCGGGGCAGGTGGTCTCGGTGGAGATCGAGAAACTGGCCCTGCTGGGCCGCGGCCTCGCCCGGTACGAGGGGATGACTGTCTTCGTCAAGGACGGGCTCCCCGGCGACCGGGCGCAGGTCTGCGTCACCAGGTGCAAGCCGCAGTACGCCGAGGCCCGTCTCGTCCAGATCGAGCGCCCCGCGCCGCAGCGCATCACCCCTGCCTGCCGTCACTTCGGCGCGTGCGGCGGCTGTGATCTGCAGCACTTGGATTATCCCACCCAGGTGGCCTGGAAGCAGACCCAGCTCGCCGAGACCCTCCGGCACCTTGGCGGGCTGAAGACCCTCCCGCCGATCACCGTTGTGCCGATGGACGATCCCTGGCACTACCGCAACAAAATGGAATTCTCCTTCGGCGAGGAGGGCGGGCGGATCGTCGCGGGACTCCACCAGCGCGGCTCGTTCCAGCGGATCGTCAAGCTCGAGCATTGCTGGATCGCCCCGCCGCTGGCCAGCGACGTGCTGCAGCAGGTGGAGCAGGCGGCGAATGCCTCCGGCCTGCCGGCCTACAACCCGCGGCGGCACGAGGGATTCTGGCGGTATCTGGTCATCCGCGTCTCCCGCGCGACGGGGCAGGCCCTGCTGATGTTGGTCACGCATGACGGGCCCCGCGAGGCGGTCGTCCGCGCGGCGGAGCAGGTCACGCGCGCGCTCCCGCAGGTGACGAGCGTCCTCTGGGGCGTCTCCACCCGCGTCTCCGACGTGGCCCACCCGGAGCGGACCGAAGTCCTCGTCGGCGGCGAGACGCTGGAGGAGCGCATCGGGCCGCTGACGCTCGACGTGCGGCCGATGAATTTCGTGCAGCCGAATCTCGCCCAAGCGGAGCGGCTGTACCAGGAGATGCTGGCCGCCGCCGACCTGCGCGGCCGCGAGGTGGTCTACGACCTCTACTGCGGGCTCGGCGTCATCGCCCTCCTCTTCGCCCCGCGCGCCAAACAAATCTATGGCGTCGAGAGCGAGCCGGAGAACGTGGCCCTCGCCGCGTCGAATGCCGCGCGCAACGGCCTGGCCAACGCGACGTTCGTCTGCGGCAAGGTGGAGGATCTGCTCCTCCGGCGCGGGCTGTTCCGGCTGGGCCCGCCGCCCGACCTGGTCATCGTGGACCCGCCGCGCGTCGGGCTCCATCCCGAGGCGATCGGGCCGCTCCTGCAGGCGCAGCCGCCGCGGCTCTTCTACCTCTCCTGCAATCCGGCGTCGCTGGCCCGCGACCTGAAGCTGTTCCTCGAGCGCGAGCCGCGGTACACGCTCACCCGGCTGTCCCTGTACGACTTCTTCCCGCAGACCGGCCACATGGAAGTCTTCGCCACCCTCGAGCGCTGACCCTCTCTGACGCGCGGGGTGGTTTGACACGGCGTCGACGGAACAGGTACAATTGACGCGGAGGACTCGGTGCCTGAGGGCTTACCTCGTTGCCGGTGCCAGGTCTAAAGACCTGGCACCGCCTGGCACCGCAAAGGAGGGTCATGCCGCCGCGCAAAGAGCCGACCGTGAAGGAAGCCCGCGTCTTCTCCCTGGTGCTCATCCCTCTGCTTGGCCAGTACGTCGTCACCCTCGAGGAAGTGGGCGGCCAGCGGCTCATCCCGATCTGGATCGGCATCAGCGAAGGCAACGCCATCAGCTTGAAGCTCCAGGGCGAGCAGCTCCCGCGCCCGATGACCCACGACCTCATGGCCACCCTCCTGCAGGAGTTGAAGGTGACCGCCGAGCGGGTCGTCATCGAGGACTTGAAGGAAGGGACCTACTACGCCACGATCGAGCTGGCGGCGCAGGGGGCGTCGTACCGGATTGACGCGCGGCCGTCGGACGCCATCGCCCTGGCGGTGCGGATGAACACCCCCATCTTCGTGGACGAGAAGGTCTGGAAGAAGTGCCCGGTCATCATGAAGCCGATCACCGACTCGGAGGTCGAGAAATTCAAGCAGGAGCTGCAGGGCATGACCCCGGAGGATTTCTTCAAGGGGCTGCAGCAGACTTAGCCCAGCCGCCGCGCCAAGCGGTTCGCCAACCGCTGCGCGAGATCAATCTGGGGGAGCATATGCTTGCGCGCTTTGACGATGACCTTGACCGCGGTTTCCGTGACCCGCTCCAGCGTCACAGTAATGTGCGTGCCCTGGTACATCGCCTCGATGTGGCCCGTCTCCTGGTTGACGTCCTTCAGCAGGCCCGTCCGCTTCGTCTCGTCCAGCGCGGCGTCCCAGACCTTGTCGTAGGGCTGCTCGACCGTCAGCTCGACGTGGTCCCGGCTGACCGCGTAGCCGGCGACCGAGCCGACACCGACCAGGGTGAGCGACACAGGGTCACAACCGGTCACCAACCCGCTGAGCCCCAGCCACACCATGGTGATGCCGACACCCGCCAGTGGTCGTCTCGTCATCGAACCCTCCTCGTCGCCGGCATTGTACGCCGGCCCGGGCGGCCGGGTCAAGGCGGTGTCGCATGACCACCCCGGTCAAGGCGATCTTCGACGAGATCAAACAGACCCTGCAGGTGCCGTTCGTCCCCCAGCTCTTCCGGGCGCTGGCGACCGACCCGGCGCGGCTGGCCTCGACGTGGGCGGCGCTCAAGGCGGCGATGACGGGCGGCACGCTCGACGTCCGGTCGAAAACGATGGTCGCCTTCGCGGTGGCCGTGATCGCCCACTCCCCCTACCTGCGCAGCGCCCACGCCGCGGCCCTCAAGCGATTCGGGCTGACCGACACGGAGTTGGAGGAGCTCCTGCGCGTGATCACCGTGACCGGGGAGCTGGCGACCTACGCCAACGGGCTCGACCTGACCCCGGACCTCGCAGGGTAGCATGCGGCGCCCCCTGCGGTCGCGGGCGGCTCTGACCCCGGCCGGCGTGTCGCCCGCCGCCGCGCCCGAGCCGCTCGTCCCGCTCGTCGCCGGGGCGGCCCAATGCCACGACCTCGACTGGGCCCTGCGGCAGGAGTGGTGGTTGGCCAACGGCCTCGGCGGCTACGCCAGCTCGACGATCCTCGGCGTCAACACGCGCCGCTCCCACGGCCTCCTCGTGGCGGCGACCCAGCCGCCCGGCGGCCGCGCGGTCCTCCTGGCGAAGCTCGAAGAGACCCTCGTCGTCCCCGGCGCCCGCTACGACCTCTCCACCAACCGGTACGCCGGTGTGCTCCATCCCGAAGGGTACCGGTACCAGGAGTCGTTCCGGCTCGACCCGTGGCCGACGTTCGTCTACCGGATCGGCGACCTCCTCCTCGAGAAATCGGTCTGCCTGCTCCCGAAGGAGAACACCACCGTCATCAGCTTCTGGCTGCGCGAGGCGGCCGCCCCGCTGGAGCTGATCCTCCGGCCGCTGGTGGCCTGCCGCGACTTCCGCTGGGTGTCGCAGGAGAACCCGACGTTCCGCACGCGCCTCGAGCAGGGGCCGGGGACGCTCGTGCTCCATCCATACGAGGGATTGCCGCCGCTCATCCTGCACCACACCGCCGAGCTGTTCGAGCCGACCGCCTACTGGTACAAACGGTTCGAGTACCTGGCGGAGGCCGAGACGGAGGAGGTGCACCACGAGGATCTCTACAGCCCGGGCCAGCTCGTCTGCCTCCTGCGCCCCGGCGAGACGGCCCAGCTCATCGCCACGACGAGCCGCATCCCCGCCTCGCATTGGGGGTCGCTGACCGCCCGCGCGCTCGAGTCGCACGAGGGGCCGAGGGCCCGCGCCCGCGCGCGCAAGGCCGGGCCGCTGACGACGCGGCTCATCCAGGCGGCCGACCAGTTCCTCGTCAAAGCGGCGGACGGCGCCCGTCTCTGTTTGGCGGGGCACCCGGGGCTGCCGGTGTCGGGCCGCGACCTGTTGATCGCCCTGCCGGGACTGACGCTGGCGACCGGCCAGCCGGAGGTCGCGCGCGATCTCCTGCAGACGATGGCCAGCCATTGCCGGGACGGCCTTCTGCCGGTGCGATTCGCCGAGGAGGATGGCGCGCCGGAGTACGACTCGGTGGACACGGCGCTCTGGCTTTTTTGGGCGGTGCATCGGTACGCGCACGCGACGGGGGACTGGCGGTTCGTCAGCCGCCGCCTGCTCGACGTCTTGATGGACATCGTGGACTACTACGTGCAAGGGACGCAGTTCCACATCGCGATGGATCAGGACGGGCTGATCACGACCGCCGGGGAAGAACTGCCGCTGACCTGGATGGACGCACGGGTGGAGGGGCGGCCGGTCACCCGCCGCGCCGGGAAGGCGGTCGAGGTGAACGCGCTGTGGTACCACGCGCTGATGACGATGGCGGAGCTGGGGGAACGGTTCCGCCTCCGCCTGCGGCGGCAGTACGCCCGCCTCGCGCGGCTCGTCAAGACCAACGCGGTCCGCACTTTCTGGGACGCGCGGCAGGGGCGCTGCCGCGACGTCGTCGGCCCCCAGGCCGACGAGAGCGCGGTCCGCCCCAACCAGCTCCTGGCCGCCGCGCTCCCCTACACGTTCCTGAGCCGCGCCCACCAGCGGCAGGTGCTGGACCTCATCGGCCAGCAGCTCCTGACCCCGGTGGGACTCCGCACGCTCTCCCCCGGGCACGCGGACTACCTGGGGCGGTGGGCCGGCCCGGCCGCGTCGCGCGAACGGGCCCGGCATCAGGGGTGCGCGTGGCCGTGGTGGCTGGGGCCGTACTGGACCGCGGCCATCGCCGCGGACGGCCGGACCCGCGACACGATGACCATGCTGCGGCAACAGCTGGAGGGATTCCGGGACCGGCTCGACGACGGCGGGTGGGGGACCGTCGGGGAGTTGTTCGATGGCGACCCGCCGCACGCCCCCGGCGGCGCGGTGGCCTCCGCCGTCTCCGTGGCCGAACTCCTGCGCGTGATCCATGAACAAGGGTTGACAGATCTGTAAAGGCGCGTCAAAATTTAGCACGGGGTCGGTTTTTTGCCCGGCGATCAGGTATACTTAGCATCGGAGAGAGATGACATGTTGGATCGGCACGCAGAACGCGGCATGGCGTTGGCGATGGTCCTCGCGGTGGGGCTTCTGTTGACCATCACGACGATGGCCCTCCTGCGAACGGTGGGGTTCCAATTCCACAGCGTGGAATCCCAGCGTCGGCGGGATGCCGCGTTCTACGCGGCCGAGGCCGGGATCCAGGCGGTGTGGGTGAAACTGCAGCGGAACCTCCCGCCGTTTACGAATCCCGATGATCCGGCGAATCCCTGGGTTCGCAGCGAGACCATGACCGTGGGCGGCCGCGCGGTCACCGTCTTGGTCAACCGGATCGCCACGAATCCGAATCGGTTCTCGATCCACGTGACGACGGAGGCGTCGTGAAAGGCGCGCGCGGCACGACGCTGCTGGAGATTTTGGTGGCGATGACCATTTTGGCCATTCTGGTCAGCGGCGTGTTCGGGGCTTTTGTCTTTGGACAGCGCGTGGCGGCGTCCAGCAGCGGGCGCCTGGTGGCGTTGAAGTTCGCCCAGCAGACGGTGGAGGAGCTGCGCGGCGCCGGCGGGACGGCGCGGTTGACGGGAGGGACGCACACAGAGCCTGATTTTGCCGCGGTTGCCGCGGGAACGCCGCTGGCCCCGTTCAATCCAGTGCGGCAATACGTGGTGCGCAACGGCAAGTTCAATACGACCACAGGGCAGGTGGTGTGGAGTGTGCCGGGACAGGTCGTGAATGATGAGCAAGGGAAGCCGATCAATGACACCAACTATCATCTTAAAGAGGTCCGGGTCCATGTGGACTGGACGCCGCCGTCCCAATCATAACGGTGCGCGGGGCCTGCCCCGAACGGCCTCGAGGGGCGTCACGCTCGTCGAGGTCCTGTTTGCGGCCACCTTGGTGTCGGTGGTGGCGTTAGGGTCCATGGCGGTCTACGGGACCGCCCAGCGGTACCTCAACGACACGATGACGGCCAGTGGCCTGCAGGGGGACAGCGGGTTCGCCCTCCGGCACCTCACGCGCCACCTGCAGGGAGCCACGGCGGCGACGTTTGATCCCGCCGCGAAGACACTGACGGTGACGATCCCGCCTCCGCCCAGCAATCCGGGCCAGCCGAATCGGCAGGCGTATTGGTTGGACGATGCCGCTCGTCTCTGGTGGGCGTCTGATGCGACGTCGGCGACGACGAAAGACGCGACCAAGCAGATTCTTGCCGAACATCTCACCAGCTTCTCGATCGCCAACCTTGATGGCAGCCCGCTCTCGAGTGCGGCGACCACGGCCAAGATTTCGTTGGCCAGCGCGGCCGGCGCGCAGAAGTTCTCGTTGGGATCCACAGCGGTGTTGCGAGGCCGGACCGACGGCAATCCCGTATTGGTGGTTGTACCGCCGCCAGCGCCTGCGACGCCACCACCCGCGGCGGTCACGCCCCCGTCGACCGTCACACCCCCTCCGGCGTCACCGCCGCCACCGGTGAACCCCAACCCGGTGAACCCCAACCCGGTGAACCCCAACCCGGTGAACCCCAACCCGGTGAACCCCAACCCG
>Ga0209515_10008590_pt1 | contig 11871 bp, 5 predicted proteins | sample Subgroupgradi54m_FD_187454 | JGI IMG/M metagenome (GOLD analysis project Ga0209515, IMG submission 187454) | Subsurface groundwater microbial communities from S. Glens Falls, New York, USA - GMW60B uncontaminated upgradient, 5.4 m (SPAdes)... ... | reverse complement strand
CCCTTCGGCCGCCAACACCTTCGTCAGCGCCGCGGTCAGCGTCGTCTTGCCGTGATCGATGTGCCCGATCGTCCCCACGTTCACGTGCGGTTTCGTCCGCTCAAATTTCTCCTTCGCCATACGGGTCTCCTTATTGAAATTCGTTTCTCTGCATCAAAACTTCGGCACATCGGTACTTCGGCACATCGGCACAATTCACTTGCCCTGCGCCTTGGCAATCACGCCTTCGGCGATATTTTTTGGAATCGGTTCGTAGTGCGAAAACTGCATGCTGTAATTCGCGCGTCCCTGCGTAGCGGACCGCAGATCGGTGGCGTATCCAAACATGTTGGCGAGCGGAACCTCGGCCCCAATGATCTGCGCGCCCGTCCGAACTTCGGTGCGCATAATCCGACCGCGCCGAGAATTCAAGTCTCCTGTGACGGAACCCGTAAATTCTTCGGGGGCGACGACCTCGACACTCATGATGGGCTCCAGCAAAACGGCCCCGGCCTTCTTCGCAGCATCTTTGAAGGCGATCGAACCAGCAATCTTGAATGCCATTTCTGAAGAGTCCACTTCGTGGTAGGAACCAAACGTCAACGTGACTTTGCAATCGACAAACGGATAACCCGCCAGCACACCACCGGTGAGCGCTTCTTCGATCCCCTTGCGCACGGCCGGAATGTATTCGCGCGGAATCACGCCGCCCACAATACCGTCTTCGAATTCGAAACCCGCGCCGCGTTCTTTCGGTTCGATTTCCAGCACGACGTGACCGTACTGACCCCGACCGCCGGTCTGACGAATATATTTGCACTCGGCCTCGGCCTTGCCCTGCACGGTTTCGCGGTACGCCACTTCGGGGCGACCCACATTGGCCTCAACTTTAAATTCCCGCATGAGACGATCGACAATGATTTCCAGATGCAACTCGCCCATGCCGGAAATAATGGTTTGGCCGGTTTCGTGATCGACGTGCACGCGAAACGATGGGTCTTCGACCGCGAGGCGTTGCAGCGCAATACCAAGTTTATCTTGATCGCCCTTGGTCTTTGGTTCGATCGCGATGGAAATAACGGGATCGGGGAATTCCATCGATTCGAGTTGAATCGGGTCTTTTTCAATGCAGAGCGTGTCGCCGGTCGTGGTGTATTTCAGACCCACCGCCGCAATGATATCGCCCGCGGAAGTTTCTTTGACCTCTTCGCGTTTGTTGGCATGCATGCGCACCAAACGGCTTAAGCGTTCGGTTTTGCCCTTGGAGGAGTTGTACACGTAACTTCCGGCAGCCAAATGGCCCGAGTAAATGCGCAAATAGGTGAGTTGACCAGAAAACGGATCGTTCATGATTTTGAAGGCCAGCGCGGCCAACGGCTCGGAGCTTTTTGGCTCGCGGGTCACGATGACCTCTTTGTTGTCGGGCAAGGTGCCTTGCGTCGGCGGGAGATCGAGTGGGCACGGTAGCAAATCGGTCACGGCATCGAGCAATTGTTGGACGCCTTTATTTTTGAAGGCCGAGCCGCAGAAGACCGGTGTAAATTTCATGTGCAACGTACCTTTGCGGGCCGCAGCAATAATTTCTTCGGTGGTAATGGGCAGGGCTTCGAGATATTTGTGCATGAGCTGGTCGTCCATCTCGGCGGAGGCCTCGATGAGTTTTGTACGACCGGCTTCCGCTTCCGCGCGCATATCGGCGGGAATATCGATTTCTTTGACTTGCGACCCTTTGGAATCTTCGTCGTAGGAATAGGCCTTCAGGCGGACCAGATCGATCACGCCCACAAAATCATTTTCGGCACCGATCGGGAGTTGAAACGGAACGGCTTCGGTGTGCAGCCGGTCTTTCATGGAACGCACGCACATCATGAAATCGGCGCCGACTTTGTCCATCTTGTTGATGAAGGCGATGCGCGGAACGTTGTATTTATTCGCCTGGCGCCACACGGTTTCGGATTGTGGCTCCACCCCATTCCCGCCATCGAAGACACAGATCGCGCCGTCAAGGACGCGCAAACTGCGTTCGACTTCGATGGTGAAATCGACGTGACCCGGCGTATCGATAATATTAATGTTGAAACCGTTCCAGTGACAGGAGGTCGCGGCCGACGTGATGGTAATGCCGCGTTCTTGTTCCTGCTCCATCCAGTCCATGGTGGCGGTGCCGTGATGGACTTCACCGATCTTGTGACTCCGACCGGTGTAAAACAAAATGCGTTCGGTCACGGTGGTCTTGCCCGCATCGATGTGCGCCATAATGCCGATGTTGCGCAGCTTTTGGAGCACCTGTGCTTCTTTGATGTCGAGCTCGCCGGACATGACCACTCCTTAAAGTAACGAAAAATAAAATGTAGAACGAATTGCGCGAAAAAAACTACCAGCGAAAATGGGCAAACGCCTTATTGGCTTCGGCCATACGGTGGGTCTCTTCCTTCTTGCGCACAGCGCCGCCCCGTTTATCAACGGCTTCCGAAATTTCGGCGGCCAATTTTTCGGCCATGGACCGTTCGTTACGGTCCCGCGAGGCACTCACGAGCCAGCGCAAACCTAAAGTGACGCGCCGCTCGGAGCGCACTTCGATCGGCACCTGGTAGTTCGCACCACCCACACGCCGCGAGCGGACTTCAACGATTGGTTTAATATTTTCGAGACCGGTCCGAAAAATTTTGAGCGGATCGTCTTTTTTCTGGGCCGCGATGATGTCGAACGCACCGTACACCACACGTTCCGCCACCGACTTCTTGCCGCGGGTGAGAACACGATTGATTAGACGCGTGACTAACTTGTCTTGGTATTTGTGATCTTTGGCGACGTCGCGTTGTAGTGACGCCCGTTTTTTGCGTGGCATACCATGCACTCCTGTTTACTTGGGTTTCTTGGCACCGTACTTGGACCGACTGCGGCGACGTTTTTCGACGCCGGAGGTGTCGAGGGATCCGCGGACAATGTGATACCGCACACCAGGAAGATCTTTCACACGACCGCCGCGGATTGAAACCACCGAGTGCTCTTGCAAATTGTGACCTTCACCGGGAATGTACGCCGTCACTTCGATGCCGTTGGTCAGACGCACGCGGGCGACTTTGCGCAAGGCCGAGTTCGGTTTTTTTGGTGTCGTCGTATAGACACGCACACACACGCCGCGGCGTTGCGGACAATTCATGAGCGCGGGAGAGGCGCTGCGATACCGCACCGGTTCGCGACCTTTTCTAATCAACTGGTTGACCGTTGGCATATGTTCACCGACTCCATTCAAAAAAAGTTAACCTGCCGTTGCTGCAGGGGCGGGCTTGCTATCAAAGCACCTCTGGAATGTCAATCTCTTTGGGTTGATTCCCCGCCGCTTGCGGCGGATCCATTTATTGCCGCGTGAAAAATAAATTGCGCGTCCCCCTCACCCAACCCTCTCCCCAATGGGAGAGGGAGGTGGATACCCCGCCGGGCGGGGTGCATTCATCCGACAACCTCCTGATGACCGAGAAAATCGTCGTTCTCGCTGCTCGAATGATAACTGCCCTCTTCCGTGGCGGCGTCGGTCAACACTTTTACGCTGCGATACATGGGCAATCCGGTACCGGCCGGAACCAACCGACCCATGATGACGTTTTCTTTCAGACCGCGCAGATGATCGACACGACCCGAGGTTGCGGCTTCGGTTAACACACGCGTTGTTTCCTGGAATGAAGCGGCCGAAATGAAGCTTTCGGTGGTGAGCGATGCCTTCGTGATGCCGAGCAACAGCGGTTCGGCCGAGGCCGGCTCGCCGCCGCTCTTTTTGACCTTCTCGTTGGCCGCGTCGAAAATATTCTTCTCGACCTGTTCATCGGCCAGGAACATCGTGTCGCCCGGTTCGGTCACGCGCACGCGGCGCAGCATTTGGCGGACGATCACTTCGATGTGCTTGTCGTTGATCTTCACACCTTGCAACCGATACACTTCCTGCACTTCATCGACCAAATATTTCGCGAGTTCTTTAATACCGAGCACCTTCAAAATATCGTGCGGATTGCTGGAGCCGTCCATGAGGGCTTCGCCGGCGCGCATGCGATCGCCATCGTGCACGGTGACGTGCTTGCCCTTCGGGATGAGATATTCCATGGCCTCGCCGACTTCGGGCGTGACCAAAACTTTCCGCTTCCCTTTGGTGTCTTTGCCGAAACTGACGATACCGTCGACCTCGCTGATGATCGCGCATTCCTTCGGTTTGCGGACCTCGAAGAGTTCGGCGACGCGCGGCAACCCGCCCGTAATATCTTTTGTCTTCGTCGTTTCGCGCGGCATTTTCGCGATGACATCGCCGGCCTTCATGACTTCGCCGTCGGTCGCCATAATGTGCGCACCGACTGGCAAGAGGTACCGTGCCTCGCCTTGCGTGTGCGGCAGAATCAAGACCTTGCCTTTGGCGCCGATCAGGCTGATGCGCGGACGCATGTTCTGATCTTTCGACGCACTCACCACGCGTTGCGACATGCCGGTGACTTCATCGACCTGTTCGGTCATGGTGAGACCTTCAGTCAAATCGCCGAATTCAATCGTGCCCTCGACTTCAGTGAGGATGGGCACCGTGTACGGGTCCCATTCCGCAATGAGCTGGCCGGCCTTCACCGCCTGGCCGTCGGTCACGACGAGGTACGCACCGTAATTAATCTTGTAGCGTTCGCGCTCGCGGCCCGTGTCGTCGCTAATCACGACTTCGCCGTTCCGATTCATGACGACCGCGCGACCCTCTTTGTTCTTCACAATATTGAGGGCATGAAATTTCACGTGGCCGGAAACACGCCCTTCCAGCGTGGATTGTTCCACGCGACGACTCGCGGTACCACCGATGTGGAAGGTCCGCATGGTCAGCTGGGTGCCGGGTTCACCGATCGACTGCGCGGCAATGACGCCGACCGCCTCGCCGATGCAGACCAACAACCCGCGCGCGAGGTCGCGTCCGTAACATTTGGCGCACACGCCGTAATTGGTTTGACAGGTCAGCACGGACCGAATTTCCACACTCTCGATGCCCGCTTCTTCGATCTTGCGCACCAGATCTTCGTTGAGTTCGGTGTTGGCGGCAACGAGCACTTCGTCGGTGAGTGGATCGTGAATATCCATGAGCGTGACGCGACCGAGCAACCGATCGGCCAACGGTTCGATGATTTCGCCGCCTTCGACCAAAGCGGAGAGCGTGATGCCGTCGAGCGTGCCGCAATCGATGGTGCTGATCGTGGCGTCTTGCGCGACATCGACCAAACGCCGCGTGAGATACCCGGAGTTCGCGGTTTTCAGCGCGGTATCGGCCAAGCCTTTGCGCGCACCGTGGGTGGAAATAAAATATTGCAACACGTTCAGCCCTTCGCGGAAATTCGCGACGATGGGCGTTTCGATAATTTCACCGGACGGTTTCGCCATGAGTCCGCGCATGCCGGAGAGCTGCCGCATCTGTTGCACGGAACCACGCGCGCCGGAGTCGGCCATGATGAAAATGGAATTGAAACTCATCTGTTCTTTGACTTGACCCTCGCGGTTCGTGACTTTTTCCACGCGAATGTCGTGCATCATTTCGGCGGAGAGACGTTCCGTGGTCTCGGCCCAAATATCGACGACCTTGTTGTATTTTTCACCCGCGGTGATGAGCCCTTCGGCGTACTGATCTTCGACCGTGCGCACTTCCGCGAGCGCGGCGTCGACCATGGCGGGTTTTTTCGCCGGGATGACGAGATCGTCGATGCAGATGGAAATGCCGGCCTGCGTGGCGAAACGGAATCCCATGGTGCGCAAGCGATCGGCCAACAGCACCGTCTCTTTTTCGCCGCACGAACGATAACAATGGTCGATGAGTTCGGCGATCGCCTTTTTATCGAGGACCTTATTCATGTAACGGAAATGCAATTTCTCGGGCAGGATTTCGCCGAGCAACGCGCGACCCACCGTGGTGGTCACGCGTTCGTTGGTGCGAGGAACCCGCACCGTAATACTCGCCTGCAGATGCACTTCGCCTTGATCGTACGCCGACACGACCTCGCCGACATCGCTAAACAAACGCCCTTCGCCCTTCGCAAAGGCGCGTTCGCGCGTCATGTAGTAGAGCCCCAGCACCATATCTTGCGTGGGACTGATGATCGGTTTGCCGTTGGCGGGCGAGAGAATGTTGTTGGTCGACATCATGAGGACGCGCGTTTCCACCTGCGCCTCGACCGACAGCGGGACGTGCACGGCCATCTGATCGCCGTCGAAGTCGGCGTTGTACGCCACGCAGACCAGCGGGTGCAATTGAATCGCCTTGCCTTCAATCAGGATTGGTTCGAAGGCCTGAATGCCGAGGCGATGCAGCGTGGGCGCGCGATTGAGCATGACCGGATGTTCGCGAATAACTTCGTCGAGCGCATCCCAGACTTCCGGTGTTTCGCGTTCGACCAATCGTTTGGCACTCTTGATGGTCGAGGCCAGTCCCCGCATTTCGAGTTTGTGATAGATAAACGGTTTGAACAATTCGAGCGCCATTTTTTTCGGCAGACCGCATTGATGCAATCGCAATTCCGGACCGACGACAATGACGGAACGACCGGAGTAATCGACACGCTTGCCGAGCAAGTTCTGACGGAACCGACCTTGCTTACCTTTCAACATGTCGGAGAGCGAACGGAGCGGACGGCGATTTGGGCCCGTAAAGGCGCGACCGCGGCGACCGTTGTCGAAGAGCGCATCGACGGCTTCTTGCAACATGCGCTTCTCGTTGCGAATAATAATTTCCGGCGCGTTGAGTTCCATGAGACGCTTCAACCGATTGTTGCGGTTGATGACGCGGCGATAGAGATCGTTCAAGTCGGACGTCGCAAAGCGACCGCCTTCGAGCGGAACCAGCGGACGCAAATCGGGTGGCAACACGGGAATGATTTCGACCATCATCCATTCCGGATGATTGCCGGCCTCGCGCAGATTTTCGATGAGCTTCAAACGCTTCGTGAGTTTTTTGCGGGTCGCTTCCGATTTTGTTTTTGCCAAGTCTTTGCGGACTTTCTTGCCGTACTCTTCCAAATCGAGTTTCAACAACATGTCGCGCACGACCTCGCCGCCGGTGCCGGTCTTGAAGGTCGGGCCACAGCGCTCGAGGGTGCGTTGATATTTTTCTTCGGTGATGATTTCGCCCGCCTCCAGATCCGACGCGCCGGGATCGGTCACGATGTAGGCCTCGCAATACAACACTTTTTCGAGTTCCTTGAGCGAGATGTCGAGCAGCAAACCCAACCGCGACGGGAGACTTTTCAGAAACCAGATATGCGCGACCGGCGTGGCCAACGTGATGTGGCCCATGCGTTCACGCCGCACTTTGGATTGAATGACTTCGACGCCGCACTTTTCGCAGACGATTCCGCGATGCTTCATGCGCTTGTACTTGCCGCAATTACATTCGTAGTCTTTCACCGGCCCGAAAATTTTGGCGCAAAACAATCCGTCGCGTTCCGGCTTGAACGTGCGGTAGTTAATGGTCTCGGGTTTCTTCACTTCGCCGAACGACCACTCCTTGATTTTTTCGGAGGAGGCCAATTTGATGCGAATCCCCTCGAAGGAAATCGGATCTTTCGGTTTTTCAAAGAAGCTATAAATGTCTGCGGCCATGTAACCTCCGGTTGTATTTTTACGCGCCTGCTTCCATGAGTTCGGTGTCTAAACACAACGCCTGCAATTCCTTGATCAAGACCTTGAAGGATTCCGGCAGGCCCGGTTCGAGCACGCAATCACCCTTCACGATCGATTCGTACATCCGCGTGCGGCCGACGACGTCGTCGGATTTCACGGTGAGAAATTCCTGCAACGCGTACGCGGCGCCGTACGCTTCCATGGCCCAGACTTCCATCTCGCCGAGTCGCTGACCACCGAACTGCGCCTTGCCACCCAACGGTTGCTGCGTAACGAGCGAGTAGGGGCCAATCGACCGGGCGTGGATTTTGTCTTCGACCAGGTGATGCAGTTTCATGATGTAGAGAATACCGACCGTGACCGGTTGCATGAACGGTTCACCACTGCGACCGTCGAACAAAATGGTCTGACCACTTTGCGGCAGTCCCGCGATCTTCAACATCGATTTGATTTCCTCTTCGTTCGCACCGTCGAACACGGGCGAATCCATGGGCACGCCTTCACGCAACACACCGGCGAGTTGCTTGACGTCGTCCTCGCTGGCCTTGTCGAGCCACGTGGTCATGGCGGGCGAGTTGTAAATCTCCTTGATGCGTTTCACGAGCGCGTCTTTGGAATAGTTGGTGTTCATGATGTCGTTGATCTGCTGACCCAACTGATCCGCAGCCCAACCCAAGTGCGTTTCCAAGATTTGGCCGATGTTCATACGAGACGGCACGCCCAACGGATTGAGCACGACATCGACGGGGCGACCGTTCGCCATATACGGCATGTCTTCGTCCGGCATGATGCGCGAGATGACACCTTTGTTACCGTGACGACCGGCCATCTTGTCGCCGACTTGCAGTTTGCGTTTGATCGCGACGTAGACCTTCACCATTTTGATCACGCCCGGCGGCAGTTCGTCGCCCTTCTTCAGTTTGGTGAGTTTTTGTTCGTACATCATCTTCACCAGATCTTCCTGCTCTTCGAGTTCTTCAAAATGTTCCGCGAGTTGTTCTTCGATTTCTTCGCCACCGCTCACGGTGATTTCACGCCACTTCGGAAACGGCAAGGTCGCCAACACGGCTTCGGTAATCGATTTGCCTTTGGCGAGTAGCGTGCGTTCTTCCTGTTCGTCAACGACGCGCGAGGACGACGTGCGGCCCACGAGCAACGCCTTGATTTTTTTGCCCACCGCTTCGTGCAGTGCCGTAACTTCCGCTTGCAGATCGGCGCGAATGCGAATCGTTTCTTCGTCCTGGATTTCTTTGCTGCGTTCATCCAGATCGAGCCCTTCCCGCGAAAAGACTTGCGCGTGAATGACCGTGCCCGTGACACCGGGCGGAACCCGCAACGACGTGTCTTTCACGTCGCCCGCCTTTTCACCGAAGATCGCGCGGAGCAATTTTTCTTCCGGTGATAATTGTGTTTCACCCTTCGGCGTAATTTTGCCGACCAGGATATTGCTTGGGTTGACTTCCGCACCAATGCGCACAATCCCGCTGTCATCGAGATCGCGCAGGGCCTCTTCGCCGACATTCGGGATGTCGCGCGTGATATCTTCTTTGCCGAGTTTGGTATCGCGGGAGACGCATTCGAATTCCTCGATGTGAATCGAGGTGAAGACATCTTCTTTCACCAGACGTTCCGAGACGAGAATCGAGTCTTCGAAATTGTAACCACCCCACGGCATAAACGCGACCAACACGTTTTGACCGAGACCCAATTCGCCCAACCGCGTGGAGGGACCGTCGGCCATGATATCGCCGGCCTTCACGCGATCGCCCACCGCCACGATCGGGCGCTGATTCAGGCAGGTGTTCTGATTCGAGCGTTGATATTTCAGCAACGGATAGAGATCGACATCGCTGCCGCCTTTTTTGCCTTTGCTGTCGGCGCGCACGACGATGCGCGTGGCATCGACTTCGCTCACCACGCCATCGCGTTTGGTCGCAACGGTCACACCCGAATCGCGCGCGACGATGCGCTCGATGCCGGTGCCCACCAGCGGCGCCCGCGTCTTCACGAGTGGCACGGCCTGGCGCTGCATGTTGGAACCCATGAGCGCGCGGTTCGCGTCGTCGTGCTCGAGGAACGGAATGAGCGAGGCCGCCACCGACACCAACTGATTCGGCGCGACGTCCATGAGTTTGACTTCGCTCTTTTGTCCCATGACGAATTCACCGGCGCGACGACATTGCACGATGTCCGAGGTGAATTCTTTTTTCTCGTTTAACGGCGCGTTCGCCTGCGCGATGAGTTGATCGCCTTCATCGAGCGCGGAGCAATACACGATTTCATCTTGGACTTTTCCGTTGTGCACCTTGCGATACGGTGTCTCGATGAATCCGAATTCGTTGACCTGCGCGTAACTCGAGAGCGACGCAATCAGACCAATGTTCGGACCTTCCGGCGTTTCAATCGGACAGATACGACCGTAGTGCGTGGTGTGCACGTCGCGCACCTCGAACCCGGCGCGATCACGCGTGAGTCCACCCGGTCCGAGGGCCGAGAGACGACGCTTGTGCGTGACTTCGGAGAGCGGATTCGTCTGATCCATAAACTGCGAGAGCTGCGACGATCCGAAAAATTCTTTAATGACCGCCATGACCGGTTTTGGATTAATCAGGTCGTGCGGCATGAGCGTTTCGATTTCTTGCAAACTCATGCGCTCGCGAATTGCGCGTTCCATGCGGACCAAACCGACGCGGAACTGATTTTCCAATAATTCACCGACCGAGCGCACGCGCCGATTCCCCAAGTGATCGATGTCGTCGACCTGACCGTCGCCATCTTTCAGACCGACCAAATACTTCACGACCGCGACGATGTCTTCCTTGCGCAGCGTGCCCACTTCGAGCGGGACATCGAAACCAAACCGATGATTGAGTTTGAGACGACCGACGCGCGATAAATCGTAGCGTTCCGGATTGAAAAATAAATTTTGGAACAAGGTCTGCGCCGACTCCGGCGTGAGCGGATCGCCCGGGCGCAAGCGGCGATAGACCTCTAGAATGGCCTCTTCCGGTGATTGGACTTTGTCGGCGATGAGCGTGTTGCGAATGTACGGGCCCACGTTCAAGTCGTCGATGTAGAGCAGCGGCACCGACATAATTTTGCGCGTGCGAATCTCTTCCCATTTTTCGTCGGTGAGGACTTCGTTCACCGCCAACACCACTTCGCCGGTTTGCGGATCGACGATGTCCTTCGCGGCCGCGCGACCAAAAATCTCCTCGGCCTCGACCGGAATTTCCTTGATCTTCGCCTTGGCCATTTTTTCGAGGGCGACGCGGGAAAATTTCTTCCCCTTCTTGACTAAGACCTCGTCGGTTTTCGGATCGCGGATTTCGCGGCTGGCCTTTTGATACGCCAACACATCCGGCACAAAATTTTTCCAGATCTTGCGACCGTCGTAGGAAATAATTTCGGTTTTGTAAAAGGTCGTCAGGATTTCTTCGGCGGTCATACCCAGCGCGCGCAACAAAATGGTGGCTGGCAATTTGCGACGCCGATCGATACGCACATGCACTAAATCTTTCGCGTCGAATTCGAAATCGAGCCACGAACCACGATACGGAATCACACGCGCAAAATAGAGCAGACGGCCCGAGGCGCTGGTCTTGCCTTTGTCGTGTTCGAAGAAAATGCCGGGACTGCGGTGCAACTGACTCACGACGACGCGTTCAGTGCCGTTCACGATGAACGTGCCGTTCTCGGTCATGAGCGGAATTTCGCCAAAATAGACTTCCTGTTCTTTCACGTCGCGAATCGCGGTCACGCCGCTTTCCTGATCGACGTCCCACACGATCAGTCGCACCACCACGCGCGTCGGCGCGGCGAAGGTCATACCGCGACTGCGGCATTCGTCGACGTCATATTTCGGGGCCTCGAGGCTGTAGCTCACAAATTCGAGTGACGCCGTCTGATTAAAATCCTTGATCGGAAATACCCCACGGAACACGCCGTGCAATCCCGTTTCACCGCGCTGATCGCCCGCCTTCCCCTGCTGCAGAAAATTCACAAAGGAGCGCCGCGGCAACTCAATCAGGTTGGGAATATCGATGGGGCTGTGCAGCCTTGAAAAATTGCGACGCATATGACGGAACGCAGCACTCGTGGCCATGACATCTCCTTGGTTAAGGGAGGAGATAGGAGATAGGCGTTAGGAGATAGAACATTGATCACGACACGGATCAATTCTATCTCCCTATTTCCTACCTCCTATCTCCTAATTCCTAATTCCTCGCTTGTTACTTAATTTCCGCCTTCGCACCGGCGGCGACG
>Ga0209515_10008586_pt1 | contig 11874 bp, 10 predicted proteins | sample Subgroupgradi54m_FD_187454 | JGI IMG/M metagenome (GOLD analysis project Ga0209515, IMG submission 187454) | Subsurface groundwater microbial communities from S. Glens Falls, New York, USA - GMW60B uncontaminated upgradient, 5.4 m (SPAdes)... ... | reverse complement strand
AAAACAATCGTCCACCATGGAGTTTTGGCTCCATATTTATTATCTAAATAAGTACCTAACCAAGTAAAAAAAGCAATAATAACTCCCATTTGAATAACCAAAGATGAATACTTCGCATACTTTGAAAATTTTGGAGTGCTTTTTTCAGATGAATCCATTAATATGTACTATTTATTGCGTTATCTTCTGAAATAACTAGATTTGGTTGTTCCCTAAAAGAATCTTGTCCTGACATCTGACACGAACCTAAGAAAATTGCCCCTTCTTCAATATGTAATTTAGATGTTAAAATATCGCCAATAATTTTAGATTTCTCTCTCAAAATAAGTAAATTTTCAATTTCTAAGGATCCTGTTATTTTACCTTCTATATCAGCTTCAATACAGTTTATATTACCAAAAACAACACCTGTTTCACCAATTAGAACCTTCGATCTAGAAAAAATATTTCCAACAATTTCACCATCAATACTTAAACTTGTATCTGTAATAATATCTCCAACAATTTTTGTTCCTTCGATAAGTTTGTTTAATTTTTCTGCACTTTCAAATTGCGTTTTCTCTTTTCTTCTTAACATATCTTAATAATATTCAAGTGTGAAATCTTCGTATTCTTCCAGTTTTTGTGTTTCAAATAAGATTTTTAAATTCTCATTTGTAATAACCAAAATTTTTGCTTTTTGTAAATTTAATAAATATTTTCTTGTATTTTTAAAAACACGAATGTATTCTAATGCTTTTTCGTCAGATTCAAATACCTCAAGAACAATCACACTTTGATCAGTTCCATATATTTTTGAATTAATTTTAAGTTTACTTCTACTGAAAAACTCATTATTAAAATTAGACACTTTTAATTTTTCAGCATTTGAATTTTGGTCATTTTCTAAAAAAACAAGTACCAAATGTTCTTTGTTATCATACGTATAAATTGACTTTTTCGTAAAATCAACCAATTCATTTGTTGAAACACCTGATTTCAAAATATCTAATAATTCAATTGCTCTTTTCTCTTCAGGTGTTTTAGGATATTCTCTAATAATTTGTTCTAGCATCGGAACAATTTCTTGCTTATGTTCCGATGTTTGTCCAATACTCATTGCCTTTAAAAGCATATATTTTGAACGGAAAACATTTTCTTTTTCCTCTGAAATGATCGTATTTGCTTTAGCGATAACAGGTGAATATAGACCTCGATTATATCGATCTAACACAACGAGGTATTCTTTTTCTGCAACAGCATCTCTTTCCTTTTTCTTTATGAAATATTCTGGATCACGAAGAAAATTTGCATAATCAGAATTTGGAAACATATTTAAAATATATTCTTTTTGAACAGTCGCTTTGGCAGGCTCAGATTCATGATACATTCTATATAATTGATACGAAGAAAGTAAATTATAATTACTCTCCATTTTTCTATCTAAAACGTTGTTAAATTGTTTAACAGCCATTCCACTTTCCATTAATTGATCCTTATAAATAATACCAGCATCATAAAGCGCTGCAAGAAGACGTTCATTTGATGCACTTATAGCCGAATCAGTTAGTGGCACCCTAGTCATCAACAATTCTACGGTTAATGTGTCTATTTCTTTTTTCGCTACTGAATCATTTTTAACCAATGTATCTGTTGCTGTTTCTTCAAATGTAGTAAATTCAATTTTATCACTTCTTCTCCAATTGTCTTCATTTACTCTATTTCCCCATAATTTTCTAAATTCGTCGTATCCCTCTGATCTCGTTTTTGGATTATTCCAATACCATTTTCCGCCATTCACATCATTATTTTGAGCTGCCATCGCTTGATTAGCTTGAAGTTCTCTTAAACGTTCAGCTTCCATTTTTTTACGATTTTCTTCGTCTTTCTTAATTTTTTTTATGACATTCTTTACAAAATCTTCTCGATCACTCTCTGATAATTTAGCAATTTTCTGTACACTGTCTTCAAATTCTGCAGTTTCTACAGCTTTCACTAAATCAGATAATTTAGCAGCTTTTGTTCTAACACCAACTGCATTCGGATATTGATCATTTATTACAATTGAGCATGAATCATAATACTTTTGGGCTACAACATAATTTTTCTCAGAAAAACTCATATTTCCCAGTTTTTCATAAGCTAATCCTTTCTGACGAGAATTAGTTGTTGAATAAAAAGCAGATTGAGTTAAGTATTCTTTCGCTTTTGGAATATTTCCTTTTTGGATTTCCATGTCAGCCAAAGCGTAGTAAATTTGATCCTTGAATTCAGAATTTTTAACATCCCGTAACATTTTTTTTAATTCTTTTTCCAATTTTGCATCTCCTCCCATAAACGCTCTTTTTATACGAGCTGAAAATGTCATTTCATAAGGAGCAGTATATTTTAAAACTTTTGAATAATGTGCTTTTGCTAATTCTCTTTGATTCGTAGCTTCATACAATTGACCTAAAATAAAATGGATTCTAGATTTATCAAGTTGTTTTTTAGCGAACTTTAATGATTCTTCTAAATATTTTATTGCATCTTCTTTGTTGTTTTTCTTTAATGCTAAATCTGCTTTTGTTTTTTCTAAATCAAAACGAATTTTTTTAGGAAATTTTGCAATTCTGTCCTTCTTCGCTATTTTTTCTTTCTTTTTAAAAAATCCTGGTTTTTCTTCTTTGCGTTTCTTTTCGGCTTCAATCGCTTCATCCAAAATTGTTAAACTAAACAATGCATCTGTATAATTTCCAATTTCAATATTGGTTTTTGCAATCCATAATTCAGCAATATATAAAGTTGGATCATTTTTATAAAATTTCTTAACATACATAAAATTTTTCAACGAACCTTCGTAATCTCTTCTATAAAAATCAGCTATTCCGACTGTAATCCAATTTTCATCTATCCAACGATTAAACTCTTCTTTTTTCTTTTCAGGCTTGTCAAAACTTGGCATACTGTGCCGTTGAATTACTTTCGTACATTTTGCAATTGCAGTATCAATTGGTGTATATAAATTCAACACTTCTGTTTCATTTGGAAGTGGTGTAATGGGCAAAATTGAATAATAATCTTCTTTAAGTGAAGATCGATAATCAGTCATTGAAATACGCAATAATTCATTGGCATTGAAATAGCCATTGTAATGAGCTGTTAAACTATGGTAATTTCTACTTAGAAAGGTGTTTTTTTCTGTTGAACAAGAAAGAACAATAAAAACACTACTGATTAACAAGAATATATATCGAAAAACTTTACTCATTTTGATTTTAAACAGATTACTAGATTTAATAAATAACTCTGAATTAACAAATTTATTTTAATTCTTCGATAAATTAGGTCATTTGTTGTTTTAATTTTAATGTTGAATGTTTGATTCTATGATATTTAATCCAAAATCAAACATTCACTATTAAAATAAGTTAAGCTATATTAGTGAAAACTTGTTGAATATCATCATCGTCTTCAATTTTATCTAACATTTTTTCAATATCAACCAATTGTTCTTCTGTAAATTCAACAGGTGATGTTGGAATACGTTGAAGATTTGATTTCAATATTTCAATATTTAATGCCTCAATTGCTGTTGCTAATGTCCCAAATGATGTATAATCTCCATAAACGAAAACCTTGTCTTCCACTACTTCAATTTCTTCACATCCTGCTTCAATTAATTCCAATTCTAATTCTTCTGGATCTATGGCATCTGTTTTTTCAAATTCAAACACACATTTGCGGTTAAACATAAATTCTAAAGAGCCATTTGGAACAACTCCTCCACCAGATTTATTGAAATACATTTTGACGTTGGCAACTGTTCTTGTTGTGTTATCAGACGCACATTCTACAAAAACCAAAACACCATGAGGACCTTTTCCTTCATAATTAACTTCTGTGAATGACGCTAAATCTTTTTGAGTTGCCCGTTTTATTGCAGCATCAATGTTATCTTTAGGCATGTTTTCTGACTTCGCATTTTGAATGGCAGTTCTTAATTTACCATTCATAGATGGATCTCCTCCACCTTCTTTTGCTGCCATTGTAATTGCTTTTCCTAATTTAGGAAATACTTTGGACATTTTGTCCCATCTTTTTTCTTTTGCCGCACGGCGATATTCGAACGCTCTTCCCATAGAACTTTATATTTTCTTATCGTAAAAGTAAACATTTTGTTGAAAAAAGAGGTATCCACGTCATAAACTTTAGTCAATTTCTAAACAAAAAAAGTCAAGTTTGTTAAAATTATAATAAAAATGTAGTTTTTTGTTAAAAGATTGAATACTTTAAAATGGATTTAGTAATTTTGAAACCTAATTTAATGGTTGGTAATATGAAAACGATTTTGGTTATTGGTGCTGGTTTATCCTCTTCTTCTCTTATTAGATATTTATTACAAAACTCTATTTCGAATGAGTGGAAAGTAAGAGTTGTGGATCAAGATATCGAATTAGCTAAACGTAAAATAAACGATCATATAAATGGTACTGCTTTGTCATTTAATGCTTTGAATTCAGATGAACGTAGACCTGAAATTGAAAAGGCTGATCTAGTTATTAGTATGCTTCCTGCTCGTTTTCATGTCGAAGTGGCGAAAGATTGTATCGAATTAAAAACCAATTTGATTACTCCTTCTTATGTTTCCCCGGAAATGAAAGAATTGGATAAAAGTGCGAAAGAAGCTGGTATAATCATTATGAATGAAATCGGCGTTGATCCTGGAATTGATCACATGAGCGCCATGAAAATTATTGATCACATCAAATCTTTAAATGGAAAAATTCATAGTTTTAAATCTTTTTGCGGTGGTTTAATTGCACCTGATTATGATAATAATCCTTGGAATTATAAATTTACTTGGAATCCGAGAAATGTGGTGCTGGCTGGTCAAGGTGCTGCTGCTTGTTTTGAAGAAGAAAATCAATATAAATATATTCCTTACAATAAATTATTCACGAGATTAGATAAAATTTCTGTAAAAAGTTTTGGAGATTTTGAAGGGTATGCGAATAGAGATTCATTATCGTATAAAAGTGTCTATAGCTTAGAAGGGATTCCAACGATTTATAGAGGAACACTGAGAAGACCAGATTATTGCAAAGCTTGGAATGTTTTTGTTGAACTTGGGATGACGGATGATAATTACAAAATGGAAAAATCGGAAGATTTAACTCCTAGGTCTTTTTTAAACGCTTTTTTACCTTATTCTACAGAAAGTACGGTTGAAGAAAAATTTAAAATTGTATTAGGTGAAAATATTGATTTATATTCAAAATTTGAATGGTTAGATTTATTCAGTGATACGACAAATTTTGGGATTAAAAATGCTTCACCTGCTCAATTATTAGAAAGTATTTTGGTGAAAAAATGGACTTTAGCCCCAACAGATAAAGACATGTTAGTAATGCACCATGAATTTGTTTTTGATCTCGACGGGAAAAGAAAAATGATCACTTCTCAAATGGTGAATTTGGGTGAAGATGGAACATATACCTCTATGAGTAATACCGTTGGACTTCCAGCTGCTATTTGTGCCAAAATGATTTTAAACGGAACACTTCAAGATAAAGGAGTTCAACTTCCAATTAAAGCAAATGTCTACACTCCGATTCTTGCTGAGTTGGAAGAGCATGGAATAGCTTTTATTGAAGAGGAAAACGAATGACATCTCTAAAAACTCACTTCTTTTCGTTGAAACCAAAATTTAACTTACTCATTTACAAACGTAAACTCCGTAGTTAAATTTTAATTTCGCCTCAATTATTGAGATTTTAGAGATGTCCTAATATTTAAAGTATTGCTGATTTTAGCACAAATTCATAACCAGGAATAAGTTCAATTTCAATCTCATCGTATTTCAACTTATCTTTTTGATTTTTTGTCACTATAACTCCTTTTTTTAAATTGAAAAATCGGAGTGCTTCTAGCAGTCCGTTTATTTCTCTGTCTTTGTTATCGCTGTGAATTTCTTCGCAAACTTGAATTGCCATTACACACTTTTCTTGATCGAAAACGACAAAATCGCACTCTCCTTTTTCTCTGAAATAAAACAATTTCAAATGAAGTTGACGTAAATAGATATAAATGGCGTTTTCTAATAAACGACCTTTGTCTTTTGTAAAACTTAAAGAATTTGCATTGATTAATCCGTTATCGATCGCATATACCTTTCTCGGGTTGATAGAAATACTTTTGGCTGACCAACTAAATTTTGGAAGAAAGAATAAAAGATATGCGTCTTCTAACCACGATAAGTAATCAGATATTGAATTGGTAGAACCAACTGAAAAACTTTTTCGGATACTGTTAAAGGTACATTCCTTTCCAACATTGGAAACCAAAAATAAGGTGATATCCATTAACGTTTTTGAGTTTTTAATTCCATATCTTATAGCTATATCTCTTAAAACAATATCTTTTAGTAAAGTTTGTAATATTTCCTGATTTTTCTCTTTTAAAAACTCTGGAAATCCACCATTTTGAACATATTTATTGAAACTTTCAGGACTGTCTTTGTATTTCAAAAAACTCAAAAATTCGGAATAAGAAAATGGAAATAATTCGTGTCGTAAATGTCTCCCTGTTAATCGTGTCCCAAGATCTTTACTCAATAATGAAGCGTTAGAACCAGTTATATATACTTTTTCACCTCTATCATGAAGTTGACGTATATATATTTCCCATGCGTCCACATTTTGAATTTCATCAAAAAAATAAGCTGCCTTTCCAGTACCTATTATTTCATCTAGTTTTTGAAAATCACTTATTTCAAAATTGTAAACCCTTGGATCTTCAAAATTAAAGTAAGCTATTTTATTCCCGTATTGTTTGATTAATAGTTTCATCAATGTGCTTTTCCCACATCTTCTTATACCAGAAACGACCTCAATATGTTGACTTTTAAAGGTGATATTCTTTAAATAATTTCTTTCCGTAAACGAAAGTTTCATTTTAATATATTCTTGTTGAAGTATATATGAATTTTCTATTTCAGATTTTAATAACATAAAAGGTATTTAATTTTAAACAAATATAATTAAATATTGTTCTAAATTTTCATTTTTGTATATTATAAATATATAAAACTATATATTGTGAAAATATAAATCTATATATTGACAATATACAAAAGTGTATTTTAACAATATACAAAATTGCCAAAAAATAAAAAGTAAATTATTGATTTAGTAGTAATTAAATTTATTTAAAGGGCAAATTACCTATAAAAATTCATTTCATCAATGTATTTTCTAACAGGTTCTGTCAATAAATAGCGAACATCTTTACCTTCTTTAATGGCATTTCTTACAAAGCTTGCTGATACTTTCATAACAGGTGCTTCATTACAAATATGAACATTTGGCAATTCTCTGAATAAATTATAAGGCAAACTTTCAATTTGAACCACTTCGATTTCTTCTTGCTCAGTTAAAACCCTTGGATAAACATAGAAATTATGATTTTTTAAAATGATTTCGTGGTTAAACCATTTGTGCAACGTTCTCAAATTATCTTCTCCCATAATCAATGAAAATTCATTATCGGGATATTTTTCGGCTAAATAGGTTAAAGTGGTTGCGGTATAACTGGGTTTTGATAATTTAAATTCAATATCACTTGCTCTTAATTTGGGATTATCATCAATTGCAGCTTTAACAATGGCAAGTCTGTGAAAATCGGGCAATATGGTAGATTTTATTTTTAATGGATTGAGGGGAGAAACAACCAACCAAACTTGATCTAAATCGGTGTATTCGGCCATGTAATTGGCAATAACTAAATGTCCAACATGAATCGGATTGAACGTCCCGAAATACAATCCAACTTTCATTATTTATTCAAAAAATTATCAACCAATTCTTTGGCTTTTTTACAGGCTTCTTCTAAATCATCGTTGATTAGAATAATGTCAAATTCAGGAGCATGCGCCAATTCAGTATTTGCCTTGTTCATACGTTGTTGAATTTTATCTTCTGTTTCTGTACTTCTGCTTCTCAATCTTTTTTCTAGCTCTTCATAACTCGGAGGTTTTACAAAAATAGCTAGTGCTTGATCTCCAAAAATACGTTTTAAGTTGAGTCCACCAATTACATCTAAATCAAAAATAACTGTTTTTCCGTTTGCCCAAACACGTTCAATTTCAGACTTTAAAGTCCCATAAAAATTATTCGTGTAAACTTCTTCCCATTCAATGAAAGCTCCTTTTTCAATTTGAGTTTTGAAACCTTCCAATCCTAAGAAATAATAATCTTTTCCATCAATTTCGTTATCTCGCGGATCTCTACTACAAGCAGAAACTGAAAACTCCAATCCCAATGATTGACCCAATAAATAATGTACAATCGTCGTCTTCCCAGCCCCAGAAGGAGCCGAAAAAATAATGCATTTACCTTTTTTACTATCTGACATATTAATACTTTAAAATCTAAAATCTAAAACCAAATACCTAAATATTTTTTAACCATATAAGGAATATAAGTTCATATAAGAACTGAATCTGAAAAACAACCTATGACCTAATTCTATTCAACTCATAAAGACCTAATCCCTATGCCCTACATTGAATTTGAAAAACAACCTATGACCTAATTCTATTCAACTCATAAAGACCTAATCCATATGCCCTACATTGAATTGGAAAACAACCTATGACCTAATTCTATTCAACTCATAAAGACCTAATCCCTATGCCCTACATTGAATTGGAAAACAACCTATGACCTAATTCTATTCAACTCATAAAGACCTAATCCCTATGCCCTACTTAAAGCGTATTCAATATTTGTTCCTTAATTTTCTCCAAGTTGTCTTTCATATCAACAACCAATTTTTGCATTTCTGCGTGATTACTTTTACTTCCAAGTGTGTTAATTTCTCTTCCAATTTCTTGAGAGATGAAACCTAATTTTCTTCCTCCTGAAGGTAAAACCATTGTTTCTAAGAAATAATCTAAATGATTCATTAAACGCATTTTTTCTTCCGAAACGTCTAATTTTTCTATATAAAAAATGATTTCTTGCTCGAATCGATTATCATCATACGATTTCATTTCTAATTCTTCCAAACTTTTACGCATACGTTCTCGAATTGTATCAATACGAGCGTTTTCGTATTTAGGAACTTCTAATAAAAGTCTTCTGATGTCTTCGATTCTTTCTGTGAACTCATTTTCTAGGGCAACACCTTCTTGTCTTCTGAAAACGTTTATATCTCCTGCCGCTTCTTTTACAAGGTTTAGTAGCCATTCTTTTTCAGCATCTAATAATTCTTCTTTTTCATTGATATATATGTCAGGCATTCTTAAAATAAGTGACATATAGTCTTCTGTATTTTCACCAATAGCATCGTTGATTTCTTTTAAATCTTTGTAATAAGCCCTAGCTAAATCCTGATTGACTGTATAATTTTTTGCACTACCCGTTCCTTCAATATTGATATTCACATCTATTTTTCCTCTATCCAAAGACTCCCCAATTAAACTTCTAATGGGACCTTCTAATTCTTTGTAAACAGGAGCAAATCGAACATTTAAATCCAATGATTTGCTATTAAGAGATCTAATCTCCACTGAAATTCTTTTATCAAGATAGGTTGCTGTTGCTTTTCCATATCCTGTCATTGATTTTAACATACGATGATTTTTTTTCATAAAAGTAGTAAAAAAGACTAGAAGGACTAAAAGTAATAGAGAAATATTCAAAGGAAAAAATCTTATTTTCTTCAATTTCATTAACTTTACAAAAAAATATTTCTGTGGAAAACGTAATCGAAATAAAAAACGCTAAAATATACCAAAATGGAATTCTAATCATAGACGAAATGAATTTTAATTTAGGTGAAAGTGAATTTGTTTACCTTATTGGAAGAACAGGAAGTGGAAAAAGTTCCTTTTTAAAAACATTGTATGGCGAAATTTTATTAAACAATGGAGAAGGTTCAGTCGCAGGTTTTAATTTACGTACCTTAACAAAACATGAAATCCCAATGCTTAGAAGGAAAATAGGGGTTGTTTTTCAAGATTTCCAATTATTAACCGATCGAACCGTTTTAAAGAATTTATTTTTCGTAATGGGAGCAACAGGCTGGACCGATAAATCATTAATGTTAAAAAGAGCAACCGAAGTTCTTCAATTAGTAGGTTTAGAGAAAAAAATAAATTCTATGTCGTATGCATTATCTGGAGGTGAACAACAACGACTATCAATTGCTAGAGCATTATTAAACAAACCAGCTTTAATACTTGCAGATGAACCAACTGGAAATTTAGACCCTGAAACATCAGAAGAAATAATGCGTTTATTGATAGCTGTTGCAATCGAAGAAAAATCAGCTATTTTAATGGCAACTCATGATATGACAATGGTTGAAAAATACCCTGGTCGAGTCATAAGAGTTGAAAATCAAAATTTGAAAGAAGTGAGTACAATTAATCGATTCAATCCATTTCAACAGTTTGATCCTTCATCAGACTAAAATAAGTCTATTAATTAATTTTTTAACCACAGATTTACACGGAGTATTTACACAGAATCTATGTGAAAACTCCATAAAACAAACTCTTTTTAGATATTGTGTTTAAATGAGTTTGCCCTGGATACAGTTAAATATATTTATAATAATTCCAATATTTATATTACATTTATCTAAATTTAAATTCAATTTATGAAAAAATCACTACTATTACTTAGCGTTTTTGGCGCTTTTACCTGTTTTTCTCAAAAAAAAATAACGAGCTATTCGGATCGTCAATTTAATGAGTCAGGAAATTTAACTGCAACTGATTCGACAGCTTACGTTTATTCAACTTGGGAAGGTTCTATTAATTATAATGGACCTATTCTGGGAACGAACAATGGATCAAGTGTGTATTTATGGAATTGGGAAGCGCCTGAAGTAAACTTCACAACATCAACGTCATTTATGAATGGGATTCAAAATATGACAAATACAAAAGTATACAATTCAAATTTTCAAGTTACATCAAATACTTCAACTACTAATTACAGAGAATTGTACACATACACATCTTCTGGAAAAGTAGCTACTTATAGATATGAAAATGATAACGCAGGTTCTTGGGTATTTAGTAATGGGAAAAATTACACCTATGACAGTTCTGATAGATTAGTGATATCAAACACTACTAATTCTATTTCAGGTGTTGAAACCGTTACTCAAATAGATTCAATAGCGTATGTCGCAACAACGATGAATATTTCAAGTGTAAGTTCAAATAGTTCAAGTGATGGTATTACGTTTTACCCTTCTGAATTAATTATGTATACTTATACTGGAGATGTAGTAAATACTCTTCAATATTATGGTGATGACGACAATGACAATACAACTCCTCTTGTCTACTTTGTGTCTGCAACCTACAATTATACTGCTGGAAATTTAACATCTTTTGTAGGCTATTTGGTTTCATCTGGAGTAGTTACATCACAAGTAGCAATTCAAGTAGATTATACGTATAATAGCTCTAATTTACTTTTAACAGATAATCAAACAGGGATGTTTGGATTAATGGGACATAATTACACGTATGATGCAGAAGGATTTGTTACTAAAGTTGAAAATTTGTATGAAATAAATGCAGGAGGATCACTTTACACTGCTCAAGATGAATATTTCTACTACCAAAGTACTGCTTCTTTAAATGAAATGTCGGAGATTGAATTTAATGTTTATCCAAATCCTACTTCAGAAGTTGTTAATATTTCATCTTCAAACTCAATTAATTCTATGATTTTGTTTTCATTAGACGGTAAAAAATTAATTTCGCAGTCAAATGGAACATCAATCAATATTTCTCATTTACCACAAGGAAATTACTTCTTAGAAGTTCAAACTTCAAAAGGAGCTTCTAGAAAAATGATTAGTAAAAACTAATTCTTTATATATAGATAG
>Ga0209515_10008585_pt1 | contig 11875 bp, 10 predicted proteins | sample Subgroupgradi54m_FD_187454 | JGI IMG/M metagenome (GOLD analysis project Ga0209515, IMG submission 187454) | Subsurface groundwater microbial communities from S. Glens Falls, New York, USA - GMW60B uncontaminated upgradient, 5.4 m (SPAdes)... ... | reverse complement strand
CTGCGAAGTCTGCGTTAAACATCGCTCCGCCGTCTTTTTTATAAAAAAGCGCTTTGTCGGAATTTTTGTTTATCACCGCTCCTATGACGGGGAAGTCGGTGAGCGGTATAAGGATTTGCTCTTGAATTTGTTGCTCGAGTCCTGCCGTGGGGAGAGGGAGCGGAGTAACGAGGGGTTGTGTTGGCGTCTCTAACGCAAGCGGGAAGCCCCCTACCCCTCCGCTTACCGGGGCTTGGGGCGACGCGATAGGAGAAACTCCTGTGCCTCGTGATGAGATATAACGATAAAACGCATATCCCACTAAGAGTGTGATGAGTATGATGAATGCGATGAAAATATTTCTTCTTGTGCTATCCCACTGGGGCATAAAAATAAATTATAGTTCTGGTAGATTTAGGTCGGAGGCAGTTCAGCTCCTTTCTTTTCGGCGGGTGCTGGTGCGGCAGCCGGCGGTGTGCCTGGGGATCCGAATTGTCTAAGTGAAGGTATGGTTAATTTGAACGTAAAGTCGGGATTGATTGTATAAAGGATAAGATATGAAGTGGCGATAAGGATAAGGCCGAATGTGGCATTCGATATGTATTCCTTTGCTCTAGTGACTTGTCCGGGGCTTAGGGCTGTTGCCCAGAGAATGCCGCCAAACATATATATGATAAGGGCTGAAATGCCTGCGATTGCTATGCCAAAATTATAAACAGCGGAAAGGAGGTTGCCGGGATCTTCTTCTTGAAGTGTTACGCCGTAGGGCTCGAGAAACTCGATACCAGGAAATGCGGTGGCAAATTGCAGCGGGGTGCGATATGCAGTCTTGAGTGAAGTCTCAGGGATTATTGTTACGCAATACCCTTTTCGGTTGCTATGGCACGGCGAATTTGCCTGTGTGATATGAGGCAGGGTAAGAGGTACGAGCAGGGTGACTAGAAAAAAGAAATAAATGAGATATTTCATTGGCGGATGGGTATGCTTAAAAAGCTGCTTACGGCAGGTGAATCCAGATCCGAGGTGTTTTGGACAACTATACTAACGGGAATATCGGCGTTACCTTGCTGCTGCTGTGCGTCTATTGTGAGGAGAAATGGATTTTGCGGAGTATTAGCGGCGGGGCTACGGCCTACTGACCATGTATAAGAAAGATCGTAGCGGGATTGCACGTTGAAGAAGAACGGCTCTACTTCGAGATCTACTATGCTGGGCGCGATTGAGGGGAATGCCGCAGTTCCCCGCCGAAATTCTATTCCGCCTAAGGGCAGAGACTGATAGATTACGGCATGGGGTTGCTGGCTTATCATGCCCGTGCGGACCTCTTTGTGTATTCTGCCGGCGCTATCTTCGACAGTAACAAGTATAGTTGGCGTGGCCCATGTTTGATTAGGCTGTTCAAAGTCATATACTTGTTTTCCTACTCCCTTGCTCACGCGATTGCCGTCAACGCTCCATGCGTAGATAAGGCGGCTGGCGGGAATCTGCGCGCCGTCGACTATAAATGTAGGCAATGCAACCATTCGTATTTTGGAATTGACGATGGGAAGAGCTTTGCCCTTATACCATTTGGGTATGAACGTATCAGCTGTCCATGTGAGAACAATATCCGTGGTGTAGATATTCAATGAAGAGCTGAATGCTTGGTCGTTAATGGGCTGCACTCGGACGCTGACGCGCTTTATTGATCCCACAGGCCCGGCGGTATAGGTGAAGGTATTTTTTCCCGCACCTGAAAGTTCCGGGCGGGTAACGCCGTCAATGATCCATGTGAAAACGTCACGATCACTGTCCGTGGTGGGGGTGTCTGCTTGGACGGTTACTTTTTGTTCGGGCGAGGGTGATGAGGGCTCCGAGGAAAGCACTACTGATTGGACTATTTGTAATTTCGGCGGGGAAGGAGGAGGGGCGAGGGATGGCTCCGGAGGAAGTGATACTTGCGGCACATTTATAGTATCTAGTCCGGTTGAATCAAGCGTTGTCTGCGCATACGCAACATAGCCCCCGCAAAAGATGAGGACGGATGCTATGATTGCGTTACACAAGATATTTTTCATAGGATGAATTCTATGACTAGTATACTATGGTCTGTGTTGAAAGTTTAGACATGCTCTAGTTGAGCGGTATTGAATGCGGGGGCGCATCTGAATTAGATTCTTTTTTCTCTTCGGATTCTGTTTTGATGAGTTCTTCTTTTGCCTTCTTGATCATTAAGAGTTGAGACGGATCCGAGGTGATGATCTGGTCTTCGGTATATGAGGCGATCACTTTGATAGCTATGTGCTTAAAGCCGGCAAAGAATATCCCCTCTCCTTGTTCTGATTCGAGAAGCAAGAATTTTTCTTCTTCAGTGAGGTTGAATGTTTTGACTACCAGATCGATCGTTGCGGGCGACTGTTTGAGAAGCGTCTGCATGGAGGAGTTGGTGATGATCGGTTTTCCGTAGGGAGAGTTTAAGAAGTCTCCCACGTCTTGGGTGATAGTGGTAAGCCCGAGATAATATTTGCGGCAGCGCTTTGCGATGCCAAAGAGGAATGATGCGCCGTCTTCGTTTTTCATAAGCCACCATGCCTCATCTACAATGAGGATGCGTTTTTTGAGGCTGGTGCGCACCATATTCCAGATATAGTGGAGAATGAGAAATACGCCGACAGGCCGGAGCTCGTCTTCCATATCGCGTACGGAAAATACGACAAGGCGATTTTTTACTTCAATGTTGGTGGGCTGGTTGATGAAGCCGGACCATGTGCCGGTGGTAAATTTGCGAAGCCGCAAGGCGATGTTTTCTCCCCCTGCGGTACTTGCGAGCACAAGCTCCAGATCGGAAAGCGTGGGCGAGGTAATGGTAGAGAAATCAGCTTCCGGGGTGATGTCGCGCGATGCATAGGTCTCGGTGATCGCTTGATCAAGAATGGCATCTTCTTCTGCGCTAAGTCCGCCGAGCATGATGCGGAAAAGGCCTATGAGGTTTACGATGTTGGAGCGCAGGACATCGGCGGGCGATTCGTCGGGCCGCGGAACAGGAAGATCAAATGGGTTGATGTGATTTTTTGATGTCAGGGAGATGTTGATAAATGCGCCGCCCACGACTTGCGCGAGATATTCATATTCTTTTTCCGGGTCAATGATAATGATATCAATCCCCCACACAAGCGATCTTAGTATCTCGAGTTTGGTCATGTAGCTTTTGCCGCCGCCGGACGTGCCGAAGATGACTGCGTTGGAGTTTGGCAAAGAGAAACGGTCGAAAAGGACCAGACTGTTGTTGTGGCGGTTGATGCCGTACAAAATACCCTTGTTTGACGTAAGATCAAAGGAGGTAAAAGGAAATGTTGATGAGATCGGTGGTGAGCTCAAGTAGCTGTTGATGTCCAATTTATCGAGGTTGAGCGGGATAACGGATTGAAACGCTTCTGCCTGCTGGAAGAGAGCGGGTTTGGTATGTACGAGACGCGCTTCGAGTACGGATTTGACTTCGCTCTCGATTTTGTTTAAATCTTCCTCGTTGTTGCCGTAAATCGTCATGTAGAGTCCGAAGTTAAACAAGCGTTCCTCCGCCTGCTGGAGTTTATCGCGCAGTTCCTCCAGGTTGCGGTATGCCGTATCAAGGATCGGATCTCGCACGAGTCCCTTGTCTTCGCGCATGGCAATTTGAGACTGTACTTGGGCTACTTTTTTGCGCAGCTTGCGAAGGACAGTGGCGGTATCTACGGGATGCACGTACATGGTGATATCAAATACCTTATCCATGTTAATGATCGGGCTGAACCAATTGGTATGCAGGTAGCGCGGATAGGAGAATACGAAAATAGTGCGCGCGAGTTTTGATCCAAGGCGAAGATAGGACGGCGTAATTTCAAGAGCCGCGGGCGTGAGTGCATCCTGCAGCGTCAGCTCTGCGCTGCGATATATTTCTTCCGGGAAAACGGAGATAATTTCTTCGTCCTCGGAACTCTTTTTTTTCTTAAATGCATCAAAAATAGCCATCATAAAGATAAATTATTCTCCTCCTGCTTCTTTTAGTCCTGCGCTTGAAGTTTTTTCAAACTCTGTCGGATTGTATAGTCCATAAAATAGCTCAATCAATTCTTCGGTGTTTAACGGCGCAGATCTGACGCCCATGCGGCGTAGCCCGCTTACTACCGCATCAACCCGCTGCCATACCTGGTTTTTTTGCTCTTCAAATGGTCCCGCCTCCCCTGACGGCGGAGCTGACTTGAAGATGTTGAATATTCCTCCGGCAATGCCTTTTTGTTCCAAGATGCTCGGCGTGAACGGCACGACTACATAGAATGTCTTTGACATGATGTTGGTTGCATCGACAAACGAAGTAATGAAATCGATATATTCGTTGATTTGGATTTTCAAGAGTTCATTTTCTTCATCTTTTTGGCGGGCGCGCAGGGAGTCTATGTAGGGATTGATATTTAATTTGCGGGAGTGGACGATGAACTGAAGAGGAAAATCAAGAGAGTTTAGAAAATTTTGATATTGATACGTGATGGCATCCTGCTCATCGGTTGACTTAAGGGCAAAATTAAGAGATGAGCACATCAAAACAACGCGAAGTCCTCCTTCTTTGAGGATGATAACATCTTCACGTATGGTATCGATTGCGAGAAATTGTTTTGCCGATGCGGTGTCTGCCATTTTTTATAATATTTAGAATTGCGTTTGTGAATTATCCCCCTTCGTCAGACTTCGGGGGACGCGAGTCGGCGAGTGCAAGTAAAGCGAGTCTTACAAAATATAACAATATCGAAATGTAATTCGCAGTAAATTATCCCCCTCCTTCTTCGGGTCCTCGGAGTTTCTCTTTGATGTTCAAGCTCCATGCAAGGTCCGAAAGTTTTGATTCAGAAAGTCTGGGCGTCTCTTGTACCGTAACTTGGGGAGATGCTGCTTTTTTTTCAGATCTTTTGCCTATGTCTTCTTTTTTCCAGATATATATGCGCGGCCGCATAAAGTAGAAAAATCCATTTTTTACTATCGTGGGGAAAGGCACATCGTTTATCTTAAGGAATGCCAGCGTTCCGGCTAATACCGCTATCACGGCAGCAATGGGCCAGAAGAGAATGGGAACGAAGATGAGGTTGGAAAATATAATAAGAATGACTCCCCCCAGTACGTATACTGCCTGTTTAACAGTGAGGGGCCCTATGACTTTGTCTTCAACAGTAATAAATTGGGGTACTTGGAATTGCTTCATGTATGTTGTCATTGCGAGGAGCGTAGCGACGCGGCAATCTAGTATTCGAGATAGAGATTGCTTCGTCGCGGCACGCTCCTCGCAATGACAGAGGGGGGGTGAGATATTTATTCGATCGGTTCGCGATAAGGATCGTTTGATTTTGTAATTTGCGGCTGTGCCGGCTGTTGGATTTCTGATATGGGTGCCGGAGGGTTAACGGCCGGTGAGATGGGTTTCTCCATGGGCGTGGGTATCATCTCGGGAGCGGATGGCGCTCCGAAGACTGATTCTTTCATGCGCTCGGCCTGCGGTTTTAGCTCCGGTTCTTTCTTTCCTGCTTCCTTGATTATCTCTTTCTGCATGATCTGTGATGGGGCGAGGGGTATTTGAGGAGGTATGGGAGCGGCTGGCTTAGGTATGTCTGTTGGTATTTGTATTTTTTTCTCTTGAATGACTGGAGGGATGATTGGTTTTATGGGGATGGATACGGGGGGCCACATAGGGCTTGCGGGAGGCATATCAGGCCGCTTTATGGGCAGCGGCGGTAACTGATTTGGTGATGATGGTGCAGGTGCGGCAGGTGTTTTGGTGACTGGTATTTGAATAGTCGGAGGGATGGGTTTGGGAGTTGGCGGGACAGGCGGTGCTTCTGCGGGTATCCGCACAGCGAGTGGCGGGATGACAATCGGTTTAATAGGCATAGGCACTGGGGCGGCAGGCGGAGTGAGCATTGGAGGCTTTGCTAACGGGCGAAGTGTGATGGGCGGCGGAACTTTAGGTCTTAGGGGCGGTATGGGAGGAGTCGGCTTGATCGGCGGAGACAGAGGAGCTTGGGGCTTGGGCATGATGGGTGTGGGCTGGGCGGCTTGAATTTTCTCTTGAGTGATTTCAAATTGATGCGCAGTTTTAAGCATTTCCCGCAGAGGGAAAAAGATTTGATGATTGATTTCTTGCGCAATGGTTTTTGCTGTTTCATTATCAATGCCAAGATGATCTCTTAGGCGGGTGACAAAATCATTAGGGCGTGTAAGGCCGAGCACAACGTATCCGGATTCTTCGGCGAGGAATCCCACCTGCTCCACCGTGAGGCCGAATTTTTTCCCCGCCTGAAAGATGCGTTCAGAGTTATCAGCGCTTAGCATTTGCTCTTTGAGCGCTTCGGGGAGTTCTTGGAAATGTTGTTCTATTTCTTCTGGGCTGTATGGTGTCATGATGATTTGATTAGTAGGTTACTTTGTTTCTTTAGGACACGAATTCTCACTGTGTCATTGCGAGGAGCAGCAGCGACGCGGCAATCCCCACAGGGTGAAACCATCTATCGCGTGATACTCTAGATTGCTTCCCTCACGGGACGCCTGCTGGCAGCCTCCTCGCAATGACATACGGGTTAGGGGGTTGTGGGATTATTGGGAGGCGGCTGATTCTGCGGATTATTTTGACCTCGTTGATTTTGCGGATTTTGTTGCTGGCGGAGGGTTTGAAGCCTCATATTCGAGCTAATAAATGCGAGCGTCTCTTGCTTCATGACGCCTTGAAGCATTTGGGCATTGTGATCAAAGAAGTCGAAGACGAGCCTATTGAGCATTTCCGCATTTGTTTTCATTATAGTTTCCAGATCCTTTCTAGTTGCGGTTTCGAGCACTGCTTTGGCTGTTGCATCGTCTGCGAGGGCGGTAAGGGAAATTTTTGACTTTTGATCCGAGGTCATCTTGTTGAGTATTTTTTTCTTTGCATCATCGTCGCTGGTTGCATTGGGTACGTCATTTTGTCTTGTCAGATCAAGGCGTTCCTGGAGGAGATTATTTTGTCTGCCGTAACGGCGCGAGTATCCGACAACTTTGTCTTGGGTAGCTACGTCAAGAGTCTTAAACTCGCCCATTGAATGGAGAGCTTCTGCCATTGCGACTTTTTTATCGGCTGACAACGTAGTTTTGAGCTGCTGCTGGAGGAGTCGAGGCGGGGTCTTTGAATATTCGCCGCGCATTTTATCAATATTCTGGCTCTGGTTTGCGTAGTAGTTTCGAAGGCGATTGGTAAGAGGCGCGGTTACTTTGCCCAAGATTGGACGATTGGCAAGCGTATCCAGCCCTCCCTGCACTCTTTCTTGTGTAACTCCTACGCCGCGTCCAACTGCGCCCAAAGCAAGAGATGTTCCGCCGGTAGCAAATGCGGCAGCTCCCGTGACTACGGCAGCTGTGGCAGCTTTGCCCAAACCTTCAGCTATCTGTCCGATCTTTCCTGACATATTTTTACATACATAGAGGGAGAGCCATAGGAATGCGACAAAGATCACAAGCGGCAAGAATGCCAAGATGTTTGCGGCAAAGTTCATTCCGGTTCCTGCTTTGAATAGCTCCGTCCCTGTCATTGCGTCTAGCATGAGGAGGGAAACATAGAAAAGAAAATAAAATATCGGGGCAATGAATGTCCAATTGAGAACCTCTCTTTTCCATTTTACAAATAAATCATGCGGTTTGCCCGGTATAGCGTAAAAAAGAAAAGCAAGCGGCGAGACAACACCTAGAAATACCATCATGATAATGCGGGCAATGAGCAGTCCGATGACGCCGCCGAATGTGAGAATGACGAGCAGAAGAAAGATGTCGGCTATGCCAAGCTGCAGGGTGAGGCGAAATACGGTGAAATTGCCATCAGCCGCATTTCCCACTTTTCCTAAAAACGTCATCACTTGGGTCGCTACATTACCCCCTGCGCATCCTATTTTTACGCTAGAAGGATCAACTAATGGGCCTAATCCGCATTCTTCAGGTTTCTGATTAAAAGCTGCCGCAACCTGATCTGCTGCATTGTCATTTGGGGCTTGATCAACGGTGGTGAGGCGCGTGCGTTCCACTATGAAACCCGCTACATCATTGCCCATTTTATCTCGAAAGGGTTTGGCGAGCGCATTGCCGAATCCAAAGGCAGCGCCTGTAATTGCCAAGCTGAAGTTAATCAGGAAAGCGACGATAATAAGATTGATTACGACGCGTTTGTTGTTGCTTCCCACATTCCAGATGATCTGAATTGCCAGCCAGAGAAGAATGAGGAGGAAGAATCCGTTTGAAATATCTCGGAGAACGTGCCATCCATCTTTGACTGCGGGCATGATGTTGGGATTAAGGAGGATGTTGTACAGGAACACGTTATCCATTATGAAGCTGACAATATAAAGAATGACGATAAGAACAATTTGGATGAGATAGAAGATAACCCACCAAACGCCAAATATGGCCCATTGGATGAAGCATCCGATGTCACCCCAGCCACAACTATTAGGGGGTATGGAAGCTGCATGAGCGATGCTTGGAGCAAAGAAGGCAAATAAAATAACTATCCCGATCAAGGGCAGGAGATGAGATATTCTCTTATGCTTCAGAAATAAGCTAAGCATGCCTAGAACAGTTTAGTGCCGGTGCTAATAAGTTTCTTCACCATTGCATTCATGATTTGGTTGATCGCGCCGTCAATAATGCTGCCTGCTTCTCCGTTTAAGAAATTGAATCCTGCTTTGTTGAGCGATTGATCAAGCGATTCGGAGATAAGTTTGCCCGGGGTTGTGGAGATAAGTTTGGTGTAGCATACGGGATCAAGTCCGGCTTCAGGGGGAGGTTCGCATACTTCGGATTTTTTCTTGAGTTGTACGCCAAGGAAGCCGCCGCTGTCTTGTAATTTTTGCTGAAATGAGGCTGCAGCCGCTCCTGTTGCACGGTCTAGATTAATTCTTGCCATTATGGTCGCTCCCTGGTAATTATTTTGCGGGTCTACGGCAATGGCTACAAATGCAGGCCATCCTCCATCTCTGAAGTTTTTATAGAACTTATCAGCATTGTCCACTATTCCCGTCAGACTGCATTTAAATTGCGCGCTTACGTTATTGAAGCCGGGCGTGCTCAAGTTAATTTTGAGAAACTGCCTAAGATTTACCGAGCAGAGATCTACGCCTGTTAACCTGTTGAGAAACTCCCCTGCTCGCCCGTCTACCTGGGTTTTAAGTTGGCCTTCAAGGTCTTTTACGAATCCTACATTGTTTCCCCCATCGCCCGTGATCCAGCTAACTATTTGATTAGTTGAGGATTGAACAAGGGCAAATACTGCGGCCCGAAGAAGAGGTTTGAGGAGATATTCGTTTAAGCTGTATTCGTATGATTGTTTGGCTGTGGCGGCAGCTGTTATAGTCTCTTTTGCCAGCTGGTAGGCCTGCCTGATGAAGGCAAGTATCTGCTGCACGAGACCGCTGCCAACTTCAGAGACGGGGAGCACATAGGCGTTTGCGGCATGCAAAGGAACAAGGACTTGGCATAAGCAAGTCAATGCAATAAAGAAAAATGCAAGTTGATTTCGAAATTTGTTGAAAAAATCAATCATTTGAACTCAATGCCTCTGCTTTTCTCAAGATTGTAAAAAATGACCTGTAATTCCCAAAATTTTTGCGTAGTCTCTTGAAGTTCCCGCATTCCGACGATCGCAAGCGCCGGATCGCTTTGGATTCTTACTATTTTTTTAAGCGCAGCCTGTTCTTTGATGGCGTTGTTGATGTAGTCGAGATGCACGTGAGCAAATTCTTCCGGGGCTGGCGTATTTTTGATACCGGCAAAAAATCTGCTGTAGGAGTCAATGATTTTATTTACGTCTTCAAAGTTCCAGTCGCCTTGTTCGGCGATTTTGTTTAATATGGCGGTAATGTCCGGAAGATCTTTGACCTGTTTAAATGCATCAGCGGCGATACGATCGAATTCGTGAAGATAGCTTCTGATGTCATCCGTATTATCGCTGTGCAGTACGACAATATCGTTTTGCATGAGATAGTGCGGGACTAAGATGTTGCTTTCAAGGGCGGTCTTTGCCATCAGGTCTGCGATTGCGCTTAAATCCTGCTGTTGGTTGGGGTCTTGGACGAAATTGACGATATACTGCTGTCCAAAGATTTGAGAAATTTTTTGCGTAAGATTTGGCGTCTCGTCTTGGTTTTCCGTACTAGATATTGCCGTTTGAGTCTTGGAAAGAAAATCATCAGGCCCCGGTTTCAACGGATCGCGGCCTTGTGCGATTTCATCCCCGTCTTTTGTTCCGTCTCCGTCGGTATCGGGATTGTGCGGATCAGTGCCATAAATTTGCTCCTCCCAGTTTTTAAGGCCGTCATGGTCGTCATCGGCGCTAAGCGCGTTTGCGGCATTGTTTTGGAGAGTAGTTAAATCAATTTGCGGTTCTTGCGCGTTTCTTACGCGGGTAAATGCAAATACCCCTCCTCCAAAAAGCAGAGGTATCAAAAGAAATACGAACGGTGTCAGTCGGTAACCGGTGGGATTTCGCATAGTATGTTTCTCATCATTGAGATTAGCTTCATTATACAATAGATACTCATGGAAAGGGATGATATGAAGTTATCCACAGATTTTTCCACAAAATTCGCATAAGAATATAAAAAAATCCTCCTATGCGGAGGATTTGTGAGGGTAAATAATAAAAGGTTAGCGCGAAACGCTAACCTTTTGATCTGTATCCTCGTATGGAGGAAATCCGGTATTTTTACTGACCTACGGGCTTGATGGTGTGTATCAGATTGAGATTGAACCACACTCCATTCATTGTCGGCTCTGGCGTATAACGTCCTTGTGTTTGTCCGCTCTGGTTTACTGCCACATCACTTGCTTTTATCCAGCAAGATTCTTTGTCAATTTCCGACACGGTGATCTTAAGTGGCATCATTAGTGGCATCATTTCATAGCGTCCTCCTTGTTTAAGGAAGCCAGGTACTTGGCATCCGGGCGCTGCGTGGGCGGGTACTGCTAGCCATAAACCTGCCACAATTACCGCCCCCGTGATCAGATTGCGTACTTTCATGTACTGATTCCCTCTCTTCGTTGGTCTGTGTTGTGAGTGTACTACCTCACTGCGCTCTTGAGCAGTGTAGGTACACTATATCATATTTAAATATAAAAGTCAATATCTCCGTAATGGCTTAAAGGAGCGCTTTTCTCCCTCTTTGTCATTGCGAGGAAGTTTCTGACGAAGCAATCTAGCGTTCGAGATAGATGGTTTCCCCACGGGACACCTGCTGGCAGTCACCCTGTGGGGATTGCCGCGTCGGAAACCTCCTCGCAATGACAATAGGGAGGAGTCTGGATTCCCGCTTTCGCGGGAATGACAGGAAAAAGAAGAAACACGCAGGGACAGTCTGTGAGATAAAAGCCACCCCGCTTAGCGGGGTGGCTTTGCTTGGCCTATTCAAGAAGTGTCAAACTTACGCGTCTTTATTGATCTGTATGGTGAGTTGCGCCCATTGGTCTAGCGATAGCTCTTCGGGGCGGACTTTGGGGTTGAGATCGAGGTCGGTGAAGATGTTGAGAAGAGAGGGCTTGTCGATGAGGGCTGATATTGAATTGGAGAGCATTTTGCGTTTTTGTGAAAACGCTAAACGCATGATGCGAAACATTGCTTCAGGTTTGATGCTGTGTTTCGTGAAAAACGCACTTGAGATGTCCGATATGCTGATGATCGCCGAATCTATCTTTGGTTTTGGCGAGAAGCATGTTGCGGGGACGGTCTTTACAATAGACGGGGTGCCGAATGCCTGCACGGCCAGCGCCAGGAGATTTTCGTGAGGAGGCTTTGAGGTGATGCGCTCGGCGACTTCTTTTTGGATCATGAGAACTATGTGGATGGGTTTATTTTTTTCTTCTTCAAGAAATAACCGCAAAAGCC
>Ga0209515_10008583_pt1 | contig 11878 bp, 8 predicted proteins | sample Subgroupgradi54m_FD_187454 | JGI IMG/M metagenome (GOLD analysis project Ga0209515, IMG submission 187454) | Subsurface groundwater microbial communities from S. Glens Falls, New York, USA - GMW60B uncontaminated upgradient, 5.4 m (SPAdes)... ... | reverse complement strand
ACGGTACGGTCGAAATCCCAACGACTATTCCAGCCAAGAAGATTTCGTGCCTTGTCGCAGTTCAGGTGTAATAGTTGCGCTTCGTAATGGGTACCTTTTCGAACGGATCCCATCTCGATATGGCCAGATCCCCAGTAGGCAACCACCCTTTTGGCAAGGTCTTCGACGGTATGAATTGCTTCCTCGTTCGGACCGAAGTTCCAGGCCCCCGAAAATTTTTTGGGATGTTGGTAAAGATTCACGGCGAGCAAGAGATATCCGGAGAGAGGCTCCAAAACGTGCTGCCAGGGGCGTGTGGAAGATGGATTACGTAATAAAATAGGCTCTTTGCCCAATAAAGATTTGACACAGTCGGGAACAATACGATCTTCAGACCAGTCTCCGCCCCCCACGACATTGCCGGCGCGGGTACTCACAATCCCAAAATCCGGTTTGTGATCAAAAAAAGAGTACACATACGATTCAAATACGATTTCTGCGGCTGCTTTCGAAGCGCTGTACGGATCCCGGCCGCCTAATGGATCGTCCTCCCGATAGCCACGGGTCAACTCCATATTTTTATAACATTTGTCTGAAGTGACATAAATCATGGCCCGCAATGTCTTCGATTGCCGAGCCACCTCGAGCAGGTTCACAGACCCTCCGATGTTGGTGTCCAGTGTTTCCTTTGGATTTTCATAAGAAAAACGTACAAGGGGTTGGGCAGCAAGATGAAACAAAAATTCCGGTTGAAACTCTTCAACGACCTTGGACAAGAAAGGAAGATCGCGGATATCGCCATCGACATGGTGCATCCGTTTCTCAAGTTGCAACAGATTAAAATGATCGTGTTTGTGTTTCGGCGGTAGGGCATAGCCAACCACATTGGCACCCAGTTCGGTGAGCCACAACGCTAGCCAGGACCCTTTAAACCCGGTATCCCCCGTGATAAAAATTCGTTTACCCTTGAAGACGTCAAAACGATTCATTCTGTCTACCAAATGACCCATGGCGCCTCTTTTTTCTGATAAAGAGTGTTGAGGAGTGTGTGATCGCGAGCCGTGTCCATCGGTTGCCAGAAGCCGTTGTGTTCGTACATCATCATTTGCCCCTCCTGAACCAGACGACGCATCGGTTCCTTCTCAAAAACAAGGTCTTCACGATCCTCCAGGAAATCAAAGATTTCCTGCCGACAGATGAAAAAACCACCCGAAATTCTCCCGGCTGTCGCTTGAGGCTTTTCGTTGAATTCAATCACAGACGATTTGTCATTGGCAACCAACTCACCAAAGCGGCCGGGAGGACGCACGCCGCTAACGGTTAGTATCTTTCCATGGGAACGATGGAAGGCCAACAACTCTTCAAGATTAATATTCCCCACCCCGTCGCCATAGGTGAGCATGAAATTTTCATCTTTTTCGACATATTTTCTAATTTTGTAAACTCGGGTTCCTGTCAAGCTTTTCAAGCCGGTTTCGGCCAGGGTGACTTTCCATCCCTCTTCTTGGTGGTTTGTATGAAATTCGGCTGTTTTATTTCGTCCTAATGTCAGGGTGAAATCGTTGGTGTGGGCTTCATAGGTGAGGAAGAAATCACGGATGGCTTGCCCCTTGTACCCAAGGCAGAGCACGAAATCTTTGTGTCCCCAATGGGCGTAGTATTTCATGACATGCCAGAGGATCGGATACTCACCCACAGGGATGAGTGCCTTGGGGATGTCATCGGCAACATCGCGAATCCTTGTTCCATAGCCACCGCAGAGAATAACAACTTTCAAGGGATAACCTCCGAAAGCACCTAGATGATCACGGGTCCAAACAATTCCGAGGCACTGGCAGACCGTGATGGAGAAAGGCCGGTCCGTGATGGAGAAAGGCCGGTCAATGAGGAATCATAAGCATAAGCTGTCGCACGCTGTGTTTTCTTAATGGGGACACGGGATAAAAGCTTCCCTAAGCCTTGAAGACTTGTGCCATGTCGAGCCATTTGATCCGAAAAGAAATCCACCTGCCATTGCTTATAGTAAAACTGAATATCGCACGGTTTCTTCTGAGTCGGCATGTTGGCGAAATTCTCTGTTTCAAGGGCAATGAAGTCAAAGTCAAAATGCCCCAGGGTAACGTCCCGGAGATCGACAAAACGCTGTTTTTTCATGAGCGAATAGCGCTTCAATTCCCTAAGATAGTGCTCTTCGAGCGAAGCCTGGTTTGCTGGTCCCAATCCAAGAAAGTCCCGTGCTGTTCCGAAAGCGACTTCGTGCAGCTCGTCCATCGCTTCAAGATAGGCTCGGGCTTGAGTATTGAAGAGAACATTGTTGCCCACCTCACCATTGATGTGCCTCTGAATCAGCCCCGATTCGGACTTGATTTGTGTTTCCAGACTCTCGCGGGATGGGTGAAGCTCGCTGGCAGTTTCGGCAGTGAAGTGTTCATAGAGGTCGATGAGCTTCTGGGGAAAATATCTGCTCTGGCTATGGACATATTTAATCCAGTCGGAAATACGCTTGTTCCTCTTAACTAGGAACTGGGTCAGTTCATGAAAAATTCTGTCATTGTAAAAAAGAGTCACCGTGAGAGCAAACCGGCGGCATTCAAAATAATCCTCGAGGGACAGCGTCTCCTGTTCGACACACACCTCCTCAACCTCGACGCTTGGTAGGGCTTTTCCCATGAAATTGTAGACACCGAAGGAGCGTGGAACGACGCGAAATTGTGTCCTCATTTTGAACTTCTGGCGAGAAGCATCGGTTGCCAACTCGGAACCATCAAGAATCATCAGGGTAAACATGCGAACTTGATTGAGTCCCGACTCGATCAGCCCACACACGCTGTTAACAAACTTTTCTTTTGAGTCCGAAGGCAAGCTGAGAATAATCTCCGAGTAAGTATTGGCGTCCGTGTTGCTCAGTCTTGACGATACTTCAATCAGTGCCTGATAGGAAATATTGCTGCGTTTTGTATTCCTGAGCACTTCAGCATCGAGAGACTGTACAGAGGCCCCGAGCCTTAAGGATCCCTTGAGAAGATCGGCGCATTCAATAATTCGTTCCTGTTGGTTCTTCCCCGTTGAAACTTGAAGATGGTGGGGATAGTCGTACTTTTCTTTGACGGCTGCGATGACCTTGCAAAACTCAATGTCTTCCGTATACATGCCAAAATTGGTATCGGCGAGCGTCAGGTATTTTCCGGAGTAGCGTTCTGCAATGTAAATCAGCTCAGATTCTAAACGAGAGAGACTGACCTTGTGGACTTTGGTGCGTGCACCAATCCCATCAACACAAAACGCGCAGGTAAAAGGGCAGCCCCGGTTTGACTCCATGAGAGGCACCAGTTTTGGATCTTTTAAGAATTCGTCGAGGTAACCCATGGTGTAAGGGGAGGGTGTGTCGTCAAGATTTTTAATGCGCGGTGTGTCGTCAAAACCATCGCGACGGATCCCTATGTGTTTGAGCAACTTGCCGTCGACAAGTGAGTTCGTCCCATGAAGTGCCGCCCGTTTAACCGCCTCGATGGAGCGTGTCGCCAACCATGTCTCAACAACCTGCCGAAATGGTTCCTCGCCTTCACCGGTAATGTGAATATCGACCGCCGGGTGTTCAGCGAGCCAACTCTCCTGCCGGTGCCCTTCCAGCGGATAGTTCGGCCCTCCGAAGACGATCAATGTATCCGGAGCCACTTCCTTGATGGCCCGGGCGAACGTATAGCTAAGGTCGAGGTTCCACATGTAGTTGGAAAATCCGACAATCTCCGGCTGGCAATTTGGAAAATCTTTCGCAAGATGTTCCGGATATTTATAAAGAGCGATGTCGCCGCACTGTGGACTCTTGGCGTGAACATAGCTCTTAATGCATGCCACCGGGTAGGGGATGAGCTCAGCGTTGATTCCCTGGGACGTATGCGTCAAATCACATAAGAATACTTTTGTCATCTCTTGTTCACTCTCTCCCGGGATTCTCGGATTGTCTTACTCAAACCTTCGGATAGGTTATACCTCGGCTTCCAACCAATGGACATGAGGGCTTCAAGGTTGACGGCCGAAACTCTGATCTCATCCTTTTTCTGCGGAACTTCTCCAAAACCCAACCTCGGTGTAATTTTTTTGCCGATTTGTATCTCTAATTCCGATTTCATTGTCTCTGCGAACGCCCTGACGGTATTCAACTGCCCGGAACCGACATCATACTGAGTAAACGAACCCCCGTCTGGAATCTCGAGAAGGGCAAGGCAGGCACCGACCACATCATCAACATAAACAAAATCACGCCGCTGCTCGCCCGAAGTTAAGGGGATGGAATCAGCATCCGTTTGCATTTTGTGCAGCAACCACGCTGCGAACTTACCTTCGTCATCTCTCGGTCCGTACACGTGCTGCAATTTTAAATTTCTAACGCGGATACCGTAGCTAAAAACCTGTAACCAGTCAATAAAATGTTTTTTGGAGAGGGTGTAATCATTCATGTAACTCTGCACAGTTCCACCGGTGTTAAAAAAAGTGTCTGTGTTAAAAAAAAACGAAGTCTTAAATTTTACGGCCGCCTCAAGCAAACGCAAGGAAAACAGAACATTTGTTTCCACGACAGCGCTGGCCGGACGTCCACCACGTCCGTAATCGCAGGCTGTATGTATGACCGCATCAATGGGGCGGTGCCCGAAAGCATCTTCTAAAGATTGCTCGTCGACATTAATCCATTGTGCCTTTTCAAGCAGGCCACCGACGCGCCATAGGTTGGAAGTGGACCGTTTCATGGCCATTACGTGATAGTTACGTTCAATCAAGGCCTCTAACAAGTGACTCCCTAGAAAGCCTGTTGCACCCGTCAGTAGGACTGTTTTAGTTGGGGACATTGAAGAATGTTTTAATCTTTTCCACGATGTAGTCCAGCATCGTTGTATTGAGGCCTGGGTAAACCCCGACCCAGAAAGTATTTTTCATAACGGTGTTTGTATTTTTCAACTCGCCGGAAACACGACACGGCCTACCTTCAAAGTAAGGTTGCAGCATAAGATTGCCGGCAAACAGCAACCGAGTGCCGATCTTGTGTTGATCAAGATAGGTAAGAAGGTCGCCGCGCTTAAAGGGGGCTGTGTCTCTCAGGGTCATGGGAAAGCCAAACCAAGAGGGATCGCTGCCCAGAGTGGCCTTCGGAAGAATAAGGAACTCTTCGCAGGATTTAATATGATTCTCCAGGTAAGAAAAGTTCTGTTTACGTCTGGCGATAAACTCATCCAGTCTGTCCATCTGAGCCAAGGCGCAGGCTGCCTGCATATCGGTGATTTTGAGATTGTACCCGAGATGAGAGTAGGTATACTTATGGTCGTAACCCTGAGGCAAGTCGCCCAGCTTCCAGCCGAAACGTTTGCCGCAGGTGTTATCTTTGCCGGGGGCACAGAAGCAATCTCGGCCCCAATCCCTCAATGATTCGATGATGCGTTTCAGTTTGCCGTTATGGGTAAAGACCGCGCCGCCCTCCCCCATGGTGATGTGATGAGCGGGATAGAAGCTTAGGGTGCCGATGTCGCCAAAGGTGCCCGCCAGCTTCCCTTTGTAAGTGGAGCCCAAAGCATCACAGCAATCCTCAATGAGCCATAGATGGTATTTCTTGGCGAGCTCGGTGACCACGTCGAGATTATAAGGATTGCCCAAAGTGTGGGCGAGCATGACGGCCTTGGTCTTGGGAGAGACAGCCTCTTCAATCTTGGTCGGGTCAATGTTGTAAGTCGGAATATCCACATCCACAAAGACAGGGACAGCTCCAAATTGAATCATGGGATTTACCGTGGTGGGAAACCCGGCGGCGACGGTAATCACTTCATCTCCAGGCTTCAGGGCACGATCCCCCAGCAGGGTGGAGGTCAATGCTGAAAAGGCGAGAAGATTGGCGGATGAACCTGAATTGGTGGTCAGGACATAGTCTACCCCCAGAAACTTGGCGAGGCGTTCTTCGAAGGCAAGATTGAACCGTCCGGTCGTCAGCCAACCATCCAGTGCCGCTTCCACGATATTCTGAATTTCTGCTGCGCCAATAACTTTTCCGGAAGGCGGCACATCAGACCTGCCGGGCTCAAATGCCTTGGGGGCGAGGAAGGAATCTGCGTACTGACGAACCATCTCGACAATTTGTTTTCTCAGTTCCAGTTCTGTCATTTCAGTTCATGAGCCGGTTGCTAAAGAAAGCTTTTATCTTTCGAATGACGAAATAAATGACCGACAAATAGAAATTAGGATATAGAAAATAGCTGAGAAGACTCGTCGGATGTAAATAACCAAAACCAGAATTATTTTTGTGGATCAACATGTAGGCAAAATCGGGCAGAAAAGTCCTCAAGGCGAAATTTTTGCATTGTACGTATTTGAGAGTGGGCAATCCATTTTTTCGATATTCATCCAAGGCCTCCACGAGGCGGATGCTTTTTACGAAAGGGTACATGGGAGCCCATTCACGGGCACCGGTCAAGCAGACGCTTAATGGTTTGGCCTGAAAGAAGGCCTTTGAATTTGCGAATGCTTTTGAAAATATTTTGATATGGGGAAACGTATTGTCGAAATGAGAAAAAATGCGGCTGTCGTCCAATGCCGCCGTATTGATAACATGGGCGTTTGCAATCCAGCTTTTCCGCCTAAAAACAGAAAGATACATCCCCCCCAAGAAATCAAAAGAAATCCTCGGATCGATCAAATCCATAAACTTCATTTCACCGCTATCAGGCCAGGAAGAAAACGGTTCCATGTTGACGGGTAGGTTGGAAATATCGAACGGCTGCGGGAAAGAAAAGACATGCTGCGTCGTTAAATGAAATGAATTGATGTAAAAATAATCAACGTCAGAATGTTGGCTGATGATCTCGGAAAGCCGATGGATTGTATCAGAAAGCAAAAGATCGTCATCGCCGATAATCCACACAAATTCACCATCGGCCATTTCAACAACATCGAGAAAATTCTGAGAGATTCCCAGATTGTCGGAGTTTTTTCTATATTTGATCGGCATTTGGTCTTGTGCAGAAAAAACAACCCTCTCTGTTTCATCCGTGGAGCCGTTATTGGAAACACACACTTGAAAATCTATTTTCGATCTCGATTTATTAAAGAGGATTGATTGCAGGCAGTTGGCCAGATGCGACGCACGATTATAAGTGGGTATGCAGATGGACAGTTTCATTGAAAAGTTTCTACAACCGATCTATCCCGGTGTGACCACGGGGACCGGCATCTGGGGCCTCAGTCGAGATCCTTGAGGCTGCAGAGCCGGTTGGGGTTTGTTTGATAGGCAATGAAATAAGACAAGATAGACGATGAAGGAAGGCCACCAGAAATATTCCAACCATATTGAATAGTAAAAGAGGTAGGCAAGTACCAAAAAATCCCGTTTCGCATGTCTGTAAAACAGATAAAGGATGGGAAAAAAAAGGATCAACCCCTTTTGGAGAAGGAGGACCAGAAGACCGCAGCTGGCGGCTCGGTCTGCATTGACTGCCTGGACGTAATCGAAATTTCCAAACCACAAGGCATGAGTCGTGCTGTGGAGAAGGGCATTGAGCCCTATGTAAAACCGCCATACCCTGTCGACCAAAGAGGAAGACTTTCCCAACCCCATCTTAAATAACACTATCCACGAGGTCAATGCACCGGCAGCCGCCAAGGCAAAAAATGAAACAGCCCTATTATTCTGAGAGAGGCATTTTTTAACAAAAGTGTAGGCTGCAAGGGAACCAAAAAAAAGATAGAAGGTAAAGGACATCGAGAGGATACCGGCAATGAGGTTTAAGATCCTGAATTTTTTGACATACCTTTTTGAAACAAAATAGGAGGCACTGAGAATATTGAGTCCCAAAAAGAGGCCCAAAAAAATGGGTTCCATGACATAGCCTGAAAATCGAGGTACGGAGCCCTTAGAAAAAAGATAACCAAAGATTGGGTTAAAGAAGTATATATTATAGCTGCTCCAATCAGAAACTTTGAGAGGAAAATCCACAAGGCCTAAGTGGTATCCAACGGCAGCAAGTAGGATCTGAATACAAATAACTGCCCACAGTAAGGCCCATGCACGGGCCAGAAATTTGACCAGAGATGGATAATACTGAAGGGCGTTCACGCCTAAAACCAAAAGGGCGATCTTTGGAATGAATCCCGGAAATCCGGTTTCACCCGCTTCACTTGTTTGAAGTGCGGAACCGGCATTGAAGAGCCAAAAGGCGAGGAGAATGAAGATAAGGAAGCTGACGGGAATAAAGCCCGGCCGACTTTTTAGGAGCCAGAGGACCATGAAGATCATGAGAATCAACAACTCGAGTCCGATACGCAAGGCCGGCATCACAAAAGGAACAAAAAGAAACGGACCATACATCAAGAGGTACGCCACGATCAGAATCGAAAAGAGAAAAAAGAAGAAAGGATATTTGGTTTGATCATTCATGACCTGTTCTCTTGGACTGATTCTCTCAACAGGGTCATCCAGCGAGTTAATGAAGGATCCAGACACCAATAGTCACGCACGAAATCCCTTTTTTTCTGCAAATTCAGATGAATCTCCTGCCTGAGTGAAGAAATAACCACTTCCTGTAGATCTTGAGGCGAGAAGACTTCCTGATAAAAGTCTTTGAATCCAAGGATCGGGCTCAAACAAATGGAGTTGCCGAAAAATGGGACAAGAATCTGACAACCATAAGCAAGAGCCTCTATTGAAACAGTGCTGGAGGAGGCAACAATCCACCTCGCTTCCTGTAGGCAGGACTCAACGGATCCCTCCTTTACGGTATAAAAACCCTTCTCAAGGGGGAAACCCATAGACGCCAATATTTCGTCTATAGGGCAAGAAGGATGTCCTTTCAGCCAGATCTTGATTTTTGGCGATTTAGAAAAGGATTCTACAATAAGGGAAACAAGCCCCTTGGTTGTTGCCCGATCAATCGAACCAACAACAAGCAAGATCGGTTCTTTTTTTTGGAGGACTTGTGGAGAATGCAGATAGTCATGGAGATACATATGGCGTATGGCCTCTACTTCTCTGAGGCATCTGTAGTCTGATCTCCCGAGAAGTTTTAGCGGAACTTGACCATTGACCGCAATGACATCGGGTAGGAAAGCGCCGTACCGAGGACCATTTCGATCAGGTTGCTGTTGAAAATAGAAAAAATGATTGGGTGAAACAGACGTATGCTGGAAACCGATTGTCCTTATATTTCTTTTGGACTGCTTTGTCGCGATATTGAGGGCATTCTCCCAGACCTGCATTTCACAATAGTAGAGGATCGTGCTTAATTCTGAAAACGACCGAAGAGCGTTTTGAAAGGTAAAATAGCGTAGAGTCCCTTCCATGAAGGGCGGCCCTAAAAAAGAAATCATCAGAATTTCCGAGAGAATGGAATGACATTCTTCAAAAGAGAATCCCCGATGCAGGTCGATATTTTTAAGTGTCTTGTGAAGAGCAAAATAACTCAGTATTTGACGCAACCATTGGAGGAGAACCTTACCGACATCTCGCAAAGTAAAAAATTCCTCAAGAAAGTAAAGAGATTCCCCTTTACGGACAAACTCCCTTGCCTGCTTGAGAGCCCCTCGGTAGTTACCTCCCTCTGTATGAATGAACATGAGCAACCAGATGATCCTGATATGATCATCGGAAAGCTTTTCTTGAAGGGGTATGGCATATTTATTTCTAAAAACGCCGGATTTAGCGGCTTCGGTATCAATATAAGGGAAATAGCTTATGAAAAGGAGGTCATTTTTAGAAGGGGTTGCTCTCTTTAAATTTCTTAATGTGAATTTGGCGAGAAACAACCAGTAGCAAAAGTGGGCAAAGAAACCAAGGCTCCTTGCCATATTGCCAAATACGCTGTTTTGTCGCCTGATGACATGTGTCCGTCTATCTTTGTGATAGAAAATGGAATTTGTTGTTCCCAAGAGCTTGAGTATCAGTTTTTTCTTGATTGCAATCGTCTGGATCACCTCCACGAGAGACCTCGAATTACAGCTGGCGATGAGATCAGAGTAATGGTTATTTTCCACTAAAGAATGGATGACATGAGCCTGTGCCAAGCGCAGAAAGTGATCTGTTTTTAGGGGGTTCTTCTCTGAGAGTAAACTAAAATAATAGGTGCTGGTCCCGCCTTCAAGGGTGGTGAAATACTCTTCCAGTCGACGGTTGCCTACTTTTTGTTCAAGTATCCAGGAGGACCAACCGGGTAGCTTCTCCCGCAAAACTTCAATCTCTTGGTTCAACAGTTTTGCTCCCTCAAGCAAAAAAACTTGTCCGGGTTGTCGATCTCGTAACTCTTGATGGATGGCATCGATGATTTTCCAGTCCCCACAAAGAGGGAGAAGATCAATTTGATCAAACATCCCTAGTTGATACTTGACGGCACGGCAATCAACGGTATCGTCAAATATGAATAAGGCGCGTTTCATTCGATTCGTCCGATAATGGTACAAGGGGCACCTTCGGTTTGAAGGACCCGTGTTGGGAGTGCCCAAACCTCAACAAGAGACCTATGTCCGATAGGACATAAGGAGATGTCTTCGATAATCATCAGAGGTTCTCCCGGCCCCTGAGGGTCGAGAAAGCTGCGATGTGCTTCACGCCCCATCTCACGGTTTTGCCAAGAGGAGATTGACAGAGTGTCAATCCCGACAGCACGAAGTGCGGAAAATTCTTTTCGGAGCCAAGTTCCGACTTCCGGGTGAAAGCCCGGATTCTGTTCCCAATATTCTTTTTCTCCCCTTCTTTTCTCAAAGGAGGTTTTTACCAAGAGAAGGTCGATGGGTGATCCCGAGTCTCTCAGCAAGGGTTTTAGATGTTCCACCGTAATGAGTTCCGAATCTCTCATGGGGCATTCCACGAGAAGGGGATCAATGAAATGGAAGGATTGTGGTGCCAGTTCGTCGACAGTTTGGCCGTCTTCAAAGAAGTGACGGGATGTTTCAAGATGAGTTCCCAGATGGCTTGAGAGTGTCCATTGACTGGAGTTTGAAGAATCTCCATGGGCAATTCTTGAAATAGATTCAATCTTTAGCGGCTTCCTTCCGCCATAGGATGGGGTTTCTGGGGTTAGGAGATGGGATAGATAAACCCAATCCATTAGGCCCTCTTTTTCCCCGACGATTTGTTGTTTTTCTTTTCGTAAAATTCCGCCATTAGGTCCAAAATCCCCTGGCTGATATCAATTTGTTGGTTTGAGATCAGTTTTCGGGCTATTTTGGGACTAAAGGTGTAAGGAGTCATGTCGTAGTGACCGTCGCCTGTCTTTTCCTCGAATTGTAACGTGGGCCTGCCCGGAAGGATTTCTGCGATCATTTTCATCACATCGACAACCTTCATCTTTTCACTGCCCGTCAAGATAACATGCTGATTGACAAAATCTTCCGAAAGAATTTGAACGCTTTCTGCAGCCGCATCCTTCACATGGATGTACTCTCGAGTCGCCTCCCGGCTCCCTGAATAGGTGATGGTATCGTACTCAAGGGCTTGACTCACCAGTCGAAACATTCCGTTTCTTTCGTCGGCCCGACGCCCGTAAAGGGAGCCGTATCTTAATATGGTATAAGGAAGTCCAAATCGTTCATGATAGGCTTCGACAAAAAGTTCCGCCGCTTGTTTGCTGGCACGATAAAAAGATCCGGCATCGCTATGTACGTAGATGCTGCTGGCAAAAACATAGCGACGAATTTCATGCTCCCGGCTGGCATCCAGAAGAATTGTATTTCCGAGGACATTTGATCTGACGGTATCGATAGGACGCTGTTTAGCATCATCAATATCTGCCACCCCGGCAAAATTATAAGCATACTGGCACCCCTTCAAGGCCTTTCTCACCGTTTCCGAATCGCATATATCTCCCACAATCATTTCTTGACCTTCGCGAAGATAAGGGGATTTCTGAAGATCAAAAATTTTGACCCGATA
>Ga0209515_10008582_pt1 | contig 11880 bp, 13 predicted proteins | sample Subgroupgradi54m_FD_187454 | JGI IMG/M metagenome (GOLD analysis project Ga0209515, IMG submission 187454) | Subsurface groundwater microbial communities from S. Glens Falls, New York, USA - GMW60B uncontaminated upgradient, 5.4 m (SPAdes)... ... | reverse complement strand
AGCGCCTTTGAACCGAGAAACGGCTTTGGCGGGATGAGGAAGTCGATTTCTCCGGCGCGGTAACGCGCGGCGAGCAGGGCATTCAGCGCTCGATTGTGGTACAGAAACGGCAGGTCAACAAACAGGTTGTTGTCCTTTCCGTCTCCACGAACGACCGCGATTCCGCCTTCGAGTCGCACATCGCTCTCCGCGACCACGACGACCTCGACTCCGTGAGTAGCGAGTTCGGTTTGCAAGATACGGAACTCCGGCAAGTAGAACCGCTCTTGATCCGCGTAGAGAAGCACGACGTCCGTCTTACCTCGCCGCTTCACTTCCTGCGCAAGAGTGGATGCAACGCCGGGAAATGCTTCTGCTTCAGGCATGACCGCACGTCGAATCCTTGCGGCGAGCGTTGAGTAGCCGAGACCATGCTTGTTGTGTGCGTCAATCTCGGCGATGCGAAACTCACCACTCTCCGATTCCATGAAGTCCACCTTGCAAATGGTCGGCGCACGACTTGGATGAAGCAACATGATGTCGTGGTAGATCGTTGGTACGCCCGTATGCATGGCTTTCATGATCATGCCCCAAGTCCTACTGTAACCGAGAATCGGGTTGAACGCGATCGCCGCGATTCTGCCGAGTCCCGCAAGGCAATCAGAGAGAGCCGCGCCAATGGCTTCCAACTCGGCTCGCTTCTCGTGAGTCACTTCGTAGACGCTTGGAGAGAGCACAAAGCCGTGGCTCTTCGTTCTTCCGCTGTTCCAAAGACCCGAGTCAAGGACAACCTGCCTGATCTGCTCGTATTCGTACATGAGAACACCTCCGGTGTTTGAATGTGAAGGAACTGCGTCACGACTTCGTGGCAAGGATGCTATCGGCCGCACGACCGACAGCAGACTGCCGCCAAATCGGAATCAATGGACGACCGACAAAATTTCACGCAAGGTGCACACGGTGTAGGTCGGTCGTTCAATTTTCTTTCGTGGTTTTTCGTTGGCGAATTTTCCCGATTTCAACCAAATGGTTTGTACACCGATCGAATTGCCGATCTTGATTTCTTTCCGAACGCGATCACCAACCACAAAACTCCTGTTCCGAAGTATCGTCTTCGACGCAACAAGACGGGCAAACTCTTTTTTATTTTTTTCTTTGGCGACAACGACTCGAGAAAAATATTGTGCGATTCCAAGCTCCTGTATCAATTTTTTTCTTGATTGCCCGGCGCGGCTCACGAGATGAAGCACAAATCCTCTTCGAAGCAATGTGCGCAAAACAAATTTCGCGCCCGACATGAGACACTCCTTCTCGGGGTCGTACATTGTTCTGTTGAAGTCAAAAATGATGATTTTTTTCATACGAAGCGGGCGCGAAACAAAACCAGCTTCCCGTTTCCGGAAAGCTGGTTTGGATGTCGCTCGTGACACTTCTCTCATCCCCTATAAGGCGGGAGAGATATTGGAATCAGGAAACGCAAGAACCAACTTTCCGATGGAAAGCCAATACGACCAATGTGTATGGCCGTTTCGACGTACGTCAGAAAAGTTGATCATACATTTTCTATTTGAGCAGTATATCAGAAGATGAATTTTCCTGCAAGCACCTATCCCTTTTTCACCTGAATATGCGCTTCGTTGAGCCGTTTTTCCTCAATCTTGGATGGCGCGCCCATCAGGAGATCGCGCGCGGCGCCGTCTTTCGGAAACGCGATCACCTCGCGGATGTTCGGCTCGCCGGCCATGAGCATCGCGATGCGGTCGATCCCAGGCGCAAACCCGCCGTGCGGCGGTGCACCAAACGTGAATGCCTCGAGCATGTGACCGAATTTCGCCTCTTGTTCCTCTTCGGAGATGTTCAGGAGGTCGAAGACACGTTTTTGCAGAGCATATTCGTGAATGCGAATGCTCCCGCTTGAAAGCTCATAGCCGTTCAACACGAGGTCATATGCGTTCGCGCGAATGTTCATCACATCCTCGCCGCGCATGAATTTTTCCTTGTCTTCTTCTTTAATGGAACAAAACGGGTGGTGCACTGCCGCGATGTTTCCATCCTTGTCACGCTCGAACATCGGAAAATCGAGAATCCAACAAAATGCAAGCTCGTTCGGATCAGTTTTATCTTCGCGGAGATCCGGTTTGTCGTTTCCGTATGCTGCGACGGATTCCGCGTAGGTGAGACGCGTAAATGGCTGTGTCGAGATCCGTTTTTCCGGAAAGAGTTTCTGTACCATTTCGACGAACATCGCCTCCGTGTATTGAAGAATATCTTCCTGTGTCACGAAACTCATTTCAAAATCGAGTTGCGTAAATTCCGGCTGACGGTCGCCGCGTTGGTCTTCATCGCGAAAACAACGCGCAATCTGAAAGTAGCGCTCAAACCCCGCGACCATGCACAGTTGCTTGAATTGCTGTGGCGATTGCGGAAGAACATAGAACTGTCCGGCATGGAGACGCGACGGCACGATGTACTCGCGCGACCCTTCCGGCGTCCCCTTCATAAGAATCGGCGTTTCAATTTCAACGAATCCATTCGTGTGCATGTAGTCGCGAAAAAAAGTGATGACGCGGTCGCGCAACATGAGATTCTTTTGCATTCGTGACGAGCGTAAATCGAGATAGCGATATTTGAGGCGCACTTCTTCGTTCACGCCGGAGGTCTCGGCGAGATCAAACGGAGGCGTTTTCGACGGGTTCAGAATTTCGATCTCTTTCGCGAGAAGTTCTACTTGGCCGGTTTCGATACTTGGATTCACCTGTTTCGCGTCGCGTTTCTTCACCTCACCCGTGATCCGGAGACAGAATTCCGAGCGAATCTCGTGAAGCGTGGAGCGTGAAGCGTCCGACAAAGCCGTTGAGACGCACACGATCTGCAAAATGCCAGATCGGTCGCGCATGTCCAAAAACACGATCTTGCCCATGTCGCGGCGCGTGTTCACCCAACCGCAGATCGTGACGTTTTTCCCGATGGATTCGACCGTTTCGCGGTTCATCGTGCGATGCATAGTTCCCGTATTCTAGAGCACTGGGTTCATTTCGTAAACCTCGACATTTCCTTCGGGAAGTTTCCCCAGTACCGTCGAGTCGCCCGAAGACGGATCGACGAGAACGAGGTCGAGTGCATCGCGCATCACGAGCTGACCGTTTTCGAGGAATAGAAGTGGATGACGTTTGCCGAGATTCTGACCGGAGAGCTCGGTCGTGCCATCATTGAAATAGATTGCGACATCCCCCTTTGGTCCGGGAACGGCCTCGAGGATGAGCCGCTTCTCATCTCTCGCGATGAGGCGGTCGCCATCCACGGGTGAGATACGGTGCAGTTCGGAGGGCGGAACGGGTTCGGATTCGATCCCCTCGCCTGGCGATGCCGTGATGTACCAAATCGCCCCGCGGCGCGCTTCGAGAGAAAAAATTGCGTCAGGCAGCCGTGCAAGCTCGCGGACTGCGCCCGTAAGCTCAACGTTAAAGATCGCGCGCGTGCTCGTGACGAACGCGGAGACAAGAAGATGTTCCGGATCGCTCCAGCCATGCACGCGAGCATCGCGCAACGGGCGGCTGTTCCATCGGAGGACGAGAGTCAACACCCCCTCTCCTCGCGAAGGAGAGTTCGCAGGGGGTGAGGATATTTCGATCACAGACGCGCCGTCCCTTTTCGGAGTTCCGAGAATCACAATTCGATTTCGATCTGGCGAACGCACGTTGCGGCCGTAGAACACAACGGATCCGTTTGCCGCGTTCGCTCCTTCGATGGAATGTGTCTCGATCCCAAAACGGCGTTCAAACTCCTCTCGAGTGAAACGCGTAGAACTTCCCGTCGAGAAGAGAACCGTCACCGAGGAGTCATTTCGGAGCGCGAGGGTCGGGCGTCGTGGGTCGGAACGAACAACGAATTGCGAGCGCTGCGTGATGAGATATCCAATTCCGGCAACAATACACACAAGCCACACAAAGCGGATGGATGCGGCAATCTTCCCGATCTTCCATCTGGAGTCGCGACCTCTTTTCACGACGTTTAGGATATACCAGCCGTGTGAAACAAAAAAGCCCAGTCAGTTGACCGGGCCGTGAGCGACGAGAACGGTCGCTTCATGCGCGTTCGTATCGTACGCGATGATGGGAGTGCCGTTGAAGTAGAGGTCGAAAAAAACTAGAAAGCGTTGCCCTCTCCGAAGGAGTTCCGAATCGATGTGCGAAGTGATCGCGAAATCTACGAAGGATGCAACCGCGAGCGTGAGCTGATGTACGAGAGATGGATGGAGCTCCACGGCGAAGTTGCGCGTCAGCTTTTGAGCCAATACGCTCAAGAAATCGTCGTTCGCGAGCGCTCCAAGCATGGTCCAGAATTCCGTTGAGAGGATGTGAAAGGGACTCGGTTCCATGCAATGCTCCTCGAAGTCGCGATCAATCCGATCCCGCTTGGAGATCACTTGTTCTTCCGTGCCGCAGATCAGGTGTACCTTCTGGCACTCGTGCCAGAAGATCGCGGCGCACACCTGTGACTCAATCGCACGTGTGGCTGGCCGCAGGACAAACGGCTCGGTCATCAGTCGAAGCAAGAAATCGCGCACCAACTCGCTCTCGACGGAAGAGCGAAGACCCAATTTCTCGAGAAGCGTCTGGCACGGCCCGCGCAGTTCCTGACCCAGAACGTCGAGGTGATCCGCCATGCGAGACAAAAAGAGCTGCTGCATTTGAACCTCCTCTGGAAAAAACGACGATACAAGGTATGAAACACCCTCTGCCAAAAAAGATCAAGTTCCCAACAACGCCGCGATCGTTTTCATTCCATGTGGCTCTTCTTCGAGCGGCGTGTGCTGGAGAGCGTCTTCAACGAACGCGGACGCGGCATTCAAGACATCCACCGTCGCCGTGACGCGAAGCGCGTCGGCAAACGGCGCATGACGGAGGAAATTCACGAGCACGAGATGCGGCACGGCGGTGGTTGACGGAGCGGCTGGCTCGATCTGCGGCGCAAACCCGATGAGATCGAGAAATTTGAGCGTCGCGGCGGCGAAGAGCAGACGGCTGCGTTCCGGAGACGGTTCTTCCGGCATGCGCGAGAGCGTGCCGATGACGTCGCGAAGCAGTTCAAAAATTCGCTCGTCTGCGATTCCGGGTCGTGTAAGACGAATCACGAGATCCGCCAACGCGCCGGCAATGACATAGAAAGTAATGGACGGGCGTCGGGAGACGGGCGTCGTGGGGATGCGGGATGCGACCGCGAGCGTATCAAACGCGGCCCCTTTTGCGATCATGACTTCTGCGACAGACAGCGGTTCAAGATGTCCGACCTGTTTGGATTTTGGTGAGGACGCGCCACGCGCGATCGCCGAGAGCAAACCCTGTTCACGGCCGTACATCCACATGCGCCGATCCTGCTCGCGGAACGGCTGTTTTTTTAAGATCACGACCGTGTCACGGAGATAGGGCATCGCTGGCTACTGCCGATCCAACCAACTCTGCAAAATCACCGCTGCCGCAAGATCATCTCGCTTCCCTTTCTCCCCCATCTCCTGCGCCTGGCGCGCGGCGAGGGCGGAAGACATCACCTCGTCCTCTGTGTTGACAGGCACGCCGAGTTGCTTCAATTCTTCGACAAATGCTTCAATGTCTTGCGCCTGTTGGGATGCGTTCTTACGCTCGCGAAGCGACCGCGGAACACCCACGACAATCTTGCTGACTTCTTCTCGCGTCACGACGTCGTGAATGCGCGAAAGCAGCGCACGCGCGCCTTCATTCGGCACAACGCTCCACGGCGTCGCGATTTTTGTCTCTGTGTCTCCGAGAGCGAGGCCGACGCGCGACGCGCCGTAATCAATGCCAAGGATTCTCATACATCCGGCCATGGCGTCAGGAGCTCATATCCTGTTGCCGTCACCGCGACCGTGACTTCCCAATGCGCCGAAAGCGAGTGATCCTTTGTTGCAATTGTCCAATGGTCCGGCTTCAGAACAACCTCCCAACTCCCAAGCGTCACCATGGGTTCGATGGCGAGCACCATTCCTTTTTGAAGCCGCACATTCGGCAATTTTGAATCGCGATAATTCGGGATCGGCGGTTCTTCATGCACCGCGTGGCCAACGCCGTGTCCCACGAGGTCTTTGACGATCCCGTACCCTTTTGGTTTTAAAAAATCTTCAATCGCGGCGCTCACGTCACGCACCCATCCGCCCGCGGTGATAACGGAAATGCCCCGGATGAGTGCTTCGCGCGTGTCACGCACGAGACGTCGCGTTGCCTCCGGAACGTCGCCCACGATAACGGTCGCGGCCATGTCCGTTGCAAGACCTTTGTACCAACATCCGATGTCCAGGCCGACAATGTCTCCGTCCATGATCGTCCGATCCGGAACGGCCGGGCCATGCACAACTTCATCGTTGATAGAAATGCAGAGCGTTGATGGAAATGCGGGATCGCGCGGATGGATGCGATAGCCCAAAAACGACGGCGTCCCCCCGCTCCGTTCGATTTCCTCGCGCGCGATCCGGTCGAGACCAGCCGTTCCAACACCAACAACGCACGCCGTCATCGCGCAACGCAACGCACGCGACAAGATTGTTCCACCTTCTTTCAATATCGCAATTTCGTCAGATGTTTTGATCATGGACATAGAATATGTCTCAACTTTGAAATTTTAATTTCTGCATTTTTTTGATGAGATCCTCAAATACATACGGAATCGATTGTTCGCCATTCACCATGAGAAGCACACCACGGCTCCGGTAATACGTCAGAAGCGGTTCCGTCATGTAATGAAACGCGGTGAGCCGGCGGCGAATGACATCTGGCGTGTCGTCCGCGCGTACGGCGAGCTTTCCGCCGCAGATGGAGCATACTCCTGGCTTCGCGGGAGGCGCGTCCGTTTGGTGATAAATCGCTTTGCAGCGCGTGCATCGCAATCTTCCGACAAGTCGCCGCACTGATTCGGTGTCTGAAATCTTGATGCAAATCGCGAGATTAATTTTGATCGCGCGATCCAGTTGCATCGCTTGATCCACATTTCGCGGAAACCCGTCGAGAATGAATCCTTTTGAGAGATCAAGTTTCTTCAGCCGTTCGGAGACGACCGCGTTCACGATTTCATCCGGTGCGAGCAATCCGTTGTCCACATACTCTTTCAGAATGTTTCCGAGATGTGATTTCGACGCGATCTCCGCGCGGAGAATCTCGCCCGCGCCGATGAGCGGAACGTCAAAACGATCGGCGAGAAGTTCACCTTGCGTACCCTTCCCAGACCCTTGCGGGCCGAACAGAACGGCGCGAATGCGTTGTTTCGTCATATCAGAGAGAGCACGCGAAGCGCGAGAAACGGAAGCGCGGCGCCTGCTGCGAGCGAAGGCAACGCCTCGCGTGGATGAAGATCATGTCGCTGCACTGCGACGAACACACCGGCAAGAAGCCCTATGAACACGACGAGCGCCGGCAACGGACTATGAAACGCCGCGCGCGCAATCAGCGCAAGCGGAAGGATAAGATCTCCGGCGCCGAGAAACGGAATACTTCCCTTCACCGCGTCGTCCACGCGCATCCACACTTCGGTCAGGCGTGAGGGCACGAGGACGCCGGGGACAATCCTGATCCCCTCGACCATATCATAGAGCGTCACACAAACCAAACTTGCGAGAAGGAACTCGGGCGGGAGCCATTCTGCAAACTGAATCGCGGCGCCCGCGGCGCCGACGAGAAAAAATACATTATGGATCCAGACACGGCGGAACAAGGTCGATCCGAGGGTGAGAGCGGCGGCGGTAAGAAGCGCAATGGAGATTGGCATGGCCAACAGCGCCGCAAACCACACCCCAAGAAAAAGCATCACCATACAGAGGACATCCCAGAGCATGCGCGTGCGGAAACGACGAAACAAACCGAGCGCGGCCATCACGACAATGATCGCGAGAACCGCGTACCGCCACGAGACGACCATCTGCAATCGCTCCGTGCTCGGAATATGTTTCGCGAGTGTCACGATGGAAATCGTGAGCGCTCCGGCGAACGCACAGAGGCCGATCAAAAACCACGCGCGATGGTGTGTCATGCCACGCAAGGATACCGCATGTGTGAAAATTTTTCTTCAACGAACTCCCGTTCTTGACGAATTCGACGAATGCGATACTGTTTGGGTCTATGACGACTCCCTCCACACTCGCGAAGAAAACCAAGGCCGATTTGATTGATGAATACCAAAATTTGCTCCAACGCTTTGATGAGCTCAAAAATGACTCACGAAGCGCATTTTCGCAGCCGAGTTTGCTCTCGGTGCAGAAGGCAAAAACACACACGACAGAGAATGTGGTTCAAGCGATCTCTCAACTGAAGACAAACATCAATCAGCAGTTGTCGGATTTTTCGAATACCTTTCACACGCACATCAACGCGATCTTGGGCGATTTGTTGAACGAAGTGAAAAAATTTGACGATTTGCAACAGGCGATCGAAACCTCCCGCCAAACATTGGACATTCAACACCACATCACCGTCGCCGCGGAAACAATGGAACACCTCGTATCTGAAGCCGAGGAAAAAAAGAAAAAAATGGAAACGGAATACGCGGAGATGCGCGCGGCGCTTGAATCGAAAATGCAGGCAGACCGACGCGCGTGGGAACGGGAACACGAAGAACATGAGTATGGATTTGCCATCAAGCGAAAACGAGACCATGAAGCGTGGGAAACGGAGCGCGCAAAACGGGAGGAAGTGTTACATGGCCGCGAGTCCGCGTTTCAAGAAGCGAAGCGTGGCCTCGATGAACGAGAAAAACAGATCACGGTCACGCAGGAGAATATGACAAAGGATTTGGCTCAACGTGAAAAAGAGATTGAAAAACGTTTCCAACAGGAATACGCAACGCGGTTTGATCACGCGAAACGCGAATGGGAAGGTGAACGAAAAATGCTTGAGTTACAAATGCAAATACGAGAGGATGACAGTAAACGACTGCAATCCGAGTTGGTATTGCTTCGGAAAGAATCGGAAGCGGCTCAAAAGAAAGCGCAAGAACTTGCCATTCGCGTCATTGAAAGCAGCGCGCCGAAAGCGCCGCAACCAGATACGGGAACGCGTGGACAGACATAAAATTGCAAAACCGCGGACGCGATGCTCTCTTTGCTCACATACGCGACGACGATGCGCTGGCGAGAACGCTGCGCGAGGAGAGTTCTCCAAGGTCTAAAAATTGCGTGAAAGAAATTTGCTGCGTAAATTCATCCATGTGACTGACCATGATGATGCCGCCTTTGTAGTCCTGTAGTGCGCGTGCGATGACCGGAAGATGACGAAAGTTAATGTGATTGGTTGGTTCATCGAGAATGAGGAGACCTGGGCGTTGGAGGATAAAACGCGCAAAACAGAGTAATCCTTTTTGCCCCTCGGATAATGAGCTGACCTTATTTTTGAGCACATCAGACGTGAGCAAAAATTCAGAGGCGGTTGCACGCAATCGTTCGTTCGACGTTTCTTCCATCACCTTCTCCAGTTCGTCATACACGGTTGCGTCAAAATCAAGACCGCTGAAGTCCTGACGATACTGCCCAACCTTCACGCCTTCGCCGATAATTGCGTCCTTACTTTTTTTCTCTACCAGCGAGCGGAGCAGCGTGCTTTTTCCAATTCCGTTTGGACCGGAAACGAGCAACCGATCCCCTTTTCGGATAACGATGTCAACGTCAATATGATCCGGTGCATGATCGTGGATCACGCGAACAGATGAGATTTTCACCAACGCGTCGCTACATTCCTGCGCAGGAATCGAGAACTCGCGGATTGTTTTATCATCACGTCGGACGTCTACCATCTCCTCTTCCGCTTCATTCACCTGGTCGCGTAGTTTGCTTGCAAGTTTGCGCATCTTGCCTCCTTTGTTCGCAAAAAAGTTTATTTTGTCTTTGCGGTCCTGGATGTCCTTTAAGAGACGCGCATTTTTCATGCGGTCGCGCTCGAGTCTTGCGGCGATTTCTTTGACCACGTTCAAGTAGTTGCCGACGTATTGCTCCACTCTGCGTGTCTGCGCATCCAGATGCAACACGCCCTCGGTGAACGCGTTCAAAAAGTCCGCGTCATGGGAAATGACGAGCACGGTTTTTGGATACAGCATTAAAAATCCGGTCAGATGTTCAATACCTGCTTTGTCCAAATTGTTTGTCGGTTCATCAAGAAGTAGAATGTCCGGTTCCTGGATCAGGGCGTATGCCAGCAAAAGCCGCGCGTGTTGACCGCCGGAAAATTCGCCGACTTTTTTATCAAGCCGCGCTTTCAGGTTGACCGTCTCAAGGACGTTCGCGATGCGGCGATCCAGATCGTACATTTTTTTCGGAAAAGCCTGTTCAAAAAACTCACGCACCGTGTCGTTCATGCGTTCGCGCGCAAGAACCTGCAGGCCGATGGCGATGCTCACGCCTTGTTGAATGTTAATGTGCCCTTCCATTGGCTTGAGGCCGCCAGTCAGAAGTTTGAAAATGGTACTCTTCCCTGCTCCGTTTTGCCCCATGACTGTGATTTTCGCGTTTTCCCGAACTGAAAAATCCACCTCATTAAGAAGCAGATTTTCTTTATCGTACCCGTACGTGACGCCGCTAAAGCGGATGATGACGTTTCCGTGATCCATTTGGTTACCGCGAGAAATTGTTGGCGTTGAGCGCCTTCAGGATTGCATCGAGCGTTGCATTGATTGAGCGAAGCTGGGCTGTCGTATCGTCGTTGCCCATGGAGCGACCACTAACATTATTCCCTTGAGCAAAGCAGCTTTTGCACAACACCGGTTTTTTGCCGTTTGGTCGAAACGGAACTTCGCAGCGGTTGCCACAATCGCCGCAGGTTGCCGGGTACATCATCGGTTTGGCTCCATCGCGATCTGAAAAACCACGACCGCGTGACGCTCCACCGAACTTGCTTCCACCTTTATATCCCCCACCAAAATTATCGTTTTGACGCGTGTAAGCCATACAGAGGATTATTCATAATGAATGTATGGAGGATACGCGAGGTTGCGCGTTTTGTCAAGGAGATCGTCGTCCCTTTGAACAAAAACCACGTAGATTGCAAAACCGACCGTTTTGAGGCGGTCGGTTCTACGTGGCTCCGCATCATCAGCCGTGTTCGAACCGCAATCGAGGCGCATGATGGCTATATTCACATTCCGAAGCTGGAGGCGATTGAGGTGTAACTCCTAACGATGGCAGATTTGGAGAATTGATTCGTGTGAGTTGAATCGCGCAATATACGCGCAAGAATCGCGCAAAGAATTTTATTGATGATCACCGTTTAGTGTAGTGCTTATCGAATTCCTCAAAAATCGTATTGCTATAGTAACCCTGCTTGGCACTACGAGGGTTGTCTTCATCTAAAGTTTTTACTCCGTAGTACTTACTATTTTTCTGTAAGGGTCTTTTGATATTGTTGAATTTATCGTTTGCTAAAAAATCAGCATAACGAGTTCGTAAAGCAGTAATGAGTTTCTCTGTCGTTAAGGGGTACAATTTCTTAAATTGGACATACGAGAGCACGGTTTGCCTTGGTTTCTGCAGAATTACGAATTTATCAAGCTGTTGTTTCTGTTCATCGGTCATCTGGTCAAAGCGTATAAATTGCACAGGCAGCGCTTGTTTCCCTGGATGGTTCGGCACCTGAATAAGAAATGCCCTAAACGAATACTTTTCACTTCCGACCGCGTCGAGAGTTACGCTTGAACGAAACTGCTTGATAAATTCGTTAACATCATCCAGTGCTGGATTGGAGCCAGCTGCTGGAGCTGATCTTGGTTGAGGAAAAAATTGCAATGTAAATGATAGCGACTCTCTTATCGAGTATCTTTTGCCGAAGTGAACATCAATAAAATCATTGATATTAAAAAGCATGGCCTGACATTCACCGAAGATGCTTGGATCAATTTCTGGCATTGAATGATGCT